>Ga0172379_10009526_pt1 | contig 11959 bp, 12 predicted proteins | sample GrowelOW334metaG_FD_119756 | JGI IMG/M metagenome (GOLD analysis project Ga0172379, IMG submission 119756) | Groundwater microbial communities from an aquifer near a municipal landfill in Southern Ontario, Canada - Groundwater well OW334 metaG | ecosystem: Environmental > Aquatic > Deep... | reverse complement strand
CTGTTTCCCATCTCCGGGCTGGTGGGCAATACCAGTCTGCTGCTGGTGATCTTTTTCGGTGGGCGGTTGGTGGTCGGCAACGTCATCACGGTGGGTGATTTTGTCGCCTTTATCTCCTATCTCTACCTGCTGACCTGGCCCATGATGGCGGTGGGTTGGGTGGCCAATCTCTTCCAGCGCGGGTTCACCTCCCTGGGGCGGCTGGACGAGGTCATGAACGCCAAGCCTACCCTGGTGGACCCGGTGCACCCCCTCGCCTTTCCCGCAGGGCAAGCGGAGATCTCCCTGCGCAACCTCCATTTTCAATACGAGGGGCAGGAGCAGCCAGCCCTGGCCGAGGTCAGTTGTACGATCCGGGCAGGGGAGATCGTCGGTCTGGTGGGGAGGAGCGGCTCGGGGAAATCCACAGTATGCCATCTCCTGGCCCGGCAGTATCCCGTGGCGGACGGCGCCATTTTTCTCAACGGCGTTGATGTCAACCGGTTGTCCCTGGGTTCGGTGCGCGAGCGGGTGGCCTATGTGCCGCAGGATGTGCTGCTTTTTTCCGACACCGTGGCAGCGAACATCGGTTTCGGCAATCCGGGGGCCAGCCAGGCGCAGATCGAAGAAGCCGCCAAAATCTGCCGCATCCACGAGGAGATTCTCGGTTTCAGCGAGGGATACCAGACCCGGATCGGCGAACGGGGGGTCATGCTCTCCGGCGGTCAGCGCCAGCGCATCGCCCTGGCCCGGGCGATTCTTCTCGACCGGCCCATGCTGATCATCGACGACAGCTTATCCGCCGTGGATCTGGAAACCGAGCAGGAGATCATCTCCGGCCTGGCCAGCTTTCTGCCGGGGCGGACCTGCCTCATCGTCTCGCACCGGATCGCTCCCCTGCGTGACGCGGTCCGGATCATGGTTCTGGAGGAAGGGCGGCTGCTGGCCCAGGGCAACCATGCCGAGCTGCTGGCGACAAGTCCTTTCTATCGCACCATGTACCACCAGCAGCAGATGCAGAGTCAGCGGGAAGAGGAGCTGTAACGGTGCGGGATAATTACGGATATTTTGAAGAAGACCAACTGGGCAAGTTCGGCGATCTCAGCCTGTGGCGGCGGATTGTTTTTTTGGGCAGGCCTTACTGGCTGGGGGCCCTGCTGGCCGTAGTGCTTTCCTTTGCCGTGGTGGGCTGCGGCCTGGCCCTGCCCTATCTGATCCGGCTGGCCGTGGATGACTTCATCCTCAACACCGGGCCGGATGTCGAGGCCCGCCTGGCGGGGCTCAAGCACCTGGCTTTTCTCTTCTGCGGCCTCATGGCCCTCGAGTTTTTCGGCAATTTTGTCCAGGTGTTGATACTGGAGTGGACCGGGCAGAGGATCATGCACCGGATGCGGCAGATGATGTTTGTTCATCTCCTGCACCTCGATCTGAAGTTTTTCCACCGCCACCCGGCAGGGAGGCTGGTAACCCGGCTGACCAACGACATCCAGAACATGCATGAGATGTTCACCTCGGTGATCGTCACCCTGTTCAACGACGGGGTCAAGCTCCTCGGCATCCTGGGGATACTTTTCTGGATGAACTGGCGGCTGGCCCTGTGCATCTGCCTGCTCCTGCCCCTGATGGTGGGCAACACCCTCTGGTTCAGCCGGTTGGCCCGCGATGCATTTAGGCAGATCCGCACCCATCTTGCCCAGATCAACTCCTTTTTGCAGGAATCGCTCTCCGGCGTCTCGCTCATCCAGCTTTTCCGGCGCGAGGAGTCCAGCAAGGCGCAATTTTCCAAGCTCAACCAAAGCTTTTTTGCCAAGGCCCTCTTCCAGATCAAGGTGTTTGCCGTGTTCATGCCGCTCATCGAGCTGATGAACGCCCTGACCATCGGCACCATCCTCTGGTACGGCGGCAGCCAGGTCATGGGTGGGAAGATGACCATAGGGATGCTGGTGGCGTTTCTTTCCTACATGCGCCTCTTTTTTCAGCCCATGCGCGAGCTGTCGCAGAAATATTCCATTGTCCAGTCGGCTCTGGCCTCGGCGGAGCGCATCTTTCAGTTGCTTGACTCCAAGGAGACCCTGCCCCTGGCCGTGACACCCTTGCGGCCTGCATCCGGCAAGGGCGAGATCGAGTTCCGCGAGGTACGCTTCGGCTATGCGGCGGAGCATCCGGTGCTGGAAAATTTTTCCTTGAAGATTCCCTCCGGTCAGACCCTGGCCATCGTCGGCGCCACCGGCAGCGGCAAGACCACGATCATCAACCTGCTGGAGCGGTTCTACGACCCGGATGCAGGCGCGATTCTTTTGGACGGCATCAATCTGCGCGATCTCGATCCGAATTGGCTGCGAAGCCAGGTGGGGCTGGTCATGCAGGACGTGTTTCTCCTGCCATCCACCATAAGGGAGAATATCCTGCTCGATGGAGAAAAAACAGACGAAGCCTTGTGGCGGATTTTGGAAAAAGCGCAACTGGCCCGTTTTGTCCACCAGTTGCCCGAGGGGCTTGCCACCAGGGTGGGAGAGGGCGGCATGGATCTGTCCGCCGGACAGCGGCAGTTGCTGGCCTTTGCCAGGGTGCTGGCCCGGGAGCCGCGCATCTTGGTGCTGGACGAGGCCACCGCCAGCGTGGACCCGGAAAGCGAGATGCTCATCGAGCAGGCCATTGGCGCGACCTTTGCCGGACGGACCAACATCGTCATCGCCCACCGGCTTTCAACGATCCGCAGGGCCGATCATATTTTGGTCATGAGTGAGGGCAAGATCATCGAGCAGGGGAGCCATGCGGAACTGGCCGTGGCCAATGGACCGTACCGGAGGCTGCTGACTATTTTCAGCGCCGGGGCAGGGGCGTGATTGCAGCAAGAGTGAGGCGGCGGCAATTGATTTTTTCGGACAACCGCCCCCATGATATACATGAGTATTCGGCACGGCCCAAAACAAAAGGAGGCGGAGCATGGAGCTAAAGGGCAAGAAGGTAATACTGCTGGTGGAGGAGACCTATAACGACCGGGAGTTCTGGTATCCTTACTATCGCCTCAAGGAGGCTGGCGCCCAGGTGACGGTGGTCGGCCCGGAAGGCGGTAGGAGCTACAGCGGCGCTGCTGGTATCAAGGCCACCGCCGATGCGGGGATCAAGGCGGTGCGGGCCGATGATTTCGATGGGCTGGTCATCCCCGGCGGTTACGCCCCGGACCACATGCGCCGTCACCCGGCCATGGTCAAACTGGTCAAGGATATGGCGGAATCCGGCAAGATTGTCGCCGCCATCTGCCATGCCGGCTGGATGCTGGCCTCGGCCGAGGTGCTGAACGGCAGGAGCGTCACCGGTTTCTTTGCCATCAAGGCTGATCTGGTGCATGCCGGCGCCAAATATCTAGACCAGGAGGTGGTGGTGGACGGCAACCTTATCACCAGCCGCACGCCCGATGACCTGCCCGCCTTCCTGCGGGCCATCATCAAGGGGATAGCGGCCTGAGCCGATGCAGCCGCCACCGCTTCCTTTCGAAAAACAAGGGGGGTGTTCCTTATTTTATTGGTTTGCCGCCTTGGGCAGTGGTCCGAACTCTATGGGCACCCAAGTGTAATGTTCCTTGCCATCTGCCCGGACATGGCCAATGCCGGGGAAGGGCAGGTGCATGCCGGCCACCAGGGATTTACTGGCAGCCATGGCTTTCATGATGCTCAGACGGGTGGCGATGGCCTGTTTTTGGTCGATGTCGAACTCGATGGAAACGCCCGGCTTGGCAAACTGCACGGCATGAGCATGCACCAGATCGCCCCAGATCAGCAGTTTGTGCCCTTCTGACTCAACGGCATACGCGGTGTGGCCGGGTGTGTGGCCGTTGGCTTTTACTGCCTGAATACCAGGCACCAGTACGCTCCCTTCCGTGAAAGTTTTCCACTGCCCGCTCGCTAGATAAGGAGCGGCACTGTCGCGAGCCATTTTAAAAAAGGGCTGGCGTTCAGTTGGCGCGCCATCAGCAATCTTCTGCGAGAGCCAGAAGTCGTTATCCTCTTGGGAAACCAAAATTTTTGCCTTCGGGAAGAGCGGCTGTCCACTGGCGTCGTTTAACCCGCCCATGTGGTCGGCGTGCAGATGGGTGATGACCACGGTATCCACCTGGGCCGGTTCATAGCCCGCTGCCTTCATATTCTGTAAAACATACCCCAGAGAAGGGCCGAACAGTTTGGCGGCACCGGCATCAACCAGCACCAAGTTGCTTCCGGTGTTGATCAGATAGGCGTTTACTGCCGTCTGCATCTTGGGGCTGCCGACAAACATGCGGGACAGCAAAAGTTGGAGATCAGCGGGCTTGATGTTTTTTAAAAGCTTGGTGTCCAGCTCGATGGCCCCATCGTACAGGGCGGTGATTTCAAACTGGCCCAGCTGGATTCGGTAATAACCAGGCACCTGGGTTTGTACCTTGGGCGCCTCGGCTTGGGCAAGAGGCGCGAGCCCCATGAGGGCGGCGGCTATAAAAGCCAATATGTGCCGGAAGAGTTTAGGCATGGGAGATCTCCTTTTAGGAAAATAAGCAGGCAAATAAGCGGCTACAGGCCAACGAGTTTGTAGAAAATTCATTATAATAAATAATCGTGGACCCTATTCATATATTCTCAAAAAAAGAGGGGAGTGTTCCTTGTTTTTCTTGTGATGGATAAGATCGCCCCTCACAGTGAGGTTGCCTTCCGGCGCGAGATGTGCTATTTTGGTACTGAAACAAGTATCAAAAGGAGTCTAAAGATGAACACCATCCCTGCCCAGGAGATCAAGCGGCGCGGTATTGCCGCGGTGGATGATTGCATTGCCAAAGGCGATGTTCATGTGATCCGCAACAATCAGCCGCAATATGTGGTGCTTTCCGAGGATCGCTACCAGGCATTGCTGGAGGCGGAGGACGAGGCGTACACGGCGCGGGTGCTGGCCTCGCTTGAAGACCTGCGCGCCGGGCGGGTGCAACGGGGCACCGCGGCGGAGCTGCTGAAAGAGCTGGGTATGGAAGGCTGAGGCGTGTACTCCCTCGTTTGGACCTCCGGCTTCACCCGCGCGGCCGGGAAATTTCTTAAACGCCACCCGGAATTACGGGAAAAGTTCGCCACGATTCTCGGCGACCTGGAGCGCGATCCCTTCCAATCACACCTCCGCTACCACCACCTTGGCGGCAAGCTCAAGGGGGTGCAGGCAATCAGCATCACCTCCAGCTACCGCCTGACTCTGACCCTCCTCATTTCGGACAAGGAAATCATCCTGCTCGATGTGGGCAGCCATGACGAGGTGTATCGGTAAGGGGTGGGGTGTATTCGAGGTATCTGATGGCAAATATTGGCATGCCACAGGGGATTAAAAACAGGATAAGGTTCCGGGGTTTCTCCGCGATCATGTCTTTGTCGTGATTTCTGGTCCCGAATATGAAAACTGATATTTCAAGGAGTGACCCCACTCCCATGGGTTAGGCCAACCACTCAGGGGAGCCACGGTGTTATGGTTGGCTGTAATCCTTTGATCATGCTTGAGCCACACATGCAGTTCCGAGTGCCATTTCCGTATCCACCAGGCATAGTGTGTTAGATCAAGCTTCCACGCTTCGAATTGTTCCAGCCACTGCCTCGCACAGTCCTGATCGCCGGCGATTTTCCAGCAAAAATATGCAAGTCCCAACGCGAACTGTTGCAATCCTGGGTATGGCCAATGTCGTTCCAATAGTGTGCATGCATCACGTAAAGCCCGTTTCGCCGCCGCGCCGTGTGTGGTGACTATTTGCCCACCCAACTGGTTCACGTAGGCAACGTATTCATCACAGATGGTAAACAACATATCCAGTTCCGCTTCCATGTTGCCTTTGTCCGCAAACAAACGCCGCCGTTCTTCCAAAAGCTGGAAAAGGCGTCCTGCCACATCCGGTTGTTGCGCTGGCGCTGCCTTGTTAAGCCGGAATTTGATCACATCCGACAAGCACCGATACCACCAGTCCCGCACCAGAGGAAGAACAGGTTGAGAATCGCGTAATTGTGCTTCGATTTTCGGTTCGAGCGCCAGAAATGCATTAACAGCACGTTGCTCCACCGTTTGGAATTCCAGAACTCCCGTTCGTTGCCAGTACTGGTGAATCACAGCAATCAATTCGCTGAGAAAATTGAAACGCTCGACAAGCGTCATCTCGCCCAGTGTGTCGAGGCCACGAGCCGTCTTGCGCAGATGTTCTACAAAACCAATGTCATCGTTCAAGCGCATTCGTAGTTCCGAAACAGCCTGAGCAAACCGCTGGCGTTCGTCAAGCAAGTGCAATAAATCTCGCTCCGACCCTTCGTATGCGTTGAGCAATAGGGTGCGATCGCCGAGTTGGCGTGCGAGGTGCGTCTGATCATTGAGCAGCTGGATGACCTGCTCAACGTTCCCGGACCTCACCATGCCGCGATATGCATTAAGCACGGCCAAGGCTTCTTCGGCCTTGCCATTGCGGCTAAATTTGAGCAATAAATTGTGCCCGATGATCGGAAACAACAGAGGTAACGGGTTATCCCGCAAGACGCCCCAAGCTTTCTCGTAATAATTAAGCGCAATCGTATCGTTGCCCTGCACATCCTCCAGCCGGGCCAAGTCATTGTAAACAACCGCTGTCATCTTCGGTTCATCCGCTACCCCGATAGCCTCTTCGAGCACTGCCTTCGCCTGCGTATACTCTCCATCCAGCGCATGCAAGCTACTTTGCAACAGCAGATAGCTGAAACGCTCTTTTGGTTGCGAAGAGTCACCTTCCAGTTGCCCCATCATCTTGCGAAACGCCATGTGATTCCCCGCCATGAACATCAGACGGGTTTGCGCCAGTCGTACAGACAATTGCTCTTCAGGCAGCAAAGTTTCACGCTCAAGCGCTTGCAACACAGAATACGCACCGGGGAAATCCCCCTTCCACATCTGAACCTGAGCCAGAGTAACCTGCCGCTTAATCCGCGTTACAAAACCGACCAGCCATGGTGGTGACATGAGCTTACGCTCAGCCTTTTCCAGTTCATTATCATAGAACAATCGCTGCGCCTGTTTCAGCCAGCGCTGTTCATGTGGCAGTCTCCAAATGGCACTGAATAACAAAAAAAACGAAATCAACAAAAGCACTGCTAACAGCCACAAGGCACTGACCATTCCCGCCGTCAAACCTACGCTAGGCACAACCAGCAACACAACACATGCAGTCAACGGGAAAAAACGGCGTCTGAATGCGTAGCGCCTCCGAATGTAGAGTTCTTTTATGAGGGAGATGGGATCAATCAACTTGTTGCCTGAAAATGGAAGTAATTAGGGATACGCCCCCTGTATTTTTTTATACGTTTCAAGGAGATGTGGGGTTCACGTTTTTTTTCGTCACTATGCCGCATGCGAAAAAGGATGGACCTCTGTGTCCAGCCGGTCCGCCAGTGCTTCCTGAGCGACCTCCATGTCGTAATGGGTTTGCAGGTTAAGCCAGAACGGTGCTTCCATGCCAAAGAAGCGGCCAAGGCGGAGCGCCGTGTCGGCGGTTATGGAACGTCGGCCATGCACAATCTCGTTGATCCGGCGTGCGGTCACCCCAATATCCTTGGCCAGGCGATACTGGGTGATGCCCATTGGTTTCAGGAACTCGGTTACCAGTATCTCCCCTGGGTGGATGGGAGAAAAATTTCGTTTGGTCATAGTGCCACCTGCATGTGAGGGTCTTGATTATGACCTTGTAGTATCCATGAAAGATAATATCGTCAATGGATATTATGTGCAGGTTGTACTCGGCAGTTATCCGCGGCTACGGCATAAAAGCCCGTTGGATATCTGCTCAATTCCTGTTACCATGCTGGCCGAGGGGAAAACTTATAAAGAGCATGGAGCATCAATGAAACGGTTCAAATATCAGATGAAAGATAGGAAAGAACTCTGGGTATGCGAGGATTGCAAAAAGGCTCATGCCGAACACATCCTGCTGAAATCCTGGAGGCTTATTGACAGGAAAAACGACGATTCTGCTTGCGAGTATTGCTCGTCTTCAATCTATGTTCCCGAGCAGCCAGCCGAGCTTTGTGCGCATCCTTGATGTGACGAGAACCGATAGGCTCACAAGTCCTGGCTCATAACAGGCTATTCTTGAGCGTGCTGATATCCCGTTGCTCCGTGATGTAGCGGGTGATGGTGTTGAAGTTTTTTGTATCGCCCACCATGATGCAGCCGATGGGGCGGTTGTTTTCGATGACCAGTTTTTTGTAGACGGTGCCGGAGCTGACCACCTGCGATTCATAACGGCCTTCCGCATCGATGTTGCCTGCGGCGGCGACGTCGATGCCCGCAACTTTAAGGATGTTGCTCATGGTGGTGCCGTGGTATTCGGCCTTGCCTCCGGCCATGTTGGCGCCCGCCACCTTGCCCTGTTGCATGGCCGCAGGCCAGATGCCGGAGACCACTCCCCGGTGCTCGGCCACGTCGCCCGCCGCATAGATCCCCTTGGCGCTGGTTTCCAGCCGGTCGTTCACTGTAACCCCCTTGTCACAAGCAAGCCCCCCTCCCTTGGCCAATTCCAGATTGGGCCTGACCCCGGCGGAAACAATGATCATTTGGCCGGGCAGGGTGTCGCCGCCTTCGAGGACAATGCCCTCGGCCTGGCCTTTGCTGCCGGTGATGGTCTTGGTCATGGCCGAAAGCCGGAAGGAAAAGCCCATTTTCTCCATGAGTTTTTGGAGCCGGGCTGCCCCCTTGCTGTCCAGTTGCCGGGGCAGGAGGCGCGGGAAGGATTCTATTACCGTGACCTTCTTGCCCAATCTGCGCAGGGCGTTGCCTGTCTCAAGGCCGAGCAGTCCGCCGCCAATGAGGATCGTCTCTTCAACCTTTTTTGCCTGGGCCAGGATGGCGCGGGCGTCCTTGATGTGGCGGAGGGCGAACACCCCCTGCTGGTCGATGCCCTCGATGGGCGGCAGGAAGGAATGGCTGCCCGTGGCGAGGAGCAACCGGTCAAAGGGGAGTTTTTCGCCACTCCCGGTGGTCAGCTGTTTTTTGGCGGCATCGAGCCCGGTGATCCGGGTGTTGATCCGCAGGTCGATGCGCTGCTCCTGGTACCAGGATGCTTTCTTGGCGATGAGCTTGTCTTCGCCGATATCCCCGGCAATGAATTCGTTGAGCCTGATCCGGTAGTAAAAGGGGATATCCTCTTCGCTGAGGATGGTGATGCCGCCTTTGGGGTCTTGCTGGCGGATGGCTTCCGCCGCGGTGGTTCCTGCCACGCCGTTGCCGATGATCAGGTAGGTCATTTTCATGGCGCACCTCAGAAGGAGGTTGAAGGGAGGGAAGATTAAAGATATTGTGGCACAGTCCGGAGGGGATGTACAAGCATTCCCGGACAGGAACCAGCAAATATATTTTCAAGGAAGGTGTGGTATGACTGAAAAAAAGAAGAAAGGCCCTTGCCCCTGCGGCTCGGGGCTGAAATTTGCCGAATGCTGCGGGCCGTTTCTGGATGGCTCCCAGCTTCCTCCCACCGCGGAGGCGTTGATGCGTTCACGCTATACCGCCTTTGCCGTGCAGGATGTTCCCTATATTCTGCGCTCCTGGCACCGGAGCACCCGGCCGGCCAGTTTGGATCTGAAGGATGAGGCGAGTTTTGTCTGGCACGGTATCGAGGTGCTGGAGACCGAGGAGGGCGGGGCTGGGGAGCAGGCTGGGGTGGTGGAGTTTATCGCCAATTTCTCCGGGCATGGCCAGGATCACCGGCTGCATGAGCGGGCCAAGTTTGTCTGCGAAGAGGGGCAGTGGTTGTACGTGGACGGCAAGGTGAATCCGGGGAGGGTGCCGGTGACCAGCGACAAGATCGGCCGCAACGAACCCTGCCCTTGCGGGAGCGGGAAGAAGTATAAGAAGTGCTGTCAGCTGAAGTAGCGTTTTGGTGTCACGTGCCGTCATTCCGGCGGAGGCCGGAATCCAGCTGGAAAGAGCTTCTGGACCCCGGCCTTCGCCGGGGTGACGGTGCGGTTATGATTGCGAAATTTACTCCAGATAGTCCTTCAATTTTTCCAAAAGGCTTTCCGGCAGATCCTCATCGTACATGAAGGCCTGGGCCTCCTCTCCGGTGATCTGGCTCTTGATTTCGAGGGGCAGGGAGCGGAGCATTGCTACCCGCTCCGGGTTGGGCTTTTTTTTCTCGCTAGTGTTGTCCATGTGCGGCCTCTTGAAGTGCTTGGGTTACGAGCGCCAGATGACCCGCGCCTCTTTTCTGGCCGGGATTTTGAAATACGGAAATCTCGGGAAGCCGAAGATCATGGCCCCATAGAGTTGGTGGCCTTCGGGCAGGGCCAGGGCGTCGAGCAGGGGCTGGTATCCGGCAGCCACGGCGCTCATCAGGATGCCGGCCCAGCAGGTTCCGATTCCGCAGCTGGTTGCGGCCAGATCAAAATAGGTCATGGCAATGGTGCAGTCGATTTCCGGCTTGAGGCTGTCCTTGTGGGCATGGGCCACCAGCAGATGGGGCGCGTCGTGCAGGAGCATGTCCTTGCCCTGGTCCCAGCTGGCGACAATGCCGGGATAAGCCGTGCCGGTTCGCAGCCAGTCCACAACCAGCCCGGCCAGATGGCGCACTGCCTCCGGGGTTTCCAGAACCAGCCAGTGCACCGGCTGTGCGTTTTTGGCCGACGGCGCCCAGCGGCACAAGTCGAGCAGCTGTTCGATATGGTCGCGGGGGACCGTCTGCTGCTCGTAACAGCGGATGGACCGCCGGGAGGTGAGCAGCTGCCCGGTTTTCTTGAGTGTGGGCAGGGAGCCGTAGCCCAGGGGCTGGAAGCCGCCGGAGGGCATGGCCGCAAGGCTTAGGGCATCTTGGGGGCAAACCGCCACGCAGTGCCCGCACTGGATGCAGAGGCGGGCGGCGGCCGGGCGGATTTCCGGAAAGCCGTCCTCGCCAGTCAGGCCAATCAGGCCGAAGGGGCATTCCGCCGCGCAGATGCCGTCTTTTTTGCATCGCGTCCGGTCGATGGTGATCATGGCCATTGGTTCACTCCTGTAATCTTTTTTTGCATAATAAGACGTCCCTCTGCCAGGTGCAAACCGGGAGAGAATTTTTTTGGATGCGCCCGGCCGGGCGGGCTGTCTTGCTGCCGGGAAAGCGAGGGGAGATTCAGGCCTCGGGCGGGGCAGAGCTTGGTCCGGCCGCTGTTTCCTGTCCGGCGGCGGGCGGGAGAACCCCGCCGGGCCGGGCCGGGGCGATCACGGTGACGGTGGTTCCCTTGCCGGGGGCCGAATCGATCTCCACCCTGCCATTGATCAATTCGACCCGTTCGGTGATGCCCGCCAGGCCGAAGCCTTGGCCTTTCAGGGCCGGGATGAATCCCTTGCCCTGATCCGCCACGGTGAGGGTGATCTGCTCTTTTTCAAAGAGAATCCGTATGGTTGCCGCATCGGTGTGGGCATGGCGGAGAATGTTGGTGAGCGCTTCCTGGGCCACCCGGAAAAGAACGGTTTCAATCACCGGCTCAACCCGCCTTTGTTCGCCGAGCACCTCAAAGGAAATGGCGATCTTGCGGCTGAACCATTTTTCCTCGGTCAGGTGGCGCAGCGCCGGGACCAGGCCGAAATCATCCAGCTGGGCTGGGCGCAGATCGTGGACCATCCGGTACAGGGCCTGGGACATCTCCTGGCAAAGATTTTGGGAGCGTTCGAGCAGGGTGATGGCCTTGGGGTTGTCGCCGACCACGGTTTTTAGGGCAGCCATGTTCAGGGTGGCGGCGGTGAGAATCTGGGCGGTATCGTCATGGAGTTCCCTGGAGATGCGGCTGCGTTCTTCTTCCTGGGCCAGGACGATATGCCGGAAAAGATCTTTCCGGAGGGCCCTCCGTTTCAGCAGTTCCTCCTGAACCTGTTCCAGGGCGGCGAGTTTTTCCTGCTGGGCTTGGTGCAGCTTCTGTTGGCGGCCTTTTTCGGCAAGATGTGAGGCGTGGATGAGATTGCCCATGGTAAACAGGGCCAAAAGCATGCTGATAAGCTG
>Ga0172379_10009525_pt1 | contig 11961 bp, 11 predicted proteins | sample GrowelOW334metaG_FD_119756 | JGI IMG/M metagenome (GOLD analysis project Ga0172379, IMG submission 119756) | Groundwater microbial communities from an aquifer near a municipal landfill in Southern Ontario, Canada - Groundwater well OW334 metaG | ecosystem: Environmental > Aquatic > Deep... | reverse complement strand
ACAAAGTATGGTTTTATTTATTTTTATCAAACAATAAGATATGCTCCAAATCAGCAAGCAGGTGGACTACGGACTTCAACTTCTCGGTTCTCTTGCTAAATTGGAAAAAGACCAATTTTTGAGTCTCCGCCAATTTTCAAAAGAAAGTGATATCTCGTTTTTATTTTTGCAGCGAATTGCTCGATCGTTGAAATCTGCGGGCATCATAGAATCTATGAGAGGGATGAAGGGGGGGTATGTTTTGAAACGCAATCCCAAAAGCATTTCATTGAAAGAAATTGTAGAAGCTCTAGAGGGTCACAGCTGCATCACTCGATGTCTGCATTCGAAAACAACTTGCCCTCGTCTCAAGACATGTACAGCCCACAAAATTTTTATGGGGGTAAATGAACATGTCCAGCGTGTTTTGGCTGAAACTTATATTGTTTAATGTATGAACTTCCCTGCAAAGCCACAGCAAAAAAAAAATATATATCTGGATTATGCGGCGACAACCCCTACTGATTCACGAGTTGTGGAAGTGATGATTCCATTTTTTACTGAAAAATTTGCAAATCCATCTGCACTATATGCTGCTTCGCGCGAAGTAAATGGTTTTCTCAATGATGCTCGAAGATCAGTTGCTTCTATTCTTCATACATTGCCTGATACAATTTTTTTTACCAGTGGGGGGACTGAATCTGACAATCTTGCCATTTTGGGTACTGCACGAGCTCACGCAAAATCAGGCAAACATATTATCACATCTGAAATAGAACATCATGCAGTACTACATGCATGTCATGAATTAGAAAAAGAAGGATTTGATGTAACCTACTTGAAACCAGATTCACAAGGATTTATTTCTCCAAAAAAAGTTACGGCAGCCCTGAAACCTGACACCATATTAGTAACCATTATGTTGGCAAACAATGAGATTGGAACAGTAGAACCAATTGCAGAAATAGGGAAAGAAATTTTGAAGTGGAGAAAAAGTAATGCGACCATGCATCCTTTTTTTCATACGGATGCATGCCAGGCTGGAGGGGTGTTAGATTTGGATATTGAAAAACTTCATGTAGACCTATTGACGCTCAACGGTGGAAAAATATATGGACCAAAAGGTGTTGGCATTCTCTTCAAAAGAAGAAATGTGTCTGTCAAACCACTGCTTGTAGGTGGGGGACAAGAAACGCGTGTGCGCGCGGGGACAGAAAATATGCCAGCAATTGTGGGTTTTGCAAAAGCGCTTGAGTTGGTTCAGGAAAATAGACAAGATGAAAATATGAGACTCATAGATTTACGTAATTATTTCTGGTCTCAATTAGAAAAAAATATTCCACGGATCAGACTTAATGGTGCTGACTTGGCCGGTAACGAAATGAGCCGTTTACCAAATAATTTAAACATTTCAATTTTGGATATAGAAGGAGAAGCATTGCTGCTGTACCTAGATGAATATGGAATCATGTGTTCAACAGGTTCGGCCTGTACATCAGAATCACTTGATCCCTCCCATGTCTTGCTTTCAATTGGTCTGCCCTATGAATATGCCCATGGTAGTTTGCGTTTTACTCTTGGTAAACGTACAACCAAAGATGATATTGATTATGTGATTACATATTTACCAAGCATCGTAGAGAAGTTACGTGAAATCTCACCAGTCAACTTGCAAGTCAATCCGCAAGTTAACACACATCCAAAATATCATCAACGATAATATATGAATACTCAAGGAGCAAAAATTAGAGATACACACGGCGGTTCGTGGCTTTACTCTGATATTGTAAAAGATCATTTTTTTAATCCTAGAAATATTTTGAAACATGGGGAAGAAGAGCAGTACGAAGCTGATGGTATAGGTAGAGTAGGATCTCCAGCCTGTGGCGATGAAATGGTTTTGTGGCTCAAAATTGATTCTAAAACTGAACGAATTACTGATTGCAGGTGGCAGACATTTGGGTGCGGTTCAGCTATTGCTTCAACGTCAATGCTGTCAGTAATGTTAACTGAAAATGGTGGGATGACGCTTACAAATGCGCTAAAAATTAAACCGCAGGACATCATGGAACGCCTGGGTGGTCTTCCTGCACGCAAGATCCATTGCTCCGTATTGGGAGACAAGGCTTTGCGTGCAGCAGTGAATGATTGGTTTAGGAAGACCGGGCAACATCAAAGAATTATTACTGAAGGCTCAAAAGTTGTAGATTCACTTTTAAATATCACAGACCACGACATAGAAGAAGCAGTTCTTGAGGGGGCAAAAACTCTGGAAGACGTCCAACAGAAATTAAAAGTTGGCATCGCGAGCCCTGATGCAATTCCAGAAATTGAACAACTGATACGATTTTATAGTGAAAAGTATTATGGTGTTTAATGCACAAAGGGAAAAGAATATATGATAACACGTGATGATGTTATTGAAAAACTCAAAACAGTAATTGATCCTGATATTGGTCTGGATGTTTGGACTTTAGGATTTATTTATGAAATAAATATCAAAGGTAACGATGTACATATTCTCATGACACTCACGACACCTCTATGCCCACTCCAATCATATTTAAAAGATGAAGTTGAGCAAGCTGTACAAAGTTTGGGATTTGAAACAGTATTTGTTCAGATCACCTTTGATCCTCCATGGAAGCCACCAGAAAAAGTGAGAGAGATGATAGGAATTTAGCCTGTGTACATCTTTTATTGTTTATAAACCGTACATTTGCTAAACTACTTCATATGTATTTCTCAATATCTATCTTCGCTAACAAAGACGAGGGTGGAATATTGAGTCACAACAGCCCAGCAGGCTGTTTTTTAAATATCTGTGAGGCAAATAAATTATTTTACTTGCTTCACGGCTATTTAGCCGTTTCCAGGAAAGGAGGCACAGAACATTCCGCCTGAACCAGGTAGGACAGGCGAGAGGTAACCTCGTCACTTTTACAGGTGTGACGTCATGGCGTTCGTTTGGCACGTATGCCCGAAGTGCGGCTCCAATAGTTCAATATCGGAGCCGGTCACGGACGACAGTACGGCGACTGCTTTCACCTGCCAAAGGGCGAATTGCGGTTATATCGACGTCGTCCAGGGCAGTGTCCCCGCCGCTGTGCCAGACAGCAAAAAGAAGCCGGAGTGGCGCCACCCGAGTGCCTAGCCCTCTCATTCTCCCCAGCTACCCGTCGGGCTTCTACGACGGGGATTCCAAAACAAAAACAGTCCCTGATCGGGCTGTTTTGATATTTCAATGAATTAATTTAAGAATGAGGAACGTTTGATAATGTATGAACTTTAATTGCAATCTGATTTTTCTCAATATCTATATCTACTGTATCTCCCGCATGCACTTTACCTTCTATGATATGCATTGCAAGCGTATCAAGAAGTTCTGACTGGATAACACGTTTGAGTGGCCTCGCTCCCAAGTTTGGATCAAAGCCTTTTTTGGACAGCCAATCTTTTGTTTTGTCACTGACATGAATACTAATTTTTTGGGACAGTAATCTGTGAGCAACACGCTCCAATTGCAAATCAACGATAGAACGAATTTGTTCAGATTTCAACGCATGGAAGATAACAATTTCATCTACACGATTGAGGAATTCTGGTTTGAAGTGCTCTTTCAGTGCTTCCAAAACACGCTGGTTTATTTTTCCTTCTTGTTGTTTATCATCCTTTCCTTTTATTTTTTCTCCAAATCCGAAATCTCCTCGTTTACTCATTTCCATAATCAACTCACTAGCAATATTACTTGTCATGATAATGACTGTGTTTTTGAAATTTACTTTTCTTCCTTTTGCGTCCGTGAGTTGTCCATCATCTAGAATCTGCAACATGATATTGAATACATCAGGATGCGCTTTTTCAATTTCATCAAACAAAACGACCGAATATGGTTTACGGCGAATAATTTCAGTGAGTTGTCCACCTTCTTCATAGCCTACATATCCAGGAGGGGATCCGATGATTTTGCTTACCGCGTGTTTCTCCATGTATTCGCTCATGTCAACGCGAACAAGCGAGTCTTCATTGTTAAACATGAATTCAGCAAGTGTTTTTGCACATTCAGTTTTTCCAACACCTGTTGGACCCATGAATATGAAAGATCCAATCGGCCGTTTTTCCTCAGATATGCCAGCTCGATTTCTGCGAATAGCATTACTGAGCACTTTGATAGCTTCCTTTTGTCCTACAACTCGCTGTGACAGCACGTCTTCCATATGCGCCAGTTTCTTCACGTCATCTTCCAGCATTTTGACCACAGGAATTCCTGTCCAACGTGAAACAACAGCAGCAATATCTTCGTCGCTTACTTCTTCTTTCAGAATTGTACGCGTTTTCTGCAAGTCAGTTAGTTTTTTTTCATATGTTTTTACGGCATCCTCAACAAGAGGAATACGGCCATAGCGTATTTCTGCCACGCGTTGTAGATCTCCTTTGCGTTCCGCAATATCTGCTTCTTGTTTCAGTTTATCAATTTCTTTTTTGTTTTCACGAATTTTGGTAATTATGTCCTTCTCATTATTCCAGTGCATTTCTATTTCACGGCTTTTTTCTCGCAGATTTGCAAATTCTTCCTTGAGTTTCAGTTGTTTTTCTTGTGATTCAGGATCACTTTCTTTTTTCAGAGCACGAAGTTCAATATCAAGTTTCATCATTTTGCGTTTCATCGTATCCAGTTCATCAGGCATGGAATCAATCTGGAGTTTGAGCGCGCTTGCTGCCTCGTCAACAAGGTCTATGGCTTTGTCAGGCAAGAATCTGTCGGTGATATATCGCTGAGACAATTTTACTGATGATACAATGGCAGAGTCAGTAATTCGTACGCCATGATGAACCTCATATTTTTCTTTTATCCCTCGCAATATGGCAATTGCGTCATCTTCGTTTGGTTCAAGAACCATAACAGGTTGGAATCGACGCTCAAATGCCGCATCCTTCTCAATATGTTTTTGGTACTCTTTCATCGTTGTGGCGCCAATGATATGCAGTTCACCTCGAGCCAAGCCAGGCTTCAACATGTTTGAAGCGTCTACGGCTCCTTCAGAACTTCCTGCACCCACAATCACATGCAATTCATCAATAAATAAAATAATTTTTCCATGTGATTCCGTCACTTCTTTGATAACTGCTTTGAAACGTTCCTCAAATTCGCCTCTAAATTTTGTACCAGCAAGCAGTGACCCGATATCAAGAGAAATGACTTCTTTGTCTTTCAAGTTTTCAGGTACATCGCCATTCACAATACGCTGAGCCAACCCTTCAGTAATAGCAGTTTTGCCAACTCCTGGTTCACCAATAAGCACGGGATTATTCTTTGTTCTGCGAGTTAGTACCTGCATCACGCGACGTATTTCATCGTCACGGCCAATGACAGGGTCAAGTTTTTCCTGGCGTGCTCGTTCTGTCAGATTCATACCATACTTTTCTAGTGCTTGATATTTACTTTCTGGTTCAGGAGAATCTACACGCTGTGTTCCACGAATTGATGCCAGTACTTTCATAACATCGTCGTATTTAACGTGCTGATCCGCGAGCGCATCGCTAATTGGATTCTTGTTAGTCAAATATGCTAAAAGAAGATGTTCTACGCTGATAAAATCATCGTGCATCTTTTTTGCTTCTTGTTCCGCATTTTGTAGTATAAACAACAATGCTTGTCCAAGCATAACCTGTCCAAGCATACCTTGTTGAGGTATATATTGTTTGGGGATTCTTTCAGCCAAATCTTCAATTTTTTCTACCAAGTCATCAACTTTTATATTGAGTTTTTTGAACACAGACACCACGACTCCATCTTGTTGGTCGATAAGCGCCAGGAACAGGTGGGGAGGTTCAATCTGAGTTTGGCCAAAATCATTAGCTATTTGCTGAGCTCGTTGTATGGCTTCTTGTGATTTGTGTGTGAAATTCTGTGGCATCATATAGGGTGAGTCAAAAGTCAAAAGTCAAAAGTCAAAAAAATTGGATTTTGACTTTTGTCTTCGGCCGCCCCTCTTTGGCACTCTTATACCATGAGTGATAATATACCACACTAGAAAAAGTTGTCAATATATGTTAGTATTATATCATGATTAAGCTAAATTCTGTATGGAACGCCGTATTTTTTTAGCCTTCAGTGTAGATGAGAATGTCAAGAATGAACTTAAAAAGACCTTGCAGGAATTAATACACAAAAACAGAGATATTCGTGTCAACTGGGTTGAGCCTGAAAACTTCCATATCACCATTCAATTTTTAGGAGAAATAGATGATAATGAGCTTGAAAAAGTTAAGGTAGAAATTGAACAAATAGCTACGAAGTTTAAGACTATACAGTTTCAGCTTGACAAGATAGACACTTTCCCCAATGTAAAGCATCCGAAAATTATAGTTGTGAAAGCATTTGAACACACGAGAATGAGTAACCGATTACAAAAGGAACTGACTGATAGGCTGGTGAATAAGGGGATTCAGGTGGATTTAAAAATATGGAAGCCCCACATCACACTTGGTAGAAACAAACTTGGTATCAAACTGAACGGGCTTGAAAATATCTCTGTCAGCACGATAACGTGGAATGTAGAACATATAGAAATTATGGAAAGTTTGTTATCAAAACAGGGCGCAAAATATAATCTGATTGAAGTGTATCCTTTGACTCACACTGTATGAATATAATGGGAATTCGGATTGACAATTGGTGTAGAATTGAAGCCCTCGGAAAAGTGGGGGCGTTTATTGTTGATAAAAAACAGCACATGATTTTTACACCAAACCCAGAAATGCTTGTGGACACACAAAAAGATGGCTATTTCAGGGAGGTGCTAAACAAAGCAGATTTGAATATATGCGACGGTAAGGGCATTCAACTTGTTTCAAAAGAAAAGTTAGAGAGAATTCCAGGGTCTGATTTTATGATAGATATCTGTTCTTTTGCTGAACAAAATAAGTATTCAGTATTTTTTTTGGGTTCTCGGAGTAGGGCAGTGACTGAAAAACTTACCAAAAATGTGCAGGATAAATTCCGAACTCTAAAGATTGTTGGGTCTCACCAGGGCCTTTCAATCACCAAATTAGCTGATGGTCAAATATCATATAATAAAGACGAAAATAATGAATTGGTAGCAGAAATTGTCATGGCACGACCGGATATTTTATTTGTTGCGTTCGGTCACGGAAAACAAGAGAAGTGGATTTATGAAAATTTGACTGATATGCCAAGTGTAAAAATTGCTATGGGAGTAGGCGGAGCCTTTGACTACATTTCTGGTTCAAAGAAAAGAGCCCCTTCTTGGATGCGTTCTCTTGGGATGGAGTGGTTTTTTCGATTGCTGTATGAGCCAAAGAGGGTTGGAAGAATATGGAAAGCAACATTTATTTTTTTATTTATAAATATTTTTAAAAAAGCTTCTTAAAAAACGAAGCCCCACCAAGTTTAACCTGGTGGGGGCAAGGTTGGTCAGGAGCAATGTGTTCAGCTCTGGAGAGGTTGATTTACCACGACCTCCACCAAGATGATTGAAGAGACTACGATGTCAGGTCCCAGAATACACACTACATTATTATCCTGAATTTCGATGTGTCTAGGGTCAACCTCATCGTTGATGAATCCTCCACGCACGCCATCGTCATGTACATGCACGATACGTAGTACGCGGAGTGAAACAATCGCCTGTTCGATCAGCTCTTGAACTTTTTGCACTGAGACTCCCAAGTTTCCTCCTACTGCAATACGAGTTAGAGCACTCGCGGGACAAGTATTTATTATACTTAGTTTTAAGTCAAGCGCTGAGTAGCGAATAATTATTCACATATATGTTAACTAAAACTGTATTGAAACATATTAAACAGCTTCAGCAAAAAAAGATAAGAAAAGAGTCTAGGGAGTTTGTCATTGAAGGTATAAAAGGTGTGAAAGAAGTGCTACTTTCAAATTATGAAGTTTTGGCTCTTATAATTGAGGGCGACAGAAGGGACGAAGCAGAAATGAAAGAACTTTCTTTACTGGCAACAAAGAAAGGTATAGTGGTTGAATTCTGTGGTAGAAACGATGTCAATTTAATCAAGACTACAGATACATTTCCTGGAATTTTGGCTGTGGTAGGGGAGCCTGAGACAGAGTTAGAAAATTTAACTGATGGACCTATTGTATGCTTGAACAGAATAAATGATCCGGGCAATCTTGGTACTATTATTCGTACAGCAGATTGGTTTGACGTTCAAAATATATTGCTTTCCGAGGATTCTGTTGATCCATACAACGATAAAGTAGTCCGTAGTACTATGGGATCAATTTTTCATGTAAATATTTTTTCATCAACTAACGTTGCTTCAACATTAGAGAAACTTAAAAATAAATATGGCTTTCGTGTGAATGCGTTAGATATGAAGGGGGATTCAATTAATCAAATTAAGCCATCAAAAAAAGAGATTTATTTATTTGGCAGTGAGTCTCACGGCATCAGTCCTGAACTTGATAGACTCATCGATAAACGGTATACTATTGCTGGCAATGGTAAGGCTGAATCTCTAAATGTGGGAGTTGCCGTTGGTATTTTGCTTAGTAAGATTTAAAAGATTTTTATGATTAAAACACGTTTTGCTCCCTCACCAACAGGATATCTACATGTAGGTGGTCTGCGAATAGCTCTCACCGACTTTTTGTATGCAAGACAGCAGAGTGGTTCATTTGTATTGCGTATAGAGGATACTGACCGTGAACGATTTGTTGAGGGTGGCAAAGAAAACATACTTCGAACGCTTGGTTGGGCAGGCCTCCAGCCTGATGAAGGGGCAACAATGTCTGGTTCAGGAGAGATAACAGAGATGGGTCAAAATGGACCCTATATCCAATCAGAGCGACTTGATATATACAAAAAGCATGTTGATCAATTAATTGAAAAGGGTCATGCGTATCATTGTTTTTGTACAAAAGATCGCTTGACTGAACTGCGGAAAGTCCAGGAGGCGAGTCATCTACCCACAGGATATGACGGATTATGTAGGTCAGTATCATTGGACGAAGCAAAAAAACGAATCCAAAATAGCGAACAATACGTTGTCCGCATGAAAATGCCACAGCATGGTACGACAAAATTTGTAGACCTCATTCGTGGTGAAGTTGAATTCAAAAATGAACTTATTGATGATCAGGTCATCTTGAAATCTGATGGTTTTCCAACCTATCATCTCGCGGTAGTAGTTGATGATCACCTTATGGAAATTACCCACGTTATCCGTGGAGAGGAATGGCTTTCTTCAACGCCAAAACATATTGTCTTGTATGATATGTTCGGTTGGAACATACCACAGTTTTCCCATTTGCCATTGTTATTGAATCCTGATAGATCAAAGCTAAGTAAAAGACAAGGTGATGTGGCAGTTGAAGATTACCAGAAAAAAGGTTACTTGCCAGAAGCAATGATAAATTTTGTAGCCATGCTTGGATGGAATCCTGGAACCGAACAGGAACTATTTACTCTTGATGAATTGGTGAAAAAATTCTCATTTCAGAAAGTTAATAAATCAGGTGCTGTATTTAATTTGGAAAAGCTTGACTGGTATAACCAACAATATATCAGAAAACTTTCAAATGAAGAACTCGTTGAGCGAGCTGAACCTTGGCTAATTGAAGCAGGTTTGAATAGGGTCAATAAGCAATTCCTCGCTAAAGCAGTTGCGCTTGAGAAAGAACGCATTGTCACGCTGGCAGAACTTCCTAAGGCTATCAAATTTCTTATTGAACTCCCTGAGTATGATGCTTCAATTCTCGTATGGAAGAAAAGTACCAAGGAAATTGCAAAAGCAATGTTAGAAAACATGGAAAAATTATTGAATACAATTGATACTCAAGACTGGAAAAAAGAGTTTATAGAGCAAAAAGTAGGGGAGTGGATACAAGAAAATAAGTATAAGGTAGGGGACGTGCTCTGGCCAATGCGTGTAGCATTGTCTGGACAACAAAATTCTCCAGGACCATATGAAATTGCTGACGTACTAGGAAAAGAAAAAACATTAGAACGATTGAGACAGGCATTTTCAAAGTTATAAACAATAAAGGGAACTATCGCTACAGATAGTTCTTTTTTTATTATATAAAAAATGATATACTCTATTCATCTCTTATGATAAACAAAAGAAATCTGCTTGTTGTATGTATTATCATGGTCGGTTTAAGCCTGCCTTTTTTTGCTTTATATCCTCAACATGCATTTTCTGCAAGCACCCAGCAGGAGATTGATGATTTGAACAAAGATATCGCAGCAAAAAAAGATAAAATAGCCCAATTAGAAAAATCTATTGAGGAATACAAGAAAAAAATAACACAAAAGCAACTTGAAGCAGTATCTTTATCAAATCAAATGGCAATTCTGAACAATAGAGTAACGGAAACTGAGTTAGACATCGAAGCGACACAAGAAAAATTAGATACGGTCAGCATGCAAATTGAGCAATTGCAGCTCGGTATAGAAGAAAAACAGCTTATTATTGAACGCCAAAAAAAGATACTTGCTGAATTGATCCGTACACTAACCTATGAAAACGGCAAAAAGTATATTGAAATCATGGCAGCCTACAAAAATTTTTCTGATTTTTATAATCGAGTCCAATATGTAAAGCGCTTGGAGCAGGACATGGGCAATAGTGCAAAACAAATACGATTAGCAAAAGAGGACTTGGATACAAAAAAAGCTGATGCTGAGAAAAGGCAAAAAGAATACGAGGATTTGAAGGCACAGTTAGACGAAAAAAAACAAAACTTGAAGGAACAGACAAACTACAAGTCCCAACTTCTGTCACAAACAAAGTCATCTGAAGCCACATACAAGACTTTGCTCTCAAATTTGAAAAGCCAGTATCAGCAGATCGAATCAGATATAACAGCGACTGAACAAAAAGTACGTCAAAAGTTAGCGCAACAACAGCAATTTCTGGATCTTGGTTCACAACCTGGACTTTTCGCTTGGCCTGTCCCTAGCCGTTATATTACAGCCTATTTTCATGATCCTGATTATCCATATAGAAATGTATTTGAGCATCCCGCAGTTGATGTGCGCGCCAGCCAGGGGACACCGGTTCGGGCGACAAAATCTGGCTATGTAGGACGTGCACGGACATGTACTACAGCATCATGCTACGCATATGTCATGATTATGCATGCACAAGGCTTTTCAACCGTATATGGTCATTTAAATAGAATTGTAGTCTCTGAAGAACAATTTGTAACTCAAGGAGACATCATAGGATATTCTGGAGCCATGCCAGGAACTGTAGGTGCAGGTCCTTTTACCACAGGACCTCACTTACACTTTGAAATCCGCAGTAACGGAATTCCTGTCAATCCACTAAATTATCTTGTAAAGGATTACTAATGATACGTATGTACAGTGATAATCTAATATTTCTTGATACTGAATTCACCAATCTTGATCCAAAAGTTGGTGAATTATTATCTATTGGATTGGTTACATACAACGGAAAAGAACTATATCTGGAATTAGAATATGATAAAAGGGGAGTACACCCATGGGTAGAAAAGAATGTGATACCCAAGCTACAAGGAAATCCTATTTCAAATGAAAAAGCTCGCAAAAAATTATTGAAATTCATTGGAACACCAGGAAAAAAATCCAATAAGCCATTTATGATGGCTTATGTGAACCAGTTTGACGCAGTATACTGGTACAAACTATTTGATTCACCAAAAGAACACCCCTTATATTGGATTCCCATGGACTTTGCTTCAATTTTATTTGCCCATGGTTTTGACCCAAATAGTATGGGAAAAAAGAAATTTTTTGACCTGTTGGGTATTGATAAAGAAGCATACAAATTGCATAATGCATTGGATGACGCCAAACTCTTGAGGGAGATGTATCTGAAGTTTGAAGGTTACATAAAAAAATAAAATCACAGACAATAAGAAAACAGCCCAGTGTTGGGCTGTTTTCTATTATAGGAGTATTAGAGTGCCTATTTGTGTAGTGTCGTATAAGATATATT
>Ga0172379_10009524_pt1 | contig 11961 bp, 6 predicted proteins | sample GrowelOW334metaG_FD_119756 | JGI IMG/M metagenome (GOLD analysis project Ga0172379, IMG submission 119756) | Groundwater microbial communities from an aquifer near a municipal landfill in Southern Ontario, Canada - Groundwater well OW334 metaG | ecosystem: Environmental > Aquatic > Deep... | reverse complement strand
TGATAAATGTGAACTAATGGCATTTGGCAGAACGCAGAAACCCGCGGTGCATTTCAAGTCGCCTCATAATTTCCTTCGGCTTTTTGATGGTCAAATTTCAATCCGGATAATACGGTTCGTTGAGGCGGCGGATATTCCACCCGTCGGGAATTAAATCATACACGGACTTGCGGGCCGAACGGATAAGTTCGTGCACGGGCCGGTAAATATCGCCGGACACCTGCTGAAAGCCGGTTATGTCGGCAACGGAAGCGAGCGCGCGTTTTCCCTCCATGCTTGAGGAAAGCGCGGCGACCGCGTCGGTAATTGCTTTCCGTTTTTCCGGGAGCAGACCGGCGCGCGTCACAAACGGCTCGTTCGGCAGAACACCAGCGCAGGCCAGCACTTGCAGTCCCGGATAACGCTGGGCCATGCGCGCATAGGTGGCGGCGGCATCGGTTTCTCCGCGCGCAAGCATGGCGGCCGACGCCTCGTGCCCGCCCGAAAATTCCGGGGAAACGGCAATGCCGGCTTTATCCAGATAAATCGCCGGCAGCATGAAGCCGCTAAGCGAATATGCGTCGCTGAACGCCACTTTTTTACCGGTCAGATCCGTGATGGTTTTTACCGGACTGCCGGTCCGTACCAAAATTACGCTTTCATAGGAGGTGGATGAACTCTCTCTCACCGCCTGCAACTCGGCATGTGTCTTGTACTCCTCTTTGGCAATAAGATATTCTTCCAGCGTCAGTAAGCCTGCGTCGGCTTCGTTAATGCCGAACATCTCAATGGCGGCGAAGGGTGACGACGCTATCGTTATATCAATCGCCATTCCGCTTTTTTCTTCAATCAGACGTTTGAAAACCGGCAAAATCTCCGGCGTGGCCGGCGCGTGCGCAGGCGATAGAACCACCATTAACGGATTCGACGGCGTGCCTACCGATGCCTCCCGCCGTTTTGAACAACCAACCGCCGCAGTCAGTGATACCGACGCGATAACTATCAATGCAACCCGCCAGGCTGAAAGTGGCTTGAATTTTACTGGCATAAACACTCCTTTTGCTTCCGCTTGTCCGCGCTTGCCGCGCGGGCAACGGCTAAAGTTTTCATGCGGATTCTGCGTCCGGCAAAAAACCGCATTACTAACAAAATACTTTTTCCGGGACAGCAACGCAATATTTCACAAATACCGAAAAATCCGGGCGGGCGGCGTCGGTCCTCACCATTTCGCCATGCAAGTGTTAACCGCCGCCGGTTTTCATTGCGAGCGAATGGAACGCTGGCAGGGAAGCGCCCGCCCTTTTATTTACTATAATGTGAGTGTATGCGCACGACTTTCAACACAACATTTATTCTCGCAGTTTTTTTTGCGGCTTTTTCCATCAGCGGTTTTTGCGGCGGGGATGATTGCTTTGCCAATCTGCCCGCGCCCAAAAAACTGGCCGCATGCACCGCCGCCATTTCCGAATGGAAAGGGAAAGGCGGAGATTCCGAGGTCGCGCTATATTACGCGGCGCGGGCTAACGCGCAGTACCTGTCCGGCAGTCCGGAACATGCGCGCGAGGACGCGGACAGCGCCGTCAATCTGGATCCCAAAAATCCGGACCTTTATGTGAATCGGGGCCGGCTTCTGATGCGGATTGACGAAATTGATTCTGCCGTGTCCGATTTCAATTCCGCCGTAAAGCTGGGGGCCGGTTCAAAAACCTCCGCCTGGGCGTATTATAATCTCGCCGTGGCCTATACCCTCATGGGCCGGCGCGATGTGTCCGATCCGCAGCTTCAGGCGGGCCGCACTCTTGCCCCGGAAATGTACCAGAATTATGTGGCGGATATAAATTATTTTCTTAAACGCAAAAACCAGCGGCTCCAGCAGGCGCGGGACAATTTCACCGCGGGCAAGGATGCCGTTTCCGCCGGTGATTTCGTGAAGGCCGCGGAGCTGTTTTCCGCCTCCTATAATATGGAGCCGGACGTGCAGGAATACAAATCCTGGCTCGGCTCCATTTATTTTGACATGGGCAAGTACGCCAAAGCGTATGCCGCGCTTACCGATGTTTCCCAGGACCAGCGCTGGAATTATTACATCGCCATGACGCTTTTTAAAGAAGGCAAATTCGAGGAGTCGCTCGCGGCTTTTAAAACCGCCCTGGGCGACGGTCCGGCAAAAAACCGCGGTGTGGACCGCGGCGCGGAAATCGCCGAAAAGATTGCCGCTATAGAGGGGTACCTGTCCGCTATGGCCGAGGCCAAAAGCGCCGCGAAAACGGGTGATCTTGAGAAGGCGGTCGCGACGCTTGAAAAGTCGCTTGGTTTTCTGGATCTGGACTCTACAAAGGCGCTGCTGAAGGTTTACGAAAAGGAAATCGCCGACAAAAAAAGCGCGTCCAAAAAAACGCTGATCGGGATAGGGCTGTTCGTGCTGGTGCTGGCGGGAATGGGCGCCTTCTTCTTTACGACATACAAGATGTACAAGCGCTCCACGGCGCGCAAAGGCGAAACATGGGAGGACTTCATCCGCAAGATTATTTCCCTGCGTCCGCGCGAGGCCTTCACGTCTTACCACGAGTATAAGGTTGATCATGAAAAAGAAGCCCCCATCGTGGCGGAAAGAATGATGCCGCTTATCACCCATTCGTGCGACTTTGAGCTGATGCTGGCCTTTTCCAGGGAATTTTCCGGACCGAAGAAGCGGGATTTTCTGGTCGTCGCCGCGGAGCTCCTCAACCAGTCGGGAAAATATCAGGACAGTTTTGACGCGCTCCAGCTTTTAAACAACATTCCGTTCTCCGAATGGGGGGACAGGGAAGCCGCGGTTTTTTCTGCCGCGCACATTCAGTGCGACGGCGTTCTGCTCGACGAGTCGAAAAAAGCGGACCAGTCGGTCTGGTCCCACGATATAAATCCCCAGGCGTATTTTTCCCTTGCCGATATTTACGCGCGCAAAGGAGATCCCGCCAACGCGCTTAAAGCGCTCAGCAAACTGCCGCAATACAGCTGGGTGGAAAACCACTGGCTCCTCTATATAAACTGTATGGCGCAGGCCGGGCGTCTTACGGAAGTGGATTTGTCCGTAATGTCCGCGCAGTTCCGTTCACCGGTTATCGAGGAACTGTTCCGTCGCGAACAGTTCGGCAAGCTGATGGATTATTTCACCAATTCTCCGCGCCAGAAGTGGGAGGCGGAATATTATTTTTACGCTTTCTGCATTACCCTCACTGAGCGTTTTGACAATGCCTGGGAATTTTACAAACAGCTGGCGGACCATTATCCGCTGACCGCCAAAGCCCATCCGCATTACGCCATCGGGCTCATGTGCGAGAAGGCCGGCCGTTATGACAAGGCCGCGTTTGTTTACGAAGCTTTCGTTAATAAGGAGATATACTATCAGGACTGTAACAGGCGCAGAAAAAACATAGAGGCCGGCAAGTATGACCAGCTGGTCCCTTTCCCGAACGAAATACTGGCGGCCATCCTGCCGCCGGTGCTGCTGAAATTTTCCGCGAAACCCAAGTAATTACAGGTCAATTACAACGGCACGGATATTTATGTAAAATATTAAAAATTCAAACGGAGGTGTCGCCCAATGGGAGATATCGTAAGCTATAAGGAACTTGGTTTCGTTAACACCAGAGAGATGTTTAAAAAGGCCATGGAAGGCGGCTACGCCATACCGGCTTATAATTTCAATAACATGGAACAGTTGCAGGCGATTCTCACGGCCTGCGTGAAAAGCGGTTCGCCGGTTATTCTGCAGGTTTCCAAAGGCGCGCGCAGCTACGCCAACGGCACTCTCCTCCGCTGGATGGGCCGCGGCGGCGTGGAAATGGCTAAGGAGCTTGCCGCCAAAGAAGGCAAGAACATGGTGCCCGTAGCCATGCATCTTGACCACGGCGACAGTTTTGAAATTTGCAAAGAATGCATAGACAACGGTTTCTCCTCCGTCATGATAGACGGTTCCCACCTGCCTTATGAAGAAAACGTCGCGCTGACCAAGAAAGTGGTGGAATACGCCCGCAAATATGACGTGACGGTTGAGGGCGAACTGGGCGTTCTCGCCGGTATTGAAGACGAGGTGCACGCCGAGCATTCCAATTACACCGATCCCGCGCAGGTCGAGGATTTCGTGAAACGCACCGGCGTTGATTCTCTGGCCATTTCCATCGGCACCAGCCACGGCGCTTATAAATTCAAAGTGAAACCCGGCGAATCAGTCCCGCCGCTCCGCTTCGATATCCTGACCGAAGTGGAAAAACGCATTCCCGGCTTTTCTATTGTGCTGCACGGAGCGTCTAGCGTTCCTCCCCAGTACATAAAAGAAATCAACGCCTACGGCGGCAAGATGGACGACGCGGTCGGCATTCCCGAGGAGCAGCTGCGCCGCGCGGCGAAATCCGCCGTGTGCAAAATAAATATTGATTCGGACGGACGCCTTGTCATGACCGCCGCCATCCGCAAGGTTTTTAAAGAGAAACCGGGCGAGTTTGACCCGCGCAAATATCTCGGCCCCGCGCGCGATGAACTGGTGAAAATGTATATGGCGAAAAACGAGTCCGTGCTGGGCAGCGCGGGCCGCGTGTAAGATTGGAAGTGTTTTGTCCGCGAATAAAAAACCCCGCCAAAAGCGGGGTTTTTTATTGGCAAAACGCTCAGTGTCATTCTTCTTCGGGCCGCTGCGTGTTGTGCTCCAGATTGGCGAGGTATTCGTCGCTGAAATCGGCCACGGCTTTATCCGGAAGTCCTTTGCGCGCGTAAGCCAGGCCGCGGTAGAAAAACACTTTAGGGTCTTTGCGCAGGGAAAGCGCCTTCGTGAAATCGTCTATCGCCCTGTCGTCGTTTAGAATGCTGTAATAGGCAAGACCTCTGTTGCAGAACGCGTCGGCGTGATTTTCGCTTAAGGAAATGGCCTTGTTAAAGTCGCGTATGCTTATTTCCGGCATGTTAAGCCGGCGGTAGGCCATGGCGCGGAAAAAGAAAATATTCGCCAGCGACATGCCCGTTTCGATCGCCTTGTTGAGGTCGTGCAGCGCGCCCTTATACCGGCCCAGTTTGAAATTCAGCAGGCCGCGCAGATAAAAGGCCTCCGTATTATACGGGTCGGAATTGGTGACTATATCGTAGCAGTTGAGCGCCTTGACATATTCGTTGTTTTCCAGAAATCTGGTTCCCTGTTCCAAAAGATAATCGTGATTCATAAGGTCCCCTATTTCGCGCTTCGCGCGCACCTAAAACCTATAGTGGTGCTCCAGCTGTTGAGCGGATTCAAATTGCGCGAGGTAATGTTTGCGGCGCTTGCCTTGCTTTGCCAGGAACCGCCGCGCACTACTTTGAATGTCCCGAACGAGGGGCCCATGGGGTCTTTAACGGCGGCGGTGTCGTAGGTGTTGTTATACCAGTCGTTAATGAATTCGCTCACGTTACCCGCCATATCCATCACGCCGTAGGGCGATCTGTCCTGTATCTGCGAGCCCACAGGCCAGGTGCCGTCGCGTCCGCAGCCGCCCCGTCCGTCGGGAGAGGCTACAACGGCGAGCGAGCAGTCCGGCTCCTTGTTTCCCCAAGGATAGAGATTCTCCGTAAGGCCTTTGGCGGCCCGTTCCCATTCCGCTTCCGTGGGAAGGCGTTTGCCCTGCCACATGCAGTAAGTGTTTGCGTCCAGCCAGGTCAGGCAGTTCATGGGATTTATTTCTTTGCCTTCCTCTCCCCAGTTGCAGCCGGTTTTGCTGTTTTGCGGCGCGGTGCAGCGGTTCGCGTCAACGCATTTTTTGTACTGGTAAACGGTGACTTCATCCTTGTCAATAACGTATGGGCTCAGTTCAACCATATGCCGGTTTGAGCCGGAGCCGATCCACGCCTTGCTGTAGCCGATCCCCGCCATTCCGGCTGGGGCCGCAGGTGCCGCTTCGCTTTTCGGTTCGGCGGCTTTTTTCTCCTCAAGCTGTCGTTTGTCTTCAAGTTGCTTGCGGCGTTCCTCCGCCTGTTTCGCGGCCTCGGCTTTGCGGCGGCTTTCCTGTTCCGCTTTCAGTCGCGCGGCTTCGGCTTTTTTACGGCCGATTTCTTCGGCCTTAAGGCGGGCCGCTTCAGTTTTTTTGCGGGTGTCTTCCTCGGCCTGAATCCGCGCGTCTTCTTCAGCTTTGGCTTTTGCCTCCGCTTCGGCTTTCAGGCGCGCCTCCTCGGCGGTTTTCGCGTTGTTTTCTTCTTCGGACAGGCGCTTGGCCTCATCCTCAGCCTGCCGTTTGGCTTCTATTTCGGCCTGGATGCGGGCGTTCTCTTCGGCTTTTACTTTTTCAATCGCGTCATCGCCCTGCTGTACCGTTTCCGTTTTTTGCTCGACAACGTCCAGGCTTTCGTCTTCTGAGTTTTTCGACACAAGCTTGTATATGCCGAACAGCGCTACCAATATGGCCAGCGCTATGGCGGTTTTTTGTAAAACTCCTTTAACGTTCCTTTCACGGGGCGGGGCGGGCGGCGGAACTGCGGCCCTGCGACGGGCGCTTTCGCTTATTGCGCGCGCGGAATCGGAAGGCGGGGCAAACTGCCTTGCGCTGTCGCCGGATACGGAATAGGTGGTTGTGTCCTGATAGTAGACCGGCTGCGGCGGCGGTTCCTGCGAAAGCTTTTTAGCACTGGACGGAGGGATCCTGTCCACTGGCGGCAGTTCCGTTTCTTTTGCCGCAGGTTCCTCTTTAGGCGCCGAGGGTTCCCATATTTCGGTGACACGTTTCCGGTCCGAACTCAGCTTATTTTTAACGCGTTCCGTGTCATAATTCGCGTCCAAAGCGGATTTTTTCGCGGTGGATGAAGAGGTCTCGTCGCCGGGAAAAGTTATGCCGGACGCGGTTTCCTCAGGCTGTTCGCCGGATTCCGTCTCGGAAATCGTCATGCCAGCTTCTTTTTTCTTTTTGAATTCATCCAGCTGGGCGCGGAACTCCTCCGCCAGCTGTTCCGCTGACATGGGCCGGCCCTGCTGGTCGTGGTTCACGCACCGCATCACCAGTTCCGCGAATCTGGGCGGCAAATCTGTTTTGCTTACGTCCAGCGGTGGCTTGGTTGCTTTCACCGCGCTGCCGAACCCCGCCACGCACTCGTAGAGGATTATCCCCATCTGGTAAATGTCCGAACGGGCTGTGTATTCGGACAGGAGCAGGCTTTCCGGCGCGGCGTAGGCGTCCCACGCCGACTTGGCCATTATGTTGTGGTTCAGAACTTTTTTGACTTCCGGCAGTTCCAGCAGTATCCTTTTCCGGAATCCCGTGATAACCGCGTCTTCGAACCCTTCCCGTATGAAAATATTCTCCGGCGTCAAATCGCTGTGCACCACGCCTATTTCATTGGCGTACGCCAGCGCCTGCGAAAGATTAACCGCGATTTTCAAAACCGTCTCGGACGAAAAGCGGCTGTCCCGCATCAGCCGTGAGGCGAGTATTTCGCCGTCCACAAAATCCGTCACGGTGTAAAAGCGGTTGTCGTGAAAGCCGGATTCGTAGGTGCGCACGATCTGGGGGTTATAAAGCTCGGACAGGACGGTCGCTTCGATGCGCAGTATTCTTTTCACGTCCGATTTTTCCGGCGGAACGGTGAATTTATAAATGCGCAGTGCTCTCACATTGCCGGTTTTCATGTGAACGGCCTTGTATATTGCCGAAACGGGGCTTTCGCTTATTTTTCCGGCTATTTTATAATTACCAATTTTTTCATTTTCCATTTTCGGCACCCTTAGTCTTATAGCACACCTTATAATAATATAGTTTAATATAATCACATTTTCAACCCTTTATTAGCCCGGAGGCATAATGAAAGACTCTTTCGCTGAGTTGCTTAAAACGCGCAGAAGCATACGGAAATATAAAACCACCGCTATTGAAAAACATAAACTGGACATGTGCCTGGAAGCGGCGCGCCTGGCGCCTTCGGCCTGCAATGCCCAGCCGTGGAAATTCATAACGCTGAGCGAACCGGAGCAGGTCGCGGCGTTTTCCGCCGAAGTTTTCGGGGGAGTCTATGCCATGACCGCTTTCGCCAGAAAAGCGCCTGTTCTGGTCGCCGTGGTTGCCGACAAGGGGAATATCGTTTCCTGGGTGGGCAATCAGGTTCGCAACACCGCTTTTTCGCTTATAGATATAGGGATAGCGTGCGAGAACTTTGTCCTCCAGGCGCATGAACTGGGACTGGGCACCTGCATAATCGGCTGGTTTAACGAAAAGAACGCCGCCAAGTATCTGAAGTGTCCCTCGGGGCGCAAAGTCGAGCTTTTAATCAGCGTGGGTTATCCGGACGAAAATCCCGAACCCAGACCCCGCAAAAAGCTTGAGGACATATCTTCCCAGAATTTCTACTGATGCCATCCGGTTTCCCGCCGCGCGGTTCTCATTGGTAATTTATCCGTGCGGGGCGGAATCGTTATTCCGTTAACGAAACCGCGTTGCGGTGTTTCCGTATTTGCAAGTTATATAGGAAAAGAGGTATCATTGACGTATACAGATTTTCCGCAATATCCACACATTAAAAAGGAGACACACACATGGAGCGTAAACTTGTTGCAATGGATGGCAATTCCGCCGCGGCTCATGTAGCGCACGCGACTAACGAGGTTATCGCGATTTATCCGATCACCCCTTCCTCCGGAATGGGCGAAATTTCGGATATTAAAACCGCGAAAGGCGAAAAGAATATCTGGGGCACCGTTCCCAGTGTGACCGAAATGCAGTCCGAAGGCGGCGCCGCCGGCGCTGTTCACGGCGCGCTTGCAACCGGCGCGTTGACAACCACGTTTACCGCATCCCAGGGTCTGCTCCTGATGATTCCCAACATGTTCAAAATCGCGGGCGAACTCACGCCCACGGTTTTCCACGTTACCGCGCGCACCATCGCGACGCACGCTTTGTCAATTTTCGGCGACCATTCCGACGTTATGGCCTGCCGGTCCACCGGTTTCGGAATGCTCGTGTCCGCCAATCCCCAGGAAACCATGGATATGGCGCTCATTTCCCAGGCCGTCACGCTGGAATCCCGCATTCCGTTCATGCATTTTTTCGACGGATTCCGCACCTCCCATGAACTCAACATGGTGGATCCCCTTTCTTTCGAGCAGATGAAGGCCATGCTTCCCGATGAACTTATCGAAGACCATAAAAAGCACGGCCTAAACCCCGAGCGGCCCTTCATGAAGGGCACGGCCCAGAACCCCGACGTGTTTTTCCAGGGGCGCGAAGCGGCCAACAATTATTACACCGCCGTTCCGGGCATCGTTAAAAAAGCCATGAAGAAATTCGCGGAAGTTGCCGGGCGCGAGTATCACATTTTCGATTATTACGGCGCGGCTGACGCTCAGCACGTTGTCGTGGTCATGGCCTCCGGCGCGGATGTCGTGCAGGCCACCGTAGAACACCTTATCGCAAAGGAAGGCAAGAAAATAGGCGTGCTCGTCATTCGCCTTTACCGGCCTTTCGCTGTTGAAGATTTCATTAACGCCCTGCCTGCCACGGTTAAAACCATCACCGCGCTGGACCGGACGAAAGAACCCGGCGCGCTCGGCGAGCCCCTTTACCAGGACGTTTGCACCGCCGTTTTCTCGAACCCGAAATTCCAGGGCAAGAACGTCAAGGTGTTTGGCGGACGCTACGGCCTAAGCAGCAAGGAATTCACGCCCTGCATGGCGAAAGCGGTGTTTGAAAACGCGGCTTCCGCGTCTCCGAAAAACAACTTCACCGTCGGCATTAACGACGACGTGACGCACCTCAGCCTTTCCTATGACAACTGCTGGCATATCGAGAAGGAAAACACCTTCCGCGCCCTGTTTTACGGCCTAGGGTCGGACGGCACCGTCGGCGCTAACAAAAACACCATGAAGATCATCAGCGAGGAAACCGACAATTACGCGCAGGGTTACTTCGTGTACGACTCGAAAAAATCCGGCTCGCAGACCGTTTCCCACATCCGCTTCGGCAAAGAGATAATCCGCACGCCCTATCTCATCACCAGCGCGAACTTCATCGGCATCCATTTGTTCGCATTCATGGACAAATATGACATGCTTTCCGCCGCGGCCCAAAATGCCGTTGTGCTGGTCAACACGCCTTTCGAGCCGGAAGAGCTCTGGGACAGGCTGCCGCTGGAAGTGCAGAAGACGGTCATCGCGAAAAACCTGAAGCTTTACGCGATTAACGCTTCCGAAATCGCCAAGAAAACCGGAATGGGTTCCCGCGTTAACGTCATCATGCAGACCGCGTTTTTCGCGATATCCGGCGTTTTGCCGAAAGACGAATCCATCGCCGCCATCAAGAAAGCGATTAAAAAAACATATTCCAGAAAAGGCGAAGAAGTCGTCGCCATGAACTATAAGGCCGTTGACGCGACCGTGGAACATATCAAGGAAGTAAAAGTCGGCAAAGCCGATTCGAAAATCCATATGCGCCCTTCGGTGCCCGCGAATTCTCCGGAATTCGTGAAAAACGTGACCGGTGAAATTATCGCCGGACGGGGAGATTCCCTGCCCGTGTCGAAAATGCCGCTGGACGGAGTTTTTCCGACGGGAACGGCCAAGTTTGAAAAACGCAACATCGCGCTTGAATGCCCGGAATGGGACAGCTCGGTCTGCATTCAGTGCGGTATCTGCTCCCTTGTTTGCCCGCACGCGGCGATCCGCATTAAAGCGTATGACGGAGCCGAACTTGCAAATGCGCCCAAGGGTTTTAAATCCGCGGACGGGAAAGCCGATCTGAAAGGCCACAAAGTTACCGTGCAGGTCGCCGTTGAAGACTGCACCGGCTGCGGAGCCTGCGTCTACAACTGCCCCGCGAAAAAGAAAAACGAGAAAGGCGAATTGACCGGAGAAAAGGCCATTAACCTTAAACCGCAGATTACATTGCGCGAAACGGAAGTGGCTAATTTTGAGTATTTCCTCACGCTGAAAAATTCCTCCGACATAAAGCGCAACACCGTTAAGGGCAGCCAGCTGCAAACCCCGCTGTTCGAGTTCTCGGGCGCGTGCGCGGGCTGCGGCGAAACGCCTTACATCAAACTGCTAACCCAGCTGCACGGCGATCACCTCGCGGTGGCCAACGCCACGGGCTGTTCCTCAATCTACGGCGGCAACCTGCCCACCACGCCTTACACGGCGCGGGAAGACGGGCGCGGTCCGGTTTGGGCGAACTCGCTGTTTGAAGACAACGCGGAATTCGGCCTCGGCATGCGCCTGGGCTATGAAAAACTTTTCGGACAGGGAATGGAACTGGTTGAAAAGCTTTCCTCAACCGTGCTTAAAGGCCACGAACAGCTTGTCGCGGACGTGAAAAGCGTCAACGCCAAAGACTGGGCCGACATCGAAAAACAGCGCGGCAGAATTGCGGACTTAAACAAAGTACTGTCCGCGTCGTCCGATCCGGAAGCGAAACGGCTGCTGTCCATGTCCGACTACCTCGTTCCCAAATCCGTCTGGATTCTGGGCGGCGACGGCTGGGCGTATGACATCGGTTATGGCGGGCTTGACCACGTGCTGGCCTCCGGCAAGAACGTGAAAATCATGGTGCTGGACACGGAAGTGTACTCCAACACCGGCGGTCAGATGTCGAAATCCACTCCGCTGGGCGCGGTGGCGGCTTTTGCGGCGGGCGGTAAAACCCTGCCGAAAAAGGACCTGGGCATGATTTCCATGACCTACGGCAACATCTACGTGGCGCAGATAGCCATGGGCGCGAATTATAATCAGGCGGTGCAGGCCCTTACGGAAGCGGAAGCCTATGACGGTCCCGCCATTGTAATCGCCTATTCCCACTGCATTATGCACGGCATTGACATGAGCGCCGGCATGAACGAGCAGAAGAAAGCGGTGCAAAGCGGCCGCTGGATACTCTACCGCTTCAACCCCGCGCTTCGGGCCGAAGGCAAAAACCCGCTCAAGATAGACAGCGGCGCGCCTACAATCAGCGTTGAGGATTTCATGAGCGGCGAAAACCGGTTCAGAAGCCTTAAAGCGTCCAATCC
>Ga0172379_10009523_pt1 | contig 11962 bp, 12 predicted proteins | sample GrowelOW334metaG_FD_119756 | JGI IMG/M metagenome (GOLD analysis project Ga0172379, IMG submission 119756) | Groundwater microbial communities from an aquifer near a municipal landfill in Southern Ontario, Canada - Groundwater well OW334 metaG | ecosystem: Environmental > Aquatic > Deep... | reverse complement strand
GCCGTCGGCCTTCTTCTTGTCCTGCGTCAGCTCGCCCTTGCGCAACTGGTAGTTGCGCTCGATCTCCAGCATCTGTTCTTTCTGCTGGGCCAGCGCGGTGGCCGAGGCAGCGGGATCGTTCTTGGTCAGCTCCAGGCGATCGAGCGCGGACTGGTATTCGATCTCGAAGCGGCGGCGGGCGAAGTCTTCTTCCAGCGCGATCAACTGGCGCTGGGTGATCTCGCCGTTCTCGCGGGCGAAGCGCGCCTTCTGTTCCTCGTACTGCACTTGCGCGATCGCACCGGCGCGCTGGTGGTCGATGCCGGCCTGGCGCAGATCGCGCTCGGACTTGGCCGCCTCGCGGCGGATCTCCAGTTCCAGCGTCGCGGTGCGCTTGGCAATGGCGAGCTGGTCCTTGCTGTTGATCTCGTAGGTCGCCTGCAGCTCGCGCCAGTAGGCCAGCTCCTGTTGCTTGGAGAACTGGCGCAGCACGTTCTCCTGCTCGTAGAGGTTCTTGCGCTCGGCCAGCACCGCGTCGTAGGTGCCCATGTGGCTGGGGTCTTCCTTGTCCTTCTTTTCCTTGTCCTTCTTGAGCAGGCCACGGGCGCTCTTGCCGTCCTTGCCCGGCGCGACGGTCGGCGTGCCGTCGGCGAACAGGTTGTAGATCTTGTCGCGCGTCTCTTTCGCGGATTCGGCGATGCTGTCGAAGGCCTTGTCCCAGGCCGCGTTCCAGACCTTGGGGATGTTGGAGAATTCCGCCCGCGCGCCGGCGAAGTCGCCGGACAGCGCCTTGTACATGCCGACGGCCAGCGCCCGCAGCGGCTCGGTGATCTGCACCACGGCGGCGTTGATGATCTCGAAAGTGATCACCACCGCATTCTTCAGCCCCCAGAAGATCGAGATGAGGCCACCGACGGTGCCCTTGAGCACCACCACGGCCGCCGGGCCGATGGCGGAGAACCAGTTGCCGAGCTGCGTCAGCACCGGCAGCAGGGCATTGCCGATTGTCGTCTTGAGGCCCTTCAGCGTCAGCGCGGCAGAGTCGCTGGCGTCGTCATAGGCTTGCCAGGCGGCGACGCTCTCGTTGCTGGCCACCATGCCCAGGGCGCGCATCTGTTCCGCGACCTCGCCCACGGCCTGCTTGTTGAGCAGCGCCAGGTTGCTGGTCATCTCGAAGCCCTTGCCGAACATCACCTGACCGGCGATGGCGCGATCGGTGCCGGCACGGTAGCCGTTGAGCACGCCGATGGCGTCGAGCGTCAGTTCGGTCAGCGGGCGCAACTGGCCGGCGGCATCGCGCGTCTTGAGGCCCATGGCCTGCAGGCCGTCTTCGTTCTCGCGGATCTGCTTCGACAGCCCCTTCGCCGCGCCAATGAACTCTTCCTGCGAGGTGTTGCCGGCGGTGAGCGCCTCGCGCAGGATGCTGGCATTGCTGGCGGAATCGCCCAGGGCGCGGCCGAGCTTGGTGCTCTCTTCGGTCAGCAGCACGGTCTGCGCCACCGCTTCCTTGAACACGGCACCACCCGCCAGCAGCGCGCCGATGGCGACGAACTTGGACTGCAGCGCGCCGAGCGGGCCGGTCAGCCGCCCGAGGGCGGTTTCGCCCTCGCTGCCGAACTGCTTGAGCATGACGCCGGCTTCGCGCATCTTGCGCTGCAGCGGCGTAATGTCGCCATCGAGGACGATCTCGGCGCGGTTGTCGTTACCCATTACAGGTCGAGGAAATCGAGGTAGGGATCATCGGGGCGGCCTTCCATGACCGGCAGGCCGGCGTTGGCGGCTTCGCGCAGGGCATCGGGTGCGGTGAGTGCACGCGTCTGGACACGCGGTTCGGGAATGCCGAGCGCCAGGGCGATGCGCTTGAGCTGCACCGCTGCCGGCGGTACGGTTTGCCAGTAGCGAGTGAGCGCATAGGCCTGGGGCAGCGTTACGTGGCGATCGACGTGGTCCCAGGTCCAGCCGGCGGCGCTGACGAGGACGGCGTAGAGCTCGTCCCAGTCGATGTCATCAGCGCCGCCAGGAGTTTTCCCGGATCGGTGCCGGCCTCCAGCACCGGCAAACCATTGACGCGGGCAATGCGATCGATCACCGGCGCCAGATCCCACAGCGGGATGGTGAGGTGTTCAATCACCCGGCGCGGCGCGCCCAAGCCGAGGGCGAGGACGGTGACGAAATCGTCGTACAGCGCGTCGTCGATCTCCCAGGCGGCGAAGCGGCGGGCGCAGCGAATGATGGCCGGCACCAGCTCGCGCGCCTGGCCGAGCGGCACGGCGCGCACGGCGTAGGTGTGGCCTTCGAGCACCACCGCCTCGACGCCGGCCAAGCGCAGCAGCACCCGGCGCGACGCCAGGCCGCGCGCCCAGGCCGCCAGCCGGGTTGCGAGGCCGGCGCCGGACAGCGGCGCGAGGACAAGGGTGGCGGCCATGTCAGAACAGGCAGATGTAGCCGAGGTTGCCGGCGCTGTCGGCGAAGGCTTCGGCTTCGAAATCGTAGATCGCGAAGTCGTCGCTCTTCAGCGGCAGGCCCAGCTTGCCGGACACAGCGCGGTTGAGCTTGCAGACCAGGTTCTTGCCGTCGTAGCCGTTTTGCAGCAACAGCGTGAAGCTGGGGTTGTAGCCCATGGTCTCGTTGGTGATGGTCCAGATGTTGCCACCGGCCGCGGCGCTGTATTCGTAGCTGATCTTGACCACCTTGGCCTGATCGGCGGCGGCGAAGGTATAGATGCCGGTGGCAACGACGACCGAGTATTGCCCGGTGGCCGGCGCGCTGGCGACGCGGGTGAGCTGTACGCCGGTGGCATCGAAGACCACGCCGAGGTCGGCCACAAAGGTGCCCGAGCTGGGCGGCGCGATCGTCAGCGTGTAGGGGCCGGGCGTGGCGGGAATGGTGGCGGCATTGTCGAACACGGCGGCCTTGATGCCGGCGGTGCTGGCCTTGCCGAAGAACAGGCTGCCCAGAATGCCGCCGTCGATCTCGGCATACTTGGCCTTGATCTCGATCTTGCCTTTGCCCTGGCCGGTGGCGATCGGGTAGCGCTTGGAGCCGTAGAGGCTCTTCATTTCGACCGAGAGGTCGACGCTGATGTCCTGCATGGTGCCCAGGATGACCGGCGTCGGATTGGCAATCGCCGTGCCGTCAGCCAGGTTGGTGGGTACGGCGATGATTTTGCCGGCGCCAAAATTGATCATGACATTCTCCTAGTTGATGGCGCGGGTGAGATCGCCCGGCCGGATAAAAACCTGCATCTGGTAACGCGCCGTGAGGCGCCCGATAACGCGCTCGCCGCTGTCGCCTTGCGGGTCCGTGCCGGAACAACGCAAGCCACGGCCCAGCGCGGCCAGCGTGGTGTCCGCCGCCAGCACGGCATGCACCTGCATGTGCAGGGCATCGACGGCGGTTTCCCACGCGTCATCGACGGCGACCAGGTGTTCGATGTCCCAGGCGACGGCGAGAACCCCGCCCTTGTCGCCGCGCGGCTCTTCAGTGCTGCCGCTGCGGCGGATGTTCAGCGTCGGCTGATCGTCGATCGCCACGGCATCGACCCGGCCGCGCTCGACGCGATCGGCGGCATCGGTGGCGTTGGTCAGGACCGTCGCCACCCGCGCGAGGATCTGTTCGACGACGGAGGCCGTCACGGGCTGCCCCTAGCCCACCACGCGCCGCAACAGCAGGCGGGTGATGCCATGCTCGGCCTGTACTTCGGCGACCGTGTAGGGCGCGTCTGCGAGGCCGAGCGAAGTGCAATCGATGGTGAGTGCCGCACCGCGCGCCACGGTCGCCAGGGCGGCCGCCTCAGACGCGAAGGCCGGGACCACGGCGCTGGCGCCGAGGATCTCCTGGTAGTCGGCATCGAAGGTCCCCGCCACCACCTCGCCCGCGATCGTCGCCGTGGCGTTGGCCAGCTTGGCCACCGCCACGGCGTTGATGCGGGCTTCGAGAGTAGCGAAGGACATGGCGCCGGACGCTTAGGCCGTCAGGGTGCCCGGGGTGCCGGTGAAGCGCACCTTGAAGCTGGTGACGCCGTTGCCGGCCGCTTCGAAGGCCACCGCAGCAGCGCCCGAGACGTCGCCGCTGGCGGGTACCGCCGCGTTGTCGTCGAAGGCCGCGGCGGAGGCGTCCCACACCAGGCTTTCGCCTTGCGCGATGACCGCACCCGATACCTTGGGCACGGTGAAGACGCCGGTGATCTGCGCCGGGCCGGCCGCCGCGTTGGCGACATCCTGCAGCGCGACGCCGAGCAGCTGGCCGACGCGCACCACCTGACCCGATACCGTGTCGGCCCCGGCGGTGAAGTCGATAACCTCACCCGGTTGTACGTAGTTTTTTGCCATGATGGCTCTCCTGTTGAACGAATTACGACGCGATCACACCTGCAGCACGTAGCGCGGCCAGGGCTGCATTCAGCTTCGTCTGCAGTTCCTTGAGTTGCTCGTTGGTGCCGGTGACGATGGAGGCCACCGCAGTAGCGATGGCGGTATCGACTTGAGTCGCGGTCGGGGTGGCGCCGCCGGCACACGCGCCTGCCGTGGCCGCGATATCGACCATGGACCCGTTGGCGGTACCGGTCAGCGTGCCGGACAGATCAGCGACCGCTGCCTGAGCGCCTTCGGCCATCGCCGGGACACCACAATTCAGCCGCACGCTTCCGTTCGCGGTAGGGTTGGCGGCCACGCCGACAGAGACCCCAATCAATTGCCCGACCGTCGAATCGCTGTCTGCGCGGTGATTGGAGTTGTCCCAGAACACCTTCTGCCCCTCGGCCCAGGCCTGCGCGCTGGTCTTCGGCAGGGTGAAGACGCCCTCGACCATGGCGTCGAAGGATGCGCCCTCCGCCGCCGTGACCAGGGCGACCACGAACAGGGTGCCGATCAGGTAGCCGGTGCCGGAGACCACGCCACCGGCTGGCGCGGTCAGGGTGACGGTATCGCCGTCTTGGATGAAGTTGCTGGCCATGACCGTCTCTCCTTAGCCGCCGGCGTTGGTCACGGCGCCGCGGTAATCGACCGCTGCGGTGCCGTAATCGAGGCGGACCTTGTAGCGCGTGCCATCGACATCGAAGCCGTCCTGCATTTCGAGGTAGGGCTCCTGTTGGCCGTCGAGGAAAGCGACCTCGAGCACCGGCGCGATGGACGGATCGGCGAACAGGTAGCGGCGATTGCCGGTGAGGCGCGGCGTATCGACGATGTCGCTGAACAGGCCATTGACGATATTCGGCTTCTGCAGCTTGTTGGCCGTGTCGGGGTCGTACTGCGCGCCGTTGACGCTGCGCGCGGTACCGCCAAGGCCAATCGGCACCAGCAGTACCGACGGGGTCAGCGACAGGTAGTCGTTGCCGGAGACATCCTTTTGCGAGGCCATGATGACGCGATCGGCATCGATAGCGGCCATCGCAAGGGCGGCGGAGGACCCAACGTTGCTGTGCGCGGCATCGAACAGAGGGTGGGTGTCGCTCATGGTCGGGCCAAGGCCGGAGTTCTCAGCCAGCAAGGCATACACCGCCACTTCCACGGTGCGCGCCGCCGCGCCGCCCAGGCTATTTGCCAGGCCGACGAAGGCTCCCAAGTCATCGTTGATCACCATCTGGCGATTCAGATTGATGATGTTGCCCTTGGTGCCCGCCGTGATGCTGGCCTTCTCGCCGTCCGGAATGGACTTGTTCTTGAACTCGCCGTTCTGGCCGACGCTGTCGAGCACGCCGAAGCTGCCGGTGCGATAGCGGTTGTGGGCGCGGAAGTCGGACACCGAGCCGATGGCGCAGAAGCGGTTCCAGGTCAGCGCGGCCTTGCCATAGGCGTTCTGCAGCACCTTGTGCATGGTGCTTTCGAGCAGCACAGGGAAATCGCTGGTCGATTGCGTGAAGGCGGCGGCGACCAACTGCATCTTGTCCATGCCGTCCGTCTTGATACCGGCGCGGGCCAGGCAGTTGCGGGCCAGGTCGAGCAGGGTGTAGCCGCGGTACGGGTTGGCGCGGACAGCGGCGCGTTGCTCGGCGGTGCTGAAGCCGGCGCGCACCACCAGGGCTGACGTGGCCGCGACGCGGAACTTGTCGGTCTCGTCTTCGAGGGTCACGACGTGGTTGCCGGCGATCGGCGTCGAGCTGGCGCCGAGGTGGGCGAGCAGCTTGGCGTTGGCGGTTTCGACGGTGCAGGCGTGATCGTCGAGGCAGGTCTTCAGCACGGCCTGGATACCTTCGGCCTGGCTGAACTTGGCGAATGCCCCTTCGATGTCGGTGCGGCGCTGCTTGTCGGCTACCAGCGCAGCGGTGGTGGCAGCGGCGGCGGCGGCAGTGATTTCAGCTTGGTGCGCGGCCGTTGCTTGCCCAGCCGCCAGCGTTTCTTCCTTGGACATGGATTTCTCCTGAGTGATTGCGGCGGCTGCCGCGGGGATACCCGCCGCCTGATTGCCAGGCAGCGAGCGAAAACGGGAAAGGGAGGCTTGCGGTACCACGCCCGACGCGGCGATCGGCAAGGCATCGATGACCGCATCGACGAAGCCTTCGGCTTCGGCCTCGGCGGCGGTGTAGTAGTGGTCGACACCGTCGGTCAGCAGGGCCAGCATGTCGGCGGCAGGCTTGCCGGTCTTCGCGGCGTAGCTGGTGCTCATGGCTTCGGCCCACTTGTCGAGCACGTCGGCCTGGTCGCGCAACTGGACGCTGTTGCCATAGATGCCGGTCCAGGGCGCGTGGATCATCAGCATGGCGTTGTCGGCCATCTCGACGGTATCGCCGGCCATCGCGATCAGGCTGGCGATCGACAGCGCCATGCCGTCGATCGAGGTGGTGACGCTGGCCTTGTGGCGCTTGATGGCGTTGTGGATCGCCAGGCCGTCAGGTACCGAACCACCCACCGAGTTGATGCGCACGGTGATCTGATCGACATCGAGCGCTGCAATTTCCTTGCAGAAGTTGGCGGCGGTGATTGTCTCGGCCCAGTAGCTGTCGCCGATGTCGCCGTAGATGAACACCTCGGCAGCGCGAGGCTCTGCCGCGCGTGCCCGGATGCTGTACCACTGGGGAGTCTGTTTCATGTCTCGCCTCGTGCGATGGAATGACCGCAGTGTGGCGAGATGCGATTCCGGTTTTCAGGGCGAAAACCGGAATATCTTTACTACGTGCGCTAGTCGATCTGACCCTTGACCACGCGCACACCGGCGAACCAGGTGCTCTTGCCGCCGAACTGATTCACCTGGATCTCGATCTGCGCCAGGCCATACTTGACGATCGCGGCGGTTTCGGCAGCAGTGAAGAAGACAGCAACGCGACCAGCCGGCCAATCCGCGCCCGCGGTTGAGTATGGCTGCGCCACAGCGGCCGACCAGGCGGTGCGATGGTCGAGCGACACCACGCGCGCCTTGACCTCCGCATTGACATCGACCACGAAAGCCAGGTCGTTGACGGTGAGATCGACCGGGAGTTGAAAGTCGTCGCCGGTGACAAGCACCGGCAGGTCGGTGATCATAGTTGGATTCCCTTCACTGGTCCGACATTGCGATTGCTGGTGACGATCTTGAGGTAGCGCGCATCGTTGATAAGCCGCCAGACATAGCCGGCGGCGAACAGCGTGTCGTCGCCATCCGTCATCACCAGCTCGCCATCGATCAACACCGCGCCGGCCGCGATCAACTGATCCTCAATGTCCTGCGCCGACAGCGCGCCGACGATCTGCACCGCGCCCTGGGCGAGCAGCTCCTCCGAATCGATGGCGGCGAAGGCGGCATCGATGGCGACCGTACCAGCGCTGGCGACACTTTCAGCGAGATCCCGCAGATCTGCGGCAGCGGCGATGCTGACGGTGCCGGCCGAGGCCATACCGACCGCTGTGTCTGTTGCTGTCAGGGTGGCTGTGGCCGGGGCGTTGTTGAAGGTCCAGTTGGTATTGTTGCCGCCATCGGTGCCGGTTGCGCCGGCGTAGAAGGTGGCGGCCGGGCTGGCGATGCTGTAGCTCACGGTGGCGCCGCGGAACTTAGCCGTGCCGCCGCCGGACTTGGTCAGCGTGTGCGTGGCGGCGGTAACGCTGGTGATGGTGGCCGCGTTGTCCTCGAAGCCGGTGAAGCTCGCCGCCGTGGTTACGGTGCCAGCAGTGAATTTCAGCGTCTTGGCGCCGTCGCTGATCTTGATGTCGCTGAAGGTCTGGCTCCCGGTAAAGTTGTATACACCGCTACCGGCGCCGGAGAGCCATAGGTTGTTGAACGTCTTGCCGCCGCCACGGAACGTCTTTGCCGTCGCCGACGTATCGATCAGCTTGACCGTCGAGGCTCCGGCATTGAGCGTGAAAGCGCCTTGATTGAAGTCCCATACGCGACCGTAGAGGGCGTCACTTCCGGTCACGACGAACGTGCTGGCCCCCATATTAAGGGTGCGCGCCTGGGGAAATGATGCGTCCCAGAAAATGTAAGCCGTAATTGTGTGGCCGGCGGCGTTGAAGGTACCGACACCAATATCGAACCGTCCAGCGGTGGTGATCGCACCTTGCTCCGTGTAGCTGCCGCCATATGCATAAATGCTAACCTGGCTGTTCAGCGGCAGCCCTGCGTAATCGAGCGTGTGGGAACCGCGGCCATAAAAAAAGAATCCTCCACCGCTGCCAATGGCGACACAGGTCATGTTTGGCGACAGCGTGAAGTTCCCATATACCGCTGGCTGGATAGAATTCATCCTCAATTCGGGTGAGTTCGTGACGCCAGTCCAGGTGATGTCCTTACCTGCTCGCGGCATGTCGGCATAGACCAGCGTTCCGGCGGCGCCGATGCTGGCGCTGTTGAAGATGCAACTGTCCTGCGGCAACGGCACACGCCCGGCGCCGCCTGTGCCGCCCGAGCCAAGGAACCAGTTGCCTGCGGTGCTCCAGGTCTTCGTGCCCGTGGTGGCGGTGTACCAGTAGTTCGCCTGGGCGGTAGTGAAGGTGATGCCACTGTTGCCGAGGCAGTCGCCGATGCGAGTGCCGCTCCATGTCGCCGCACCGGCGCCGACGATATCCATGAAGTCGACATTGGTCAGCGCGACAGCGGCGGCGGTAATGGTAATTGCGGTGCCGAGCGCGGTGGAACTAACGAGCACCGACTGATTCGCAGCGGCGCCGGTTACGGTGAATAGATTGGTCACCGTGATGCCGGTGGAGAGCGTCAACGTCCCCGCGGTGTTCGCCGCTCCTATGCGCGTCAACTTGTAGAACGTGAAGGCGCCAGCCAAGGGAGACGCGCTCGTTGAGTTCAGTATGACCTCTTGCCCGTTCGGGTCGAACGTCCCGCTCGCCAGCAACATGCCACCCGCCACCCTCAGTGTGTCGACAAGCTGCACGGTGCCGGCCCCATCGAACCGAAAAGCGGTGCTGATGGACGTGATGGTCACGCCGTTGGCGGTGATGGTCTGCGTCCCGCTCGCCTTTTTCGTCCAGATGACCCCGTTGGCCGCGAACGACATCCCGGCAAGTAAGGAAAGATTCCCGTACAGGTTGAGCGTAGCGCTGTCCGTGAGGGTGATCGTCCCGCTCACGCTCGGGGCAGCGTCAAAGAGCATGTCCGCGCAATTGAAAGTCGCATCGACGGTGGTGGTATAGGCCGTCGTATTGCTCGCCGCCGTCCAGTGGCAGTTGTCGGTGCTGGTCGGCGCGCTGGCGCCAGGTGCGCCGCCGTCGCTGGCGCTCCAGTGATTGGTGTTGTCGCTGGTGTTGCCGGTGCCGCCGACCCAGTACCGGCTGGCGTTGTGCAGCGTCAGGCCGTCGGCGATGTAGCTGCTGTCGCCGCTGATGTGGAAACGTATCCACTCGGCGCCCGCTTCGGCAACGATGCTGGTGATGGAGAACTCGACGTCGGCGTCATCGTAGAGGATGTCGCCGATCTGCAGGTCGCGGGCGTGAGTGACGTTGCCGTTGGCCCAGATCGACTGATGGGCGAACAGGCGGTGCGTGCCGTTGATGACGTAGACTATGAAAGGCGGCGTGATGGTGTGCGGATCGAGCACGGCCCATTCGTAGAGCTTCGGCGTGCCGAGGTCGTTCAGCGCGCCGAGCTTGTACCACTTGCCGCCGGCCGCCCACGGCGTGTTGCGGGTGCGGCCCCAGGTGTCGATGCCGTCGTAGCTTTGCACCCAGGCGCGCTTGCCCTCTTCGACGTAGGCGAAGTGGGCCGGGGTGACAGTCTCGATGCCGAGGATGGTATTGACGATCGGCAGGCCGGTGCCAATCTCCCACGCGCACACCTCGTCGCCGATGGCGCAGTCGGCGAGGTCCTTGTAACCAGAGGGCGTCAGAAGCCGCACGACTTATACCGGCGTCAAGGCCGCGATCTGGGCGGCGAGGCTGGTGGCTTGCCCTTCGAGAATCGGCAGCACCACCTCGGGCGGGGCGATGGCGACGATCTGCTCTTGCGTGGCGGATTGCTGGGCGACCAGCGCATCGAGCTGCGCCTGCAGGTCCTCGGGAGTCGGCGCTGGCGGTACGGCGTTGATGACGGCCAGCCAGTTGTCGTAGCGGGCCTGCATCATGGCCTGCAGCTCGGCGTCGGTCACTGCGGCGCGCTCGGCGGCACTGGCGAACCAGAGCGCGTCGGAGTAATCGCCGATGCGGAAATCAACCTTGACCGGCGCGGTTTCGGTGAAGACGATATCAGGCATTGCTGGCAGTCTTCGTGTAGCTCGACACGGACACCGCCTGGTTGTTGGCGACATTAACGTTATCCACCGTCATGTCGCCACCGAAGGTGATCGTGACGCCGGCGGCAACGCCCGCTTCGCAGGTATGGCTCAGGGTCACGGCGGTGCCGGCGACGGCCAGTACCTTGGCGCCGGACGGCACGCCGGTGCCGCTGGCGTTCATGCCGACCACCACGCCGGTGGTCGCGGCGAAGTTGAGAATATTCCCGAAGGCAGCCGTCAAGGCGCTGGTCACCAGGGGGATGGCGGGCGTCACCGTGCCCTGTTCATGGCACGTCGTGCCATCACTGGCGTAGAGACGGTAGTGCCCGACGTTGGCGCCGGTGCCTGCAGCGGCCTGGCCGGTGAGCGCCCAGTTGCCGGCCTTCGCCTTGACGCCACCACTGGAGGCAGCCATCCAGTCGGCCGGCAGCGTGCCGACAGCAAGCGCCGCGCCGCTATCCGCCGCGGCGGTATTGGCCGGCTGGGCGCCCGCAAAATACTTGAGCACGGCAGAGGCGCCGATGGCGGTTTCCTCGGCGTCATTTTTGGCGTTACGGACGGTGACGGATTGTTGGATCATGGTGGTCTCCTGTGAGTCTCGGTCGATGTTGGGTTGATGTGTCGCGCCGCGGCCGGCGACTATTCCTGTACGTCCTGCGCCGGATTGCCGGGAGCGGGATCGCCTTGAGCCGGATCGGCCGCCGTGGCCGGCGGCGCGCTGCCCGTGTCGTTGGCGGCGTCGCTGGAAAACACCAGCTCTTTTTCTTTGGCGGCATTGCGCCAGGTAGTGATCTGTTCCATGACGTCGCGCGGGTTGGCGCCGCGGCGGCGCATGACTTCGACCTCGGAGGCAAAGCCGGCCTTGACCAGCAGCTCCCAAGACATGGCCTCTTTGTACGGGTCGATCCAGGGCATGGCCTGGGCGACGTACAGGGCATCGTCGGCCAGAGCCTCGGGCACGTCGGCCGGGCGGGGAATCACGCCGGACAGATGGGCGACGAAAACAAAGCGCTCCCACACCGGCTGCACGAGCTGGCCGGTAAAGTCGTCGGTCAGTGTGGCGTAGTGAATCCACTGCTCGACCAGCTCCTGCCGCTGGCTGCTGAAGGTGCCGTTGTAGTCGCGGGAGATGCTGGAATAACTGGCGCCGGCGCCGGCGGCCACGGCGCGCAACTGGCCCTGGCGGAAGGTGATCAGGTTCGGGTTCGGCCGATTGCTGTCGATCATGCCGACTTCTTCGCCGGGGATCAGGTTGTCGATGATCATGCCGGGCGCCAGGCGCATGTCGCGCGGCTTGGCGGTGCCGTCGGCGTATTTGTCGGTCGTGTTCTCCGGGTTGTACAGCTCGGGCGT
>Ga0172379_10009522_pt1 | contig 11962 bp, 13 predicted proteins | sample GrowelOW334metaG_FD_119756 | JGI IMG/M metagenome (GOLD analysis project Ga0172379, IMG submission 119756) | Groundwater microbial communities from an aquifer near a municipal landfill in Southern Ontario, Canada - Groundwater well OW334 metaG | ecosystem: Environmental > Aquatic > Deep... | reverse complement strand
TTTAGAGAATTAGCACATTAGTAGAGCGTAGTTTTAATATTAAAGTAAATACGAAAGTCGAGCGTAAGATTATCTTTCATTCTTTTCAAAATAGGTTCGTGCAAAGGTCATTAATTCATCACATTATAAAAAGCCGAATTTATTTCGGTTTTTTATAATGTGATCCCGAAGGAGACAACTGCTTGTCTCCTGTGCAGGAATCGAAAACCTTTTCCGTGTGAGTGTACTCACGAATGGAAAAGGTGTACTGAACCTGTAAGGTTCGATAAGGCTAATGCCGGTCCTGCCAGAAGCGAAGACCTTTTCATTATTTGTTGAAAAAAATGGAAAAGGTGTACTGGTCATGTAATGACCGATAAGCGTACTCGCGGTCCTGCCGTGCAGGAATCGAAAGACTTTTCGTTCTCTGGTTTTTGACCAGAGCGAAAAGTACCTGACGATGTAATCGTCGATAAGCGTACTCGGGGTCCTGCGACAACAAAAATTAATTTAAAACCCCAACTTCTCCATGAAGAGCATGGATTGAGATTCGTTGATTTCTGAGCGGGGGAGAACTAGCAAAAGAGTTTCTTTCATTTCATCTGCCATATCTTTGGGGAGGGGAATAGTATAAATAGGCAAGAAATATTTACTTGTTTCAATGAGAAGTTTTGCATATTCATCTTTGTCCTCTTTTTTTATATTAAAACTTTTAATTTTTTTCCAAGGGTGCATATCTTTGCCCATAGCAAGGCCCTTCGTTTCAACTATATAATTCACTTCAAGCGGTGGCCTCATTGTGAACATTATCAAACAACCACCAGAAATAAGAAGGAAAATAGCGAAAACATAGTTATGAAGCCAAATAGCTATTCCACAAGCGACAATGGTGATAAGTCCAATCGTCCAAAACCAATCATTACCTCTTTCTTTGTGAGAATATTCTGGAACTGACCACTCTATAGTATTTATTTTTATTTCATCCATCCCGTTAGAAGTAGATAATCTTTAGATTATCGTACATAAGTTAAATAATAATATCAAAAATTAATTACTTTCTTTAAATAACTCCCGTTCTCTTGGATAACAAGCATGACTTCTAACGGGATCCATATCCACATTATACAATTATTTAATAATTTAAACAAAGAAAAAACCGCCAACTGGCGGTTTTTCTTTTTATCTTTATTTCTTTTTCTTTACAGCGCCTACTGCCTCTTTTTTTATAGCTTTCCAGTGCTTTTTGATTTCTGCTACTGTAGCTGCAAGCTCTTCCTTGTCTACATTTTTAAGTTTTGAATATTTAGCTTGAATATTATCAACTATATTATGATAAACTGGTTCTGTTAATTCTTTGGCTTCTTCAAACTTTTCTATAATTTCACCCTTCATTTTAACAGCCCAACCTTTGATTGCTTTCTGATTCTTTTTGCCATTTGGTCCAAATAGAACATAAGCTGCTGCACTGAGTGCTGCAACACCAGCGCCGATTCCTATCGCTGTTTTTACATTAATACCTTTTTTCTTCATCACTTTTTTCTTTTCCATATACTTTATAAAGCTGAACAAATTATTTTTAAAATATAACTTATTAAACTTTTTATTAATTTATAATTTAACTACTTTTAAATTGATTTTTTTGAACGTTTGTCTTGCTCACTCTTCTTTTTTTCTCGGCCGAATAGGAAAGTGAATAGGGAACTATTCCTCACATGATCCCCCATGTCTCTTAATTCTTTATTGGCATTCTCGGTGTAATCTTTTAGAATGTTTGATATTTTATAAAAGTTTCTAATTATTTTTATAAAATAAAATCCTGCGACCAAGAGGACTAAGGTTATGATAACCACGGAAATAGAAGAAATAAAGAAAAATATATCTGCCTTTAATATTGACTCCATACTCTCTATTTTACCATTAAATCAAGATTAATGACTAATTTTGTTAAAAAGGAGCGAGACTGTTGACATATACCCCCTGGGGGTATATACTCATATCATGCATAAAGATAAACAAAAAATAATACGTAGATTAAAAATTATTGAGGGGCAAGTTCGAGGTTTACGCGAGATGGTAGAGAAAGATGTTTATTGTATAGATATTATTACTCAAACTTCAGCTGTGAAGCAGGCATTATCTGGAGTAGAAGATGTTCTTATGGAGGGTCATCTGGGTACATGTCTAGTTCATCAAATACAAAAAGGTCAAACAGAGAAGGCTACAAAGGAAATATTAAAAGTTTATGGACTAAAGAGGAAATAATTTATTAATCATGAGCTACGCAAATTATATTCTAAAAAAAGTCCTCGGATGAGGGAGGACGAGGAGCCAGACTAGTTTTTTATAAAATAATTTGCTTCGCTAAACAAATATATGACAAAAATTTCAACGTATTTAGCAGTTTCATTAATAGTAGTTAGTTTTATAATCGGAATTGGTGCCGGCTATTCTTTCACGCCTCAGTATTCATTGTCTATGTATGATAAAAACAGTATGGATTTAGGCCGAGCTGATAAATGGGTAGATTTAAGATATATAGATGCTATGATTGCGCACCACCGTGGAGCCATGCTTGTTGCAAAACAAGCAGAGAAAAGTAATAGGCCAGAAATACAAAATCTAGCGAAAGAGATACAAGCAAATGAACCATTGGCAATTGAGGAACTTTATACTTGGAAAAAGAATTGGTATGGAGATACAAAAAATGTAGCAGATCCAGTCGTGCCAAATCTCGGCAGTTATAATGATACCTTTGATTTAAGATTTTTAAATGCCGTTATCGCACATCATGAAAATGGGATAGTTATGACTAATGATATTCGTGTAAAATCAAGTCGAAGCGAAATATTAGATAATGCCAATGCTGTCGAGAAATTTTTAACTGAAAGCGGAACCATGCTAAAAGAATGGAGAAAATCTTGGTATAACATATAAAATATACTTGTCCCGTTAAAAATTTAACGGAAAATATTTTATAGAAAAATATAATTAACTTACATATGGTCAAAATAAACAAATTATTAATAATAAATTTTATTCGGGATGACAAATCAAATCTTTAAAATTAAAGGGATGCACTGTGCCAGTTGCTCAGCTATTATCACAAAAAAATTATCAAAACTGGAAGGAGTAAAAAAAATTGATGTTAATTTTGCTACTGAAAAAGCAAATATTGATTTTGATGCAGAAAAAATTGATTTAGAAAAAATGAATAATGAAGTTGGGAAACTCGGATATACATTAAGTGAGGGGGTAAAAGAGCACGATGAGATGGCAAATATGAGTTCTATTGAACACGCAAATATGAAAGGTATGGACCACAGTGAACACTTGGGATTATCTCAGTCAAAAAATGATAAAGAGAAAGAATTGGCAAACCAAAAAAGTAAAATGCAATTTGTATTACCTTTAGCCTTGTTTATCTTTTTCATTATGATGTGGGATATTACTTCCAAAACTTTCTCGTTTATACCCAATCTGCCAATTCCGATGGAGCTGTTTAATATAATATCAATGGTTCTTTCAACTGTTGTTATTTTTTGGATTGGTCAACCGTTTATTGCCGGGGTAGTCAGATTTGCAAAATATCGAGTTGCCAACATGGATACACTTATAGGGTTAGGAACTCTCACCGCCTATATTTATAGTACAGTCATTACTCTTTTCCCTCAGATTCAAATAGCTATGAAGTTACCAGAATATACATATTTTGATGTGGTAATTGTTGTAATAGGATTTATCACTTTAGGAAAGTATCTTGAAGCACGCTCAAAACAAAAGACTGGAGAAGCTATAGAAAAATTACTTGAACTTCAAGCCAAAACAGCACTAGTAATAAGAAACGGGGTAGAGGTGGAAATTCCTATCAGTGAAGTAATTATAGGAGATATCATAATAGTAAAACCAGGAGCAAAAATTCCAGTTGATGGAAGAATAATTGAAGGCGTCACTTCTATCGATGAATCAATGATAACTGGAGAGCCTATTCCTGTAGATAGAAAAGTTGGAGATACTGTCATCGGAGCAACGATCAATAAGCAAGGCAGTATTCGTTTTCAAGCAACTAAAATTGGTAGCGAGACAATGCTCGCTCAAATAATAAAAATGGTAGAGTCCGCTCAGGGTTCAAAAGCTCCTATTCAAGCCATGGCCGATAAAATTTCTAGTATCTTTGTCCCTGTAGTATTGGGTATCGCAACGCTTACTCTTCTGGTTTGGTTATTTGTTGGTATTCCTATTCTTGGACAATCTGTTGCTGTCTCTTACGGTATATTATCTTTCGTTGGTATTCTTGTTATCGCTTGTCCATGCGCTCTTGGGCTTGCTACTCCAACAGCAATTATTGTAGGTGTTGGTAAGGGGGCAGAACATGGGATCTTGGTTAAAGACGCAGAAAGCTTAGAATTATTGAGTAAGGTTGATACGGTCGTTCTTGATAAAACCGGAACAATTACAAAAGGCAAACCAGAAGTTACAGATGTTATTATTTTAGATAAATCGTTTAGTGAAAATGAAATATTAAAACTCGCGGGTAGTGTTGAAAAATTATCCGAGCATCCACTTGCCCAAGCTATAGCAGATAGTGCTCTATCTAAAAATATTGCTCTAGTAAGTGTTTCAGACTTTATTTCTCTTGAAGGAGTAGGAGTCAAAGCAAAAGTGGATAATAAAAATATCTACATTCATAGACCTGATGTAAATGACTTGGATGAAAATCTTAAGACACTCCAGTCTGAAGGTAAAACAGTTGTGATATTAGAAGTTGATAATAAGAAAATAGGTTTGATCGCTCTTAGTGATACAGTTAAAGAAAATGCAAAAGAAGCGATAGCGAAACTTCACAAGAGAGGAATAAAGGTTATCATGTTAACTGGGGATAATCATTTAGCTGCTTCTTATATTGCAAAACAAGTAAATATTGATAATGTTTTTGCGGAGGTTTTACCTAGTGAAAAAACTGGTAAAATAAAAGAATTGCAGGATGAGGGTAGAGTTGTAGCTATGGCCGGAGACGGTATAAATGACGCACCAGCACTAGTACAAGCCAATGTAGGAATCGCAATGGCTACAGGCTCTGATATTGCTATTGAGTCAGCTGGGATCGCGTTGCTTCATGGGGACATTCACAAAATCTCACAAGCGATTGATTTATCAAAAGCAACGATGCGGACAATTAAACAGAACTTATTTTGGGCTTTCATATATAATGTTATTGGTATCCCAGTAGCAGCAGGACTTCTTTACCCAATATGGGGGATTGTACTTAATCCGATTTTTGCTGGACTCGCGATGGCTTTCTCAAGTGTTTCTGTCGTCGGAAACTCACTTAGATTAAAAACTAAAAAAATATAATATGGAAAACAAGAAATACATGCTTCATGTCTCGGGGACCCATTGCGCTTCATGCAAAATCTTAATTGAAGATATTTTAGATGGAGAAGATTTTGTAAAAAATGGGCGAGTTAATTTAAAGAAAGAAATTATAGAAGTAGAAATAGAAGGAGGTAAAAATATTGAAGAGGTTATCACTATTTTGAATAGTAAAATAAAACCAAATGGCTATATTATCTCAACAGAAAAAATAGTTAGAGAGAAAGAAAGTAACAGTGTTCTCTGGACTGCTATACCTATCGGGTTAGTTGTGCTTGTATTATTTTTCCTTTTACAAAAATCAGGGATTTTAAATTTAGGCATAGGCGGCGAGACGACCCCAGTGACAAGTTTCATCATCGGAATTATTGCTTCACTTTCTTCTTGTCTTGCGATCGTTGGAGGGCTTATTCTTTCTCTTTCTGCTAAAGTATCTCAGGATGAGGGAAGTAAAAAAGCGAAAAAACCCATATTCCTTTTCCATGCAGGGAGATTGTTTGGCTTTGCAATCTTGGGTGGAGTTCTTGGTTTGATTGGGGAAGCTATCGGGATTAATTTTCTTTTTTCAGCAATTTTGGGATTGATCGCTTCAGCGGTGATGATATTACTTGGGTTTAATTTGCTTGGAATATTCAAAAAGAATAAAATAACATTACCAAGTGGAATTTTTTCATTTTTTAGAAAAGCCGAACATGCAGTATGGGCCCCTGTGTTAATCGGTATTGGGACTTTCTTTTTACCATGCGGGTTCACGCAATCAATGCAGATATCAGCACTTTCTAGTGGCTCATTTATGTCTGGATTAATGATTATGTTTTTCTTTGCTCTTGGGACATTGCCAGTACTTGCGCTACTCTCTTTCGGATCAGTTTCCTTTGCTCATTCAAAACACGCTCCGCTATTCTTTAAATCAGCAGGAATAGTAGTGGTTGGACTTGGATTGTTTGCTCTCTTGTCTGGTCTTGCAGGTGTAGGAATTATTAATCCATTATTTAGTTTATAATATATTTATGACGAAAAGTAAATTACCGTTAATTATTATTACTATAGGTTTAATTTTTGCAATTGGAATTATTCTTGTAGGTAATTTTAAAAAAGAAAATATTACAAAAATTGATGATCAAAGAACAGAACAAGTTTCAAACATCGAAATAAAAGATGGCATTCAATATGTTACGATAAATGCCAAGGGTGGGTATTTGCCAAGAATTTCAACGGCTAAAGCCGGAATACCAACGAAACTAATTGTTAAAACAAATAATACCTATGATTGCTCAGCTTCACTTGTGATGAGGTCAATTGATTATCAAAAAATATTACAAAAAACCGGAGAAGAAGTTGTTGATCTCGGAACGCCCGAAGTCGGTCCTTTTCAGGGAACATGTGGAATGGGAATGTATAATTTCCAAGTAAATTTTGAGTAAGCGGTGAGAATAATTTTAGTTGTTGAGCGGAGGCGGTGAGATTCGAACTCACGGTGCCTTTCGACACTTCGGTTTTCAGGACCGATGCACTAAGCCTCTATGCGACGCCTCCGCTCATAAACCAAAATTTAATCAAACTTTTTATTTAACCAGCTTTTTTCCAAAAAATGTTCCTCATAGTGACAATTTGGACAAATAATTTCAAGGTTCTCAATTCGATTATCTGTTTTTTGTCTATTTTTATGGTGAACTTGTAAAATTTCATATTTATTGTAATTACAACGTTCACAATTTTTTCCTCGATCTTCCATTAATCTTAATTTTAAGATTCGAGCAGACCTTGCTCTGTCTCCTGGTCTTCCTATCTTATACTTTATACCCTCACGATTTTTATTTGAGCAACTTCTACTACATGTTTTTTTATGTAAACCCGCTAAAATTTTTTTAGCACAAACAATGCAAGGAACTTCTTTCCTACAAGATATTCCATAGCAGTTAGGACTACAAAATGCTTTTCCTCTATTTCTTTCAATTTGAGAAGGCCTTTTATATATAGGCATATTACAAATACTACACATAGTATTTGGATTTCTTTTATATATCTCAGTCACTAATCCAGTATACCACAAATTTTTTTTAATGAACATTGCTTAACCTCATAACATTACCTTATTTTTGCTCATATTTCAAGTAATTGTACTAAATCAAAAAACAGACCAGATGGTCTGTTTTTTGATTTCTAATTTAAATTTTTGCTTTGAATACGTTCACTAAATCTCTTGGAGTTTTCTTTGCGATGTAGAAGATATAGAAAATATCTAGAATTGCAAACGTGTTTAATATAAGAAGGGCGATGAACCACCTCTTGTGAGCCCTTCGCGATGCTGTCCAAAGAGCATACCCCTTCCAAGGCAAAACCCAAATCATAGCTAAAATCAAAAACCATAAATTATCGCCAAATATTGTTTCCATACTCATATTGTAACAATAATACTTTTTTCTAGCAATTATGATAATATTGAGGTATGCGATATTTAGGCATAGATTATGGGGCAAAGAGGGTAGGGTTGGCTATTTCCGACGAGGAGGGTTCTATGGCCTTTCCCTATAAAATAGTCAAAAATGACCTTGAATTGGTTGATAATATTCACAACATATGTGGGACTGAAGAGATCTCGGCTATTGTCTTGGGCGAGTCTCACGATCTCTCTGGCAAGCCAAACAAAATAATGGGGAGCATCGAAGAATTTAAAAGAAATCTTGAAGGTGAACTCGACCTACCAATTTATTTTGAAAAAGAATTTATGTCCTCAATTTTTGCGAGAGGGAATGAGGGTAAAAAAGTAAATGATGCACGCAAAAACAAAAATGAAGAAAATAAAAAAATAGATGATTCTGCCGCGGCATTAATTTTACAAAGATATTTAGATAAGAATAATAATTAGGTTCTAGTAGCTAGTTTCTAGGTTCTAGTAGAAAATATGGAATACAAATCAGAAAACAAGGTGTGCCAGAATTGCAAAAATGACTTCATTATCGAGTCGGAGGATTTTCTATTTTATGAGAAGATCAAAGTTCCTTCGCCCACTTTTTGCCCAGAATGTAGATATAAAAGAAGAGTAATATGGAGAAATATTAGAAATTTATTTCGTGGTCAAGATGCACTTACAAAAAAGGAAATATTTACTGGAGTTCCCCCTCAATCGGAAATTCCTATCTATGAATTAACTTATTGGGAAAGTGATAATTGGGACCCAATGGATTATGGCAAAGATTATGATTTTTCCAGAAATTTTTTTGAACAGTTTAAAGAATTGTTTTTGTCTGTTCCTTATTGTGCCACAAGTGTGCAAAGGTGTATTAATTCAGATTATTCAAACATGTGTGATGATATGAAAAACAGCTATTTATGTTTTAATGCTACTTTCTTAGAAGATTGTGCTTATTGTACCGGAGTAAGTAAGTTAAAAAATTGTTATGACATGTCAACTTGTTATGAAAATGAACTTTGTTATGAAAATGTTAGAGTTGATAAAAGTTATCATACTATTGGTTCTGTGATGCTTGAAAGCTGTGTAGATGTTTATTTCTCAAAAGATTGTGTTGGTTGTAATAATTGTTTAGGCTGCGTTAATCAAAGAAATTCTTCTTTTATGATTTTTAACGAACAATATTCAAAGGAAGACTATTTTGAAAAAATTAAATCATTTAAATTAGATACTTGGGAAGGTTTCAATTTAACTATGAATGAAGCAGTTAGTTTTTGGAGAAAATTCCCAATTAAATATATGTTAGGTTTTCGTAACTATGACGTTTCTGGTGAGGACATAAAGGATAGTAAAAATATTAAACATTGTTATATTGTTAAAAAAGGAGAAAATTTAAAATATGTTCAAGATGTGGCTTTTGGAAACACTACTAATTCTTATGATCATACTAGCTGGGGGCTTAATGCTTCTCAATTATATGAATCTTTAGTTTGTGGAGAAAATATGGATCAAATTAAATTTTGTTTTCTTTGTTACTCAAATTGTCAGGAACTCGAATATTGTATTGGAACAAGACGATCAAAAAACTGTTTTGGATGTGTCGAAATGAAAGATAGCCAATATTGTATTTTCAATAAACAATTTACAAAGGAAGAATATTTTCCCATGGTTGAAAGAATAAAAAAACATATGAATGAAATGCCCTATGTGGATAAGAAGAAAAATATTTATAAATATGGTGAATTTTTCCCAGTAGAGTTTTCACCTTTTGCATATAATGAAACTCTTTTAAATGATCAGTTTCCTTTAAATAAAATTGATGCAGAAAATAATGGTTTTATTTGGAGAGATCCAAATAGAAAAGTTTATGAAACTACAATTGATGCTAATAATTTACCTGAATCTATTAACGATACTGATGAAAGTGTAATTAAAGAAATTATAAAGTGTTCTATTTGTAGTAAGGCTTACCGTATTCATTCTAGTGAATATGTTTTTTTAAAAAATTTAAAGTTACCACTTCCAAGACACTGTATTGATTGTCGTTTTTTAAGACGTCAAAAATTTATAGTACCACCAAAATTTACGAAAACAGAGTGTATGTGTGGTGGAGAAAAATCTACAAATTCAAAATATGCAAATACAAAAAGTCATGATTTTCATGGTAATAAAAAATGCCAAAATTCTTTCGAAACGGCTTATGACCTAGAGAATGAAATCATTTATTGTGAGCAGTGTTATCAAAAGGAAGTTTACTAGTTAATTAAGAATTAATAATTACAAATGGAATATAAAAGTGAAAGTAGAATACCTGCCCCGTACTAATTTTTCGATTAATTAAAATAAAGTGAAATGTAATACTAGAGATATATAAATAATAAAATGGAAAATAATTATAAAAATTTAGTACTGGGGTGCCAGAATTGCAAACACGACTTCATAATCGAGCCGGATGATTTTTTGTTTTACGAAAAAATCAAAGTTCCTCCACCAACCTTTTGTCCGGAGTGCCGGCTAATAAGACGTTTAGTATTTCGAAATGAAAGGTCCTTATATAAAAGGAATTGTGATTTATGTGGTAAAGAAAAGATATTAATTTATTCCAAAGGTAGTCATTATAAGGTTTATTGCTATGATTGTTTTTTTAGTGAAGGATGGAACCCCCTCTCTTATGGAATTGATTATGATTTTTCTAAAACATTTTTTGATCAATATAAAGAGCTATCTGATAATTTTCCTAAATTGGGGATAGTCAGGCAGGGATTAAATGTGAATGGTGAATATACAAATCGAGTTAGTGATTCAAAGAACTGCTATTTAATTTTTGGAAGTAACAAAAATGAGAATTGTTATTATGGTGTTTCTTTTTGGGACTCGAAAGACTCTATAGATTGTTATAATTTGAGGAAATCAGAAAAGTGCACTGAATGTATTGATTGCTATAATTGTAACAGTTTGAAATATTCGAAAGAGTGCAATGGTTGTTTGGATTCCTGGTTTTTGACGAATTGCCGTAATTGCCAGAATTGTTTCGGTTGTTTTAATTTAAGAAATAAAAATTATTTTATTTATAATGAACAATACACAAAGGAAGAATATTTTAATAAAATAAAAGAATTGGAATTAACAAATAGAGATAATTTACAAAATTTAAAAGAAAAAGTGCAAAAAGAATCTATAAAATACATCTTTCCTTCTATTGTTGAACACCATGCAATCGATGTCTCAGGAAACTGGATTGAAAATTCAAAAAATATTAAATCAGCCTTCAATTGTGATAATGTTGAAAATGGGAAATACCTTTTTGGAATAACTGACGCCAAAGATATCATGGATTACACTTATTGGGGTAGAGCAAGTGAGTTAATGTATGAAATCAACAGTGTTGGTCGACAATGCTCTTCTGTTTTTTTTGCTAGTGAATGTTGGGAGCAATTACTAAATTCAGAGTATTGTATTAATTGCTTTTCCTCGGCAAACCTTTTCGGGTGTATTGGTTTAAAAAAGAAACAATATTGTATTTTGAATAAACAATACACGAAAGAAGAATATGAAATATTAATACCAAAAATTAAACAACATATGATAGACATGCCTTTCATTGATAAGGCAGGGAGGGTTATAAAATATGGAGAATTTTTCCCTTGCGACATGACACCTTTTGCTTATAATGAGACAATTGCACAAGAATATTTTCCTAAAACCAAAGAGCAAGCCGTAAAAGAAGGATACAGGTGGATAGACGTAGATAAGAAGAGTTATGTTCCAACAATAATGGGAGTTGATTTGGAAAAAGATATTTCAAAAGTTAGAGATGATATAATAAATGAAGTAATTGGTTGTATACATCAAGGTGATTGCAATCATCAATGCACAGTCGCATTCAAAATAATTCCTGATGAATTACAATTCTATCGCGCTAATAATATTCCTATTCCTACACTATGTCCGAATTGTCGTCATTATGAAAGATTATCAATCAGAAATCCGATAAAACTCTGGCATAGAAAGTGTATGAATGAGGGTTGTCCTAATGAGTTTGAAACAAGCTATGCGCCAGATCGACCAGAAATAGTATATTGTGAGAAGTGTTATCAACAAGAAGTTAATTAATAATTAAAAATAAAAAATACTTGTCCCGTACTAAATTTTTGATTAGTATGAGATAGGGAAAAGAGATAATATATAAGAGATATAGTC
>Ga0172379_10009521_pt1 | contig 11962 bp, 7 predicted proteins | sample GrowelOW334metaG_FD_119756 | JGI IMG/M metagenome (GOLD analysis project Ga0172379, IMG submission 119756) | Groundwater microbial communities from an aquifer near a municipal landfill in Southern Ontario, Canada - Groundwater well OW334 metaG | ecosystem: Environmental > Aquatic > Deep... | reverse complement strand
TATGAGAATAGGAAAGACGGCAAGAGAATAACTGACGCCGATGACGGAAAGAAGAACCGATTGGAGGTTGTAAGAAAGGTTGAAGACGGTGATGGAACCGACCGTCATTAAAGAAGCAAGGGAGAGTAAGAACATTACCGAAATGTTGTCGGAACCCAAAGTAAGAGTGCGCGGGATGGATACAAAAAGAACTTTGCGAATTTCTCGAAAATTAAACTTGAAACTTAACTTCGGGGATAGGCCATTACTAATGATAAAGGGAATCTGGATTGCAAAGTGAAGAAAGGCGCCAAGGATAACTCCGTAGGCCAGACCGACCAAGCCAAAAATAGGATAGAGCCAGAGCACTCCGGCGATGATACCGACATTGTACAAGATGGGGCTCAAAGCGTAGAGCAAGAAGCGGCGGTAAGTCTGGGTCAGAGTGCCGAAAATATTGGATAGGCCGAGCAAAATCGGCGACAACAGCAACACTCGCGTCAATTTAATCACTTGCTCCAGATCAGCTCCAGTAAAACCAGGGAAAAGTTTGGGAACCAAAAAAGGAACTAGGAAAAAGGCCGCAGCGCTAACCAGAACAATGAGTAGAAAAAAGAAAGTAAAGATATTACCGATAAATCGTCGGCCTTCCTCTGGGCCAGCTTTCATCTTATCAACCAGAAAAGGGATGAGCACCGAAATCGAGACCATGGACCCGAAAGTGATAAAGATAAAATCGGGAATCCGGAAGCCGGCATAGTAAATATCAAGTGACTGACTAGCGCCAAAGGAAGCCGCGAGAAGTCGATCTCTCAAGAGCCCGAGCACCTGTGACAAGACGGTAAAGAAACCAAGCAGATAAGCGGCTTGATGAAGACCATTAGTTTCCCGATTAATCAGTTTGAAGACTCTTTTAACCATTATCTCTGAAGACTACTGATAGCGTCCTTAACGGTCTTATTGTTGGGATCAACAGCCAGCAATAAATTCAATTCTTTCAAGGCCTCACCACGATTCCCGGTCTTGCCCAGAGCGAGGGCGAAAAAGTAGTGGAATTCCGGTACGGTCGGGTTGTAGCGAATCGCTTGGCGCAACGCTTCGACGGCAGTCTCATAACGGCCCAAAGTGTAACGAAGATAGCCCAGACTAAACCACAACCGAGCATCATTAGGAATGGCCATCGTTGCTTGCTCCAATCGATTTAAAGCCTTAGAAGTTTCGGTATTACCCGCATCAAATTGGGAAGCAGTAATAATAACCGGAACGGAAAACGGTTGAACCTGAAGAGCCCGATCAATCGCCGAACGAGCTTTAACCTGATCGTCAATAGAAATATATAGACGAGCCAGATTCATTAAGACACTAGCGCTGGTTGGATTAAATTTGGCGGCTTGGAGGTAGGCCTGTTCCGCCGCTTCAGCTGATCGTTCTACTTTAAGAGGGATGACCGTCTCATAGATCGAACCCAAAGCAACCCAATTTGTATAATTATTTTTATGACCACTGATCGCCTGCTGGGCTACTCCGATAGCGCTAGAAATCACCGCTTGAAGATTGTTACGTAGAGCATCGATTGGCAGATTCTCCTTAGCCAATTCGACTATCCGGGCATTAGCAACGGTAACCGTCAATCGATCAAAGGCTTCATTGTGATGAATCCTTCTCAAAGACAATAATTGCTCCAAGGTGGTAGCGGTAGTTTGATCACTTTGGGCCCGCTTCACGATCTGACCATAGCGCGACCAAGCATAACTATTGCGACCGATAAAATAAAAATTAATCAGGCTTAGAATCAGCAGACCAACCACGATTGCCACCACCAAGGAACCGGCCATGGCTTGGCGACTAAAAACAAAGCGATAAGAACTATGGTATTTAAGACCGACGAGATAACCGACTAGGACTCCAGTCATCAAAAAAGTTAGAACGACTAAACTGGAACCTGGCACCATTGTCCACATGGCAATCCATAAATAGAGAACACCGACAATTAGAAGTTTGAGACTCTCTTTCGCCATTGGATCAGTGGGTGGCTGACATCTAACTTTCCATATTGACCAGAACAAGAAAACAAAGAAGATGAACCAGGCCACGATACCGGCAACGCCGGTATTAATAATCGAAGTAGGAATGAAACTGGAACCAGACTCGAATTCTAAATCAGAAAAGGGATCAGGGCTTGCGGGGATAGAGCGATACTTAACCCATTGGTCGGCGAAACCGTTAGGGCCGGCGCCAAACCAAAAATGGATCTTGTCCTCTTTTAAATTTTGGCTAAAAATTCGCCAAGTCGCCCCCCAAGTCGGCCGAACATCACTCAATTGGACATTGGTCTTTTGATACCAACCGGCAACGGGATTACCTAAAGTATTTTGGCTATAGGCAAAAATAAGATAGATCACGGCGATAAAAAGCAGAACGGAGCTAGGTTTGATGAGACGCCTAAAATTGCGCCCGGAAGACGGTGTCTCCTGTAAGAATGACCGAACAAAAACTAGCAAAGCCATAACTGCCAAAATCCACCAGACCAAAACCATCCCGGTAAAAGCCGCCCCCAAGAGGGCTAGCCCTGACATGATGCCGATTACTAAACGGCCATACCGCCAGGAACCAAGATCAAACCACTCTAAAATCAAGAACAAAGACAAAGAAACAAAACCGAAAAAATAGCCTAAATCGGCCCAAGAACCGAACAGATTGCCGGCACCACCAGTTAAATTAGACCACCGAGTGAAAGCGGGAAAAAACAACTGGATGACTTGAAAGAAGAAAACGACGATAAAACCGATAAAGAGAAAGCCATACCAACGGAAGATTTGTTTGATAGATTGGAAAAAAGTACTGACAAGAAAAGTGGCAACCAAAACCAACCAGAAAAACCAGGTACCAGCTACTTCTAACGCCACCCCTTTCAAAGCCGGGGTTAAATCCGGAGCTAAGAAAGCGCTTGCGACAGAAACTAGCCCCAAGAAGCCAAGACTGGCCAACAAGAGACTGCGCGGGAAAGCCAGACGATTCTTCTGAAGTGAGCCAAGAAGCCAGAAGATTAGAGCGGCAGCAACCAAGATGGCAAAACCTAGACGTTTTACCAATTCAAGAGGCAAAATGCTAACCAAAGGCGGAGCAACCAGCAAAACAAACAAGGCAATAACAATCAACCAGTAACTGACATTATGCAAAGTCGGACGAGGAGCCGCTACTGGTCGCGGCTTGATAATGTCTCCTTCCATCATGGGAGTAATGATAGCAAAAACCTCGCCGTGAGGCGAGGTTTTTGACTTAATGACTTCGTGTCCGTAAGCCGAATTCTGTTCTATGTGATTATTTATCTGTCTCGCCTGTTACCAGGCGGATCAAGCGGCACTCTCTTCTTACGAAGAGCACGGCCTTGCACAGGGGTAAGAATTTAGCCGTTTCAGCCGGACTTAACCGGGTCGTTTCTGCTCGCATCTCTAGGATCACTCCCGACGGGCGTTACCCGCTACCTGTTCCAATTTAATGGATCTGTGTTCGGACTTTCCTCCCCGACCTTGCGGCCGGAGCAATCACTCGACACGAAGCCATTTGTAATATAACACACCTTGCCAGAAGAATCCATCTGTGCCAGTCTTAAGGTGGGAAGCACGGTTGGGAGATGTCTCCCCGCCTCAATGGTTTTTGACAGACGAAGGGAGAAAAAACTTGAAAACGATAGACCTGAAGCCTGGCGAAACCTCACTCGAGCTCTTGGCTCGCTGTGGTGGCTACTATGAGTGCCCCAGAGGCCCGGATGGCAAACGCGTCGGACCACTGGTTGGCTACGCCGGTCGTGACCTAAGAGGACGGCAGTATGTTGGCGATGTTTATGCCAACTTTGCCAAGGCCGAGCGTCACGCTCCGGTCTTGAGATTTTTTGGCGGTCGATTACACACCCTACTGACCGGAACAACCAATGACCTCCGGGAGTTGTGGGGACGAAGTACCGGCTTCTGCGGCGCCCCGGAAGGCGGCAAGGCGCTAGCCGAGAAGTTGGCCGACTTGTCGAACAATCAGTACATCTATCCGGAGAAGAAGGTAACCGTGGCGGCGACGCCAGACTCGCGAGAAGTGGCTGAGCTGGTCTTTGACCGACACGAACCAGACAAGAGAGATTCTTGGTGGATTGTTGAGGACGTGTGCAACAACTTTAGCACCACCGGCAAGCTCGTGACTCTAATCGAGAGCTTCGGTGCCTCGGTCTGTGGGATCATCTGTTTCCTTAACCGCTCACTTGAGATCGAGAAGGAATTCAGTCCCAGACCCGATCTCGTGCTACCGGTCATTGCGCTGGTGCGCAAACCCATCCCGCAGTATTCGCAGGATGACCCCGCGGTCAAGCATGATCTTGATCTGGGTAATATCGTCTGGAAACCCAAGAACGACTGGTCTAAGCTTGCCGACGCTATGGCTCAAGCAAAGGGAACCAAACCCTGACGCCGGATTCATCCGGCAGAAAGTAGGTGGAACTTGAGGGAATTGGAATTGAACGAACGACTAATTGTTGCCGCCGACTTCAAACCTGATGCTTTCGGTGTCAACGGAATTTGTCAGAGAGTTCTTACGTTGGCCGACAGCCTCAAGGATACCGGTGTCGTGATTAAGGTCAATTCCGCTCTGCGTGCTTGCGGAGTTGAGTTGATCAAGCACCTTCACGGACGTGGTGTCCGCGTGATGGCCGATTACAAACTGGTGGACATCCCTGAGACGATGGAGACGGACGCCGAGATCCTGTTCGAATACAAACCGGAACTTTTGACGGTGATGTGTTCGGCCGGAGTCGAGGGGATGAGACGTGTCCAGATGAGGTCGTCGCATCTCACTGAGGTTCTGGGCGTAACCGTTCTCACCAGTCTGGATGAGGAAGAGTGCCAAGCCATCTTCACTTGCTCGACCAAAGCTGGAGTACTCCGGCTCGCGCGGCTGGCTCAGTTGGCTGGTTTAGGAGGATTGATCCTGTCGTCGCAAGAAGCGGAAATGCTTCTGAAGAAACAAGAACTTGTTCTATCTCTTAACACACCGGGAATACGGCCGGGATGGGCACTGGTTAAGGGTGACGACCAATCGCGAGTGATGACTCCGGCCAAGGCCATTGCCGCTGGTGCGGATCGGATCGTGATCGGTCGGCCCATCCTTCAAGCGGCACCAAACGACAAGGGTTTGCCACAGAACCCGCGAGAAGCGGTGGCTTGGACCTTAACCGAGATTGCTGACGGTCTGACCGCCAGACGACAGAAGAAGTAAGTCTCCTCTTACGTGTCCAAAAACAGGCAGGTGGTGCGTCGCATCACCTGTTTTTTATTTTGCCAACAACTAACGGAAATGGGTCAAGGTGTAATCAATTAGTGTTTGAGTATCACTTTTGCGATTTTGGGAATTGAGAACGATAAAGATAATGGGTCGTTTAGTCTCCCCCACTGGCAACTCGAAGACGGAAAGATTGGATTCATTAGCTTCGGTCGTCTTCCCGACCTTGCCACCAAAGAAATATTCGCTGCCGGAAAAGTCGTTAAGATTGGAAAGGTTGGTAAAGGTGCTGCTACCGTAAGCGCTACTCTCCACCTTCCCGGCTGTAATCTTGAAGATGAAACTGCGGTTGTTATAAATATATTTGGCGAGCATAAAGAGATCCTCGGGGGTCGAAACATTGCCAATATCGGCGCCAGAGGAATCGGTAAACTTAGTATGCGTCATCCCTATCGCCGCCGCCTTCTCATTCATCCTTTGAACAAAGAGATTCCGACCATAATAATTAGCAATCGTCTCGGCCGCCTCGTTAGAAGATTCCATCAAAAGCGGGAAAAGCAGTTGATAAATACTCAACTTCATCCCCGCTTTGAGACGTGGTTTGGAAGTAAAGACCTCCGCCTTTTTAGGCACAACCGCAACACTATCGAGATTAAGATATTCCGTCGCCACCAAGGCCGTCATTAGTTTAGTAATGGAGGCAATTGGCGTTTCCACCGTTGAAGCTTTGCCGGTAAAAACGTTATTATTCCGCAAATCCGCCGCCAGGAAAGAAGTGGCGCTAAGATTAGGACCATTCTCGGTATAAACGAAGTTGTCAGAGGAAAAATCATTTTCAAACACCAGAATCGGCGTCCCGACTTCTACAACATCAAAAATTTTCTTAGCGTCAGCTGTTTCTAGACGGATGCAACCACCGGAATAAGTTGAGGCTACCGCCGTGCCATCAGGATAATAAGGCCAACCGTGAATATAGAAGTTGCCTTGGAAATTCATACTCCAAGGTTGGTAAACATGGCCCATGCTGGAGAAATGGCTTTTTTCTTTGCTGCTTATCTTATAGAGACCAGCCGGCGTCTCCCACCAAGAACCCTCACGTCCCTTGGTTTTAATCGGCACTTCAACAACTAATTCGCCCTTCTGATAAGCTCGAGCGGTCATCGTTGAGAGATTGGCTTCCACAAAACTAACTTGATCAGCGATAAATTTCTGCTTAACTTTCTCGAAAAAGTCAGGATTAGATAACGCCGATTGGACCCCGTAAGAAAAAGCGAGCTGTTTATTGCCCGGAGAAACAGAAAGATTGACGGTATAATTAAGAGATCGATCGTTGAAAAACACGAAGGCACCGGCCCCGATGACGACCATGATGACGAGGACCATCGCCAAGGCCAAAGGAATCTCAGAATGGAAAATCTTAATCAGAGAAAAACCCTTCAACTTCTTCGGCGAAGTGGCATAATAGAAAGCTTCGTCGATATCATCTTCAGACCAACCATCAACGGCCAATTCGTCTCGAATCGTTTTAGCATGAAGACCTTCTTTAATCTTGCTTCGAACGTGATTGGCAAGTTGTTGATGATACATTTAACTCTTCTTTTCTTCCGGCGCCGAGGGAACGACATCAATCTCGCAAGTGCCGGAAGCACAAGCTAATTCTTTGGAACCGGTGGTCTTGTCGTCATACTCGTAAAGCACGATTTTGGAGAAATCAATCTGGGGGAAACTCTTTACCATCTCGTTATAACGCTCCTCACTAATCGCCTCATAAGGCGCCAAGCGGTAAACATGTTCTGAACGCGGCAAGAAGGAGAGGCCACCAACCATATCCCAGTTCTCATAGACCCAGTTGGCGACCTGAAGCCATTCATCACTACTAATGGAAACCGTAGTGGAAGGATTGTGCTCGGTATAATTCTCTTTCAACATCTTCCAGTAAGTTAGTTGTTCCAACGCCGTCACTTCGTCCTTAAAGATTGAGCCCTTAGGCGCTTTAATCGGAAATTCAAGGACGAAGGTGGTTGCCGTATCCATCGTCTGGCCCACTTCCGGATGATAAGGGACGCCAATGTCACGCAACATCATAAAGAGCGGATTGTGATTCTCAATGCGAACACGACGAATATAGTAAGGAGCGTGGCGAGGATGCATCCCGGAGGAAGAATCAAAGAGTTGAGAACCGTTGCCGGAAGGTTTGACCGTCGTCACACAAGTGGAAGGATTGATGCCAAATTTGGCGGCATACTTTCTATTAGTCTCGATCGCCACCTCTTTAAGTTTGCGCAAAGTCTGCGGATTCCGAAGCGCTTTGCAATCAAATTGACCAGTAATGGAGACGCCGAGTAGAGCCTCCTCCTCACAATTCTTCTGCCATTCTTTAGAAAGATAAGGGAAGCGGGTCAAACTGGCCTGATAAGTGCCGAGAATAGTAGCCACTCGCACTTTGTCTTGTAAACTGTCATCGTCATCAGTTGAACGGGCCACCACTTCAGATAAGTTACAAAATTGTTTGGACTTCAAGATAATCTCGCCACAAGGATTGGTACCAGAAGTATCAACGTCGTCTTTGAAGACTTTCCAGCGGCGGGCCGGTAATTGACTCTTCAGCCCGCCGCGATTAAAGATCCCCCGCTCACCGGAACCGGATTTGAGCAAGTTGACCCACTCATCAAGAAAAACTTCCAAAGTCGGCTTCTCATTATAAACGGCCGAGTTATTGGCCATACTCCGCTGGGGATTAGTAAGATAGAATTGACCATCCTTGGCGTGCCGCATCTCCTGATCATCAAGATCGGAGAGAGAAATCAGAGCACTGCGACGGACACCGCCCATCACTACCACCTCGCCGATTTTGCAACAAATATCATGAACATCAATAGTGGAGAGACGTCGATTCTGGCGATTTAGCATCTTCTCCCTGGTGAAATCGAGTAGGGAACGCAATGGTCCAGGACCGGAAGCCCGGCCACCCATAGTCCCTAGACGAGCGCCTTGAGGTCTAATTTTGGAATAATCAAAGACAATATCCGATCCTTCGGCCCAATGCTTCATCCCCGCCGTCATGGCATCACCCCAGCCCTCCTTACTATCTTCAATTACGAAGGTGTCCGGCTTACCACCTTGTTGCTTTTTAATAATAGGTAGGAGTTCGACGGTTTGGTGCTCAACGGAGAAGCCGACACCGGTCCCGCACATCAGAATGTACATAATCTCGGCAAAATCAGCCCAAGCGGCCGGCGCAATGAAAGAGCAATTGTAAGCACAGACATTGGTCGCTCGTGCCGCCTTGCCCGCGCCCCAGAGTAGACGCATGGAACCAAGAGCCTTCATATTAAGCATGTAATCGCGAATCTCGGCATACTCCTTCTCGCTTAATTTGTCACCCAAGTTTTCGCGCATGAAGTCAGCATATCTATCGACAGTCTCCACCCAGTGCTCCCGCCTGTTCTTATCCGGAATCCACTTAGAGTAAGTCGAATAATAAACAAATTCTGATAATTGATTGCGGAAATATTTCTTACTTTCATTAGCGACCTCGCGCACTTCTTTAGGCACTTCGCCCTTCTCCTGACGCAATTCCGCTCGACGTTGGCGATAAAGAATATAGGCTTTTGAGGCCTTAACAAAGCCATTTAAAATGAGTTGGGCCTCCACGATATCTTGCAAACCTTCGACTGTCGGGATGAATTTCCCCTCCGCTTGCCTCGCCGCCTTCATCAAATCTCGAACTACTGCCTCGGCTACCTTCTCGGCATCCTTCTCGCTCCCCTCATTGGTTGCCCTCATGGCTTTAAAAGTGGCACTAGCGATGCGAGTCTGGTCAAAAGGGACTATCGTTCCGTCACGCTTACGAACCTTCTTTAAAGTGATGACTGGCTTCTTCTTGGGAGCGGCTTTGGGCATATTTTTTTGCTTCTGGTAATTAATAATGCACCCATTGTAGACGACAAAACCCCTCGGCACAAACAGGGGATAATTTAGGCAAACCAGGGCTAAGTTACGATTGAGTTTTTTGGCGGACGAGAGCGAGCGCGCCGTGGATACCACCGATGTCGCCCAAAGTGGCATGTTTAATCTCTGGTAAAGTGGGAAAAATATGAGAAATTTGTTGGAGCTCGGCTCGAACTTCGTCTACCGAGATGCCCGGCACCTTCATCATGCTGCCACCTAAGACAATTGTGTCTGGCGACCAGTGAACGATAGTATTATGGAGACCCACGGCCATCGTTTTAGCAAAAGGAGTCCAAAAGGCTGGATCAGTAATCTCGCGAGGGTGCTTCCCCGTCGTCTTAATAACAAAAGAGCCGGAAACATAGTCCTCGAAAGGCTTATTTGGCTCTTTAAAGTCAATAATCTGATGACCGGGCTCAAAGCCTTGAATTCCATGATCAAGGGCCCCATTAACAATCCGAACGCCACCGACGCCAGTACTAACAGTAATATAAGCCAAGATCTTGCTCCCCACTCCCGCTCCAGCGGCCGCCTCGCCTAAACCCACAATCGCTGTATCATTCTCCAAATAAATTGGGCAACTAAAACTGGCTTTAATTTTATCAGCCACACTCGCTCGCTTGCGAGTCAAACCACCAGCGATTGCCACTGGTTCGACAGCAACACTTTTAAGCACCGAAATAATTTCTTCGTCCGTCGCCGGCGTATCAATAATCTGCTCACCTTCAAAAGACTGCCCGTCGACGGACCGAGCTACTCGCATCTTTGTCCCTCCAATATCGAAAAGTGTATACATAATTATACCTAGCAGTGTATAATATTTATCATGAACACTCAACAAATCATCGATTTTGTTAATCAAGAAATTAATAAAGGTGCGTCAAAAGAAAGAATCGCTCAAGTGCTCCGGATTAATGGCGTTAGCCAAACCGAAATTGATCAGGCTTTAAGTGGGATTGCCGCTAGTGCCCCACCACCGCCACTTCGCTCGTCAGATTTGGCAGAGCAAGCCCCGATGACCAGGCCCGTAATGCCGCCACCACTTACTCCGCCATCACCGCCGCCAGTAATGGCCAGGCCGATGATGCCCCCTCCACCGCCACCACCAATGCCAATGCCGACTCAAACCAAAACGGTTCCGCCAATGATGAATATCCCCAGATCGACGACAGACATCATGCCTCCTCGCAAATCTCATCTCGGCTTAATCATTGTCACCATTTTTCTCCTCCTCCTAATTGGCGCCGGAGGCGCCTCAGCCTATGTCTATATGTATCAGCCGGATCTGATTAAAGATATCCCCATCATCGGCAAACTCTTAAACCCCACCCCAACTCCTGAGGAAGCAATGGCCAAGATGATTGAGAATTCGGTCTTGACTAAGTCTCTCAGTTACAATTTGAATTTCACCGGTTCCGGCACTGTTCCAGCTTCGGCCGGTTCCACTGATTCCTCTGGTAGTTTTTCCCTCCAAGTCAAGGGCAAGAGTGACATGAATGACCCTAATAATCCCAAGAACGAATCCACCATCACCATCGAGGGTAAAGTGAATTCCGGAGGAATGCAAATCTCGGGTGACTTCGGCGCTTCCGCTCTCATTCTAGACAAAATAGGTTATTTTAAAATCAATCGTTTCCCTTCCTTTATCCCCATCCCCGAACTATCGGCAATCACCGGACAGTGGATTAAAATCGACCCCCAAGCGATAGCCTCTTCTTCCAGTACTCCCGAATTTGCTTTCTCCACCTTTGGCAACCCAGCGGAACTTGGTTTGACTAATCAAGAAATGAAAGCCTTAAAAAGTGAAATCTTAGAAGCCAAACCAGTTCAATTCGGCGAATTTATCGGGGAAGAAGATTTAGACGAAAAGAAAACCTATAACTATCCCATTACTTTCTCGAAACCGGGCTTGAAGAAAGTGCTTGATATTATGTCCGGATTGGCAACAAAAATCGAAAACAAGATGAATGAACCAATGACCGCAACCAGTACTAGGAATTTGGCTGAGGGGATGACGATTATTAAGTCTTATATTGATGACACCGACTTCCCCGAAGGCAAGATCTGGATTGGTCAAGATGATTTCCTTCCCTACAAGATTGCCTTTGAGGATATCAATGTCCCGATACCAAATGAACTCAAAGCCGATTTGCCCAACGCCAAACTCAACCTCTCCTTAGTCTTAGAATACAGCGACTACAATCAGCCAGTAGATATAAAAGCCCCGTCAAGCTTCAAAACTTTTGACGAGATAATAGAGATGATGACACCAAAAATGGCTACCAGCACCAAATCTCTACCCACCAAGAAAACCACTACGATCAAAACTAGATAAGTTAAGAGTTAGATTAGTTTTTGTTTAAACTCCTCCACCATCGGCACTTGTTCCGGATCTACTTCATATTGTCTAGCCAAAGTATAAGCCGCCCAATCGACAAGCAAGAGTGAGTTAAAAATTTTGTCCCAAGAGTAGCCACCAGCTAGAGTAATTACCTCTACTGGTAAACCGCGATCAGCATAGAGATCAGCGGTAATGTCCATCCGCTTCTGAATTCTTTCATCATCGGCCTCATCTCGCAAGAAAATCGGGAAGAATTTGTCGGACAGATTCCTGGTCCCACCCATCCGGTCGAAGCCGGTCATCTCGTTATGGTTAAGTTCCGGGAAAACATTATAGAAAGCGGGGATTTTGCCAGTCTCGTTAAACTTAATTTTCCAAATATAGGCCAGGGGTAGATTAACCGTCGAGCTGTAGATCAGAGGGATACGG
>Ga0172379_10009520_pt1 | contig 11966 bp, 5 predicted proteins | sample GrowelOW334metaG_FD_119756 | JGI IMG/M metagenome (GOLD analysis project Ga0172379, IMG submission 119756) | Groundwater microbial communities from an aquifer near a municipal landfill in Southern Ontario, Canada - Groundwater well OW334 metaG | ecosystem: Environmental > Aquatic > Deep... | reverse complement strand
GAACAAGGACACCCGAGGTAAAAAAAGGAATAAATCGTATTTCAAAAACCGGAGGGCTTGAGCAAACTGCGGATCATGTAAATACAAAAGCCGTGAGCCCTAATATCACCGCTCAGAATCCGACGGCGGCGGCCGGAGCGGCCGGCGCGGGAAAAACAGGAACACACATAGGAAAATGGACAATAGGCGGAGGAAGCGCCTTGGCGTGGTTATTTGGAGGAACGGCAAAGCCTGTGTCTGCCGCAGCTTTCAAAGTCGCAGTCATTCCATCATTCTCATTTATTGAAACAATTTTTAAACATTTATTTTAAGAATAATGCCAAAACAAAAACAAAAAACATGGAATAATATAAAAAGAACGCTAAAAATCGCGGGATTTATTTTCGCGATTATGATGATGGTTTCTTTGATTTTTGACATGAACCTGGTGGCTTTCGCGGACGCGGCATCGGATAAAGAATTAACCAACCAAATGGGAACATGGGCATCAATTCTTCAGAAAGCACTTTGGCCGATATTGATGGTCATTGGCGGCCTTATGGACAACAGTCTTTTGTTTGGCAAAGGGATGGAGCAAACAATGTTGGATATTTGGGTGCCGGTTAGAAATCTTGTGAATATTTTAGTAGTCGTGGTTTTGATTGGTATAGCTCTGTACAACGTTTTGGGAATCGGCGGAGATGAAGGATCTTATGCGATAAAAGCGATTCTGCCAAAATTGATTATAGGAATAATCGCGGTAAATTTTTCATTCATCGGCGTAAAAGTATTTTTGGATACAATAAATGTTCTTACGGCCGCGGTCTTTGCGCTACCCGCGGAAACAGGAGCGGCAAATGGTGTATACAAAGAAATGGAAAGAAACCAAGCAGCCATTTGTAATGGAATGACCGGGATTTCAAAAAACGATCCGGCAGATTTGGGAGTAGCAAAAAATAGGGCATTTTCATATGCATCTTCGGCAGTAACACAGTGCCAAGCGGCAGGGCAAACAACGGATCCTACAAAAATAGCCAAAATATCCGCATGTGCAAGCGGGACAACTTCATCAGAAATTGAACAATGTCTTTTAACAAACGCAACAGGCGAAAATACTTGTGATTCATTTTTTGATATTAATGTGGCAAAAACAACCTTTGAAGAAAATCAAAAAACAGCTCCATGTCTTGACGGAGAAAAACTAAATCCGGATTCGGGATTCTTTAAACAATTTGGAGCCGGCAATGCAGCATTGATTTTGGCTGTTGATATAGGAAAGATGGTGGCATTTGAAAATATCAGTGGCGATACAACGAATATAAAAGATTTGGCAATAAGCACCGTGTTTTCTGTGGTTATGTACATAGTATATGTTTTAACATTTTTGGCTCTTGGGGTTGTGCTTGCGGGAAGAATAGTAATTCTTTGGATAAGCATAGTTCTTTCGCCGGTGATACTCATGCTAATGGCTGTGCCGGCGGTAAAAGAGCAATCGGGCGGGCTTAAAGAAATCACGGATCAGTTCATGAAAAACGCCATAGCGCCGCTATTAATCGCAATACCGATGTCCATAGGATTTATAATGATTCAGGGAATAAGACATAACCTCGGGTCGGGCGGAGGAGCATTTTCAAGTGATTTATCGACCGGATCTTTTTATACCGGCATACCGGTTGCGGGCATGAATACATTTGAATCACTTTTAGCCATGATTGGAACATTGGCCGTAATCTGGGTCGGCGTATTTGGCGCAGCGGAAGGAACAATCGCACAATCAGTTACAGGAGCAATAAAGGGCTTCGGTCAAAAAGTCGGCGGATATATTTTGCAAAAGCCTTTGGAGCATTTCCCGCTTGCGCCTATTAAAGGATTGGAAGGAGGCCAGAATCTGCACGCCAGCGATGTCATTAGTGCAATTTCAACAATGCACGCACCAAGCATTTTCACCACCGCGACAGCAAAAGCTCAGTCATTGCAGAACGCGCTTGGATTTGGAACTCAGAGAGGGTCAAACAATATATCAGAACTTAAAAATTCCGCTAACGTATCGGAGGCCGTAGGAACTCTTGCAAAAGCAAAAATAGGAACGGCAACAGGAGAAGGCTTGAAGACAGCGCAAGTTGCAGTGGCAGACTTGGCAAAAAATAAGCCGGAAATGTTTACTAGCATGGCAACAGAACTTGAAACTAAAGGAGGATTACAAGGTGCTAAACAGAAACTAAAGGATTTTGCAGAAGGCAAACAAGTTACAGGGCTGGCAGAAGCCATAGATAAAACAAATAATTCTTTAAGCGCAGCTCCAGCAGACAAAAAAGATGATGGCAAAAAAAGAACTAAAACTCCTGGGAGCAAAGAGATAGCGGACGCGAAAAAAACAACAACACTAGATGGAGGATTTAAGAGTGAAAGTGAATACACTGCAACAATCGGAGATACAAGTAATTTTACAAATGAGAGCGGCAATATCAAGTTGGCTAAAGGCAAATCGGCAAAAGAGTTAGGCAAAACCGCCAAAAAGGGTGACTGGGAAGCGATTACAGGAAAATTTGCGGAAAAATTAAAAGCAACAAATTCAGAAGGAAATTTTAAATTAACCGATTTGAAAAAGGTGATGGGAGATGGTTATGATGTTGCAGAAGAAGCGCTTGGAAAAGTAGGAATTCAAAAAATATTAGACGAAGCATAACTTAATCGAATATGTCCGCAGATCCAAAAAACAAGGAGAAGAAGGACAAACCGCTGACGCCGGAACAAGAGTTTTATATCAAAAAGCTCGGAATAAAGCCGGCGCTTAAGGGCGTAAATCCGCTTAGTTATGAATCGCTAAACGATGTCGTAAACTATTTTAAAGACAACAGAGACATTGAGTTGGATCAGATTCAAGATGAGGAAAATCCATATAAACTTTTCACCAAGGCGCTGAACAAAGGTCTTTTTCAAGGCAACGGGAAAAACGCTGTAAAGTTTTTAAAGGGATTGAAAGGGGGCGCCGAGGAAAGCAAGATTGCAAAAAAGTTCATATCCGACCTCGCGCACGGGGGAGAACAGACATCGGCCGCTAAAGAGAAAGAAGCTTTAAAAAAGATGGATGAAGCGCGTAGCCAAAACGAGGCGCAAAACGCACAAAATAAAGTAAAAAGCGCGCTGGGTGTAATTACGGAAAGCTCCGGAACTTGGGAAAAATTCTCAAAGATTTTGGACGCAAGCGAACGCACACAAATAAATTACAGACCTGAAAAACTTCCGGAAAAATTGGTCACGGAGATAAAAGATCTTACAGCTTTTAATACGGCAAAAAATGAGACCGAAAGACTGGAGGTTCAGCTTAATCTAATTAAGAAATCCGGTGATTTTAATAAGAACAAAACAAAGCAGGAGCTGGCAAAAATGTATGAAAAGCAGCTGGCTGCATTGGATAAAAAAACGGACGAGCTTGTGTTTAAAATTCTTGGAGAAAAAGGTGATGAAGTTACGCCGGAAATCGCACAAAAATTCTCGCAAAAAATATTGCAAATAGGAAAAGAATCCGGCCCATACATCGAACGTGAATTTTCTAGATCGGATGAGCTTAGAAATTTGTCACAAAAACTTGGCGTTCAAAACATAAACAATACAAAAACTTTTAGCGTTAAAAAAGAAGGCAAAGACGGCCAAATTCGATCAACTGAAAGGGAAAGAATACGGATAAAAGAAATTTCTTTCGAAAAGGAAGATAGCGATCCCGAGGTTGTCGGTCATCCAAATATAAAATTTTCATACATCGACAGAGAAGGGCAGGAGAGCAAAGTCGAAGAGATGAGCGATTTGAATTTCGAAAGGCATTTTATAAATCTTTTGGATGGATACGAAGATGAAACGTTGGCAAAAACTCCGAAAGAAAAAGACTATATGCCGGAAGTGGGTGATGTATTTTCATCCGCAAAACTTGGGCAGTTTAAGGTTGTGGATATAAAAAACGGAAAAATAATCACAGACAAGGAATTGACGGCGGTGTCAAAAGAATCGCTTGGTAGAAACGCAAAAAATAATGAGGAGTTATATCAGGATCAAAGGAAAAAAGAGTTCAATAAAAAAGAATTCGTAAAATTATTGCTTATCCACAGCTGTTCAAAAGATGGCGGTGGCGGAAGAAATAATGACGGTAGCAATTTTATGCCTGACGAGATCCTTGAGGAGCCAATGTATCCGGAATCTTTAAAAAAGCCCGCAGAAGAAGGGGAAAAGGAGGTAAAGGACATAGAAGATAAGGTTGGAAAAGAAGCGGAAGAGGAAATAAAGAAGCAGCTGATAATGGAGACGGACGACGAAGATGAAATTGAAAACAAAACAAAACCAAAACCCGAGGATATAGTAAATGAAAATGTTCACGATTATTGGGAGGAAGCGCTTCCGTACGACAAAGTTCACAGGGTTAATAACATGGAGATGGGAACGCCGGAAGGTCCGCTAAAAATGTTTTATAATCAAACAAGATTCTTAAGCGTCAGCGATATTTTTCACTTGGTTAAAGCATGTTGGGACTTTCACATGAGAAAATTTGAAAGAAATCAAAAGGAAAAATACTCTTCAATAGCAAAGAATCTTCCTTACTTTGGAAGTGAAATGGAGAGAGTCCATCAAGCTGCTGAAAACGAGGAGGTGCATCAATTTAAGGAGTCATATGAACACAAAGGTATCACATTCATTTTGGACAGAATGCGTATTACAACCAACAAAGATGAAATGAAAGCATGTTTTGAAGTACTCGTACACAAGGGCCAAATGAGGTTTGAGGATATTGAGATATGGGAGAACATGAACAGATTTTTGCCACACACAAAGGCCATACCAATCCCAAGAAATGGCGATCCGAATACAATAATAGAAGATAAAGACAAGCACAGTCCGTATTACATGAAAACCGGCATAAGTGTTTTGGAGGGAGGCGTTGATTTGCTTTGGGGGCCGGGAACATACGGAGAATGGTTTGCGCAAAATAAATCAACTTACGCATCGGGATGCAAAAAATTCTACGAAGAAGGTAAGCAACTGGAAGGTGTTGAGGGAGAGCACACAAGAAGACTTGAAGAGCTTTTGAGAGAACACAAGGAAGGAAATTTCGTGGATCCACAAGAGTTTGAAGGTTTGATATTGCACTCAATTGAGGCGGGAAAAGTGGATTTGGAAACAAAAATCTATTACATGGTGGCGGGAGTTACAGCAGAGAACAACGAAGGCAGGACACTACTGCCTTACGATCGTATCGCGCATATAAATTCCGAAATGCTTACAAGATTTCCAATCATGGAATACATGTGTTCAAAAGTACCGAGGTTATTGCCGGATGGAAAAACAACAAAGTTGGAAAGAATGAACCTGAATGATTACAGAAACTGGCTTAATTATTTCGATAATGGAAACCACCACAATTGCGCGCCGACTCAAAACGTCACAAAATTTATATGGAAATATTGCATACCTAGCGAAAAGACACACACACGTATCAACAAGGCGTTAAGAAACGCCGATGGAATGGATCATGATGATATGCACGCGTATTTACCGCCAGCTTCAACGCAAGTTCTTACCGATGCCTGCAAAACGGTCGGTGGCGGGGGAGGTAAGCACTTATTAACAATTGAGGGTTACGCAAACGCGGTTGCCGGATTCAGCGAATATATGAGAAATCTTGCGCCAAACGGACAGACGAAACAGCTTGGGCAAGCTTTTTGTTCATATGTCAGATATGAAGGAATCTTGCTGGATAAATATGATAAAGGGAAGGAAGGGCTTATAAGAATGGATAACAGGACATTGAATAAAAGATGTGTAGTTACAACAACCCCACCAAAAGTTTTTATGGTAGGATTAAACGAATTGGTGTTAAAAGTTGCCGAAAAATATGATAGAAATGGACAACCAAAATTATTGAAATTGGTAAAATTAACACGACAGGATACGAGCGATTGGGATTTAAGTCTTTCAAAATACAAACAAAAAAATGCGGAACTTCAGCAAGCATACAATACTTTTGATGCTGTTTTTGAAAGCACGATTAAGTCAGATGGAGGAAAAATAATGCTGGAGGTGTCAAAAGAAATGGCAGCGCTTGGTAATGAAGGAGGGCTTCCTGATCTAGGAGAAAGCCCATACGAAAAAGTAGGTGGAGAATTGAAAACTATGGATGAGTGGTTTTAGGGGCCGGGCCTAGGTGCTTAGCGTTTTAGCTTTGCAATCAATTCCGGCACTTTCATTTCTACCTGCTCCTTTGTTGCGTAATCGCGAACCGTGATTGTTTTTGACGTTTCCTCTTTTTCCCCCACAACAAGCATATATGGGATTTTTTGCATTTCGGCAGCGCGTATGCGTTTTCCAAGAGTGTCGGCGGAATCAATGACTTCGGTGCGCGCCCCGGCGGCTTTTAATTCTTCGGAGATTTTGCGCGCATAATCCGCGAATTTTTCGGAGACGGGAATAAGCGCCGCTTGCACTGGGGCAAGCCAAGCAGGGAACGCTCCAGCATAATGTTCAATCAAGAATCCGACAAATCTTTCATGGGTACTAAGCGGCGCCCTATGAATACAAAGCGGAGTCTTTTCCTCACCCTTTTCATTTGTATAAGTTAGTCCGAATCTTTTTGGTACAGCAAAGTCCACTTGGTTTGTGGCCAAAGTAAATTCTCTTCCGGTGGCGCTCCAAACTTGTACGTCCATTTTTGGGCCGTAGAAAGCGGCTTCGTTAGGTATCTCAACGTAAGGAACTTTATTTTTTATTAAAACTTTTCTAACCATGTCCTCGGTTTTTTTCCAAAGCGTAGGTTCATCTACAAACTTTTCTCCAAGTTTTTTTGGATCATGAGTTGAAAATCTCATCAAATATTTTTCAATTCCAAAGATCTTGAAATATTTTAAATAAAGCTCATTTACAGCCTGAAATTCCTGTTCAAATTGATCCTCTGTGCAGTAAATATGAGCATCATTCATTTGCATGGATCGAACTCTCATAAGGCCAAAAAGCTCGCCCGTTTGCTCATAGCGATAGCAAGTTCCATATTCCGCCAAGCGCACAGGAAGGTCGCGATAACTTCTTGGAATCGCGCCAAAAATCTTGTGGTGATGAGGACAATTCATGGATTTAAGATAGTATTTTATTCCTCCATCAAGCTCCATCGGAGGGAACATACTATCTTTGTAATACGGAAGATGTCCACTTTTTATATACATAGATTCTTTTGCCAAGTGCGGAGTGCGAACTCTTTTATATCCTTGTTTCTCTTCCATTTCTTTCGCGAGTTTTTCCAACTCTTCAATAATCACTCCTCCGTTTGGCAGCCAAAGCGGAAGTCCCGGTCCGACATCATCATCAAAAATAAAGATGTTTAATTCTTTTCCAAGTTTTCTGTGGTCTCGTTTTTTGGCTTCCTCAAGCTGTTTTAAATGTTCATCCAATTCCTGTTGAGTTTCAAAACACAAACCGTAAATTCTCTGAAGCATAGGATTTTGTTCATTGCCTCTCCAATAAGCTCCGGCGGTGTGAGTTAACTTAAAAGCTTTAATTTGCCCCGAATGTTCAACGTGAGGACCTTCGCAAAGATCCACATACATTGGCTTATCACCGGTCGGTAAAATATTCTCGTAAAAACTGATTTCTTCACCTGCGGCGGCATATTCTTTTGCAAGTTCCACCTTGTACTTCTGTCCCGCCGCCTCTAAAAACTCAATCGCTTTATCAGCGGGTTCAACCTTTTTCACAAACCTCTGGTTTTGTTTGACGATGTGCTTCATTTTCTTTTCCAGAAGCGGCAAATCCTCGGGAATTAAATTCCTTGGCAGCTCGAAATCATAATAAAATCCGTTTTCTATATTTGGCCCGATGCCAAGTTTTGCTTCGGGGAACATATCCATAACGGCCTGCGCCAAAACGTGCGAGCAGGAGTGACGCATGGCTTCTATGCTTATTTTTTCTTTATCTTTAGACATTATTAAAAAGTTATAGGATTTAAAAATTGGGAGGCAGACGAGACCGTCAGCCAACCTGCGGGCGCGTCACTAGCCAAGAAAATAAAAAGTGATAAGATGAGTCGGGCATAAATCCAAATTAGTGGCCAAAATATAGTATGAAACTGCTTAAACTTCAACTCGAAAATTTTCGTAATTACGAAAAATACAGCCATAAATTCAATGGCGATATAAATACAACGGTGCTAACCGGCAAGAACGGAGCAGGAAAAACTAACCTTCTTGAGGCCATTTACACACTTTCTTTGGGGAAATCTTTCAAAAGCATTATTCAGGAAGACATGATTAAATGGGGCGCGGATTTTCTTCGCGTCACCGGACAGATTGCCTTCGGAGAAGGCCAGATCACCGCAGGTGATCCTAATTCTTCCCAATGTCCCAAAAACTCCACCGTCGCTTCCACAAGCGGCAAAACCACCACAGAAACAGAGGAACTCGAGGTCTTTTACGGCCGCGCCCCTTCTCGCAAAAAAAGTTTCAAAAAGAATGGCGTTGGCATGAAAACCAGCAACTACATCGGATCGCTTTTAACCGTTTTCTTCCACCCGGAAGATTTAAATATGCTCTATCTGGAGCCGGGGTTGCGCCGCCGCTATATGGATATTCTGCTTTCGCAGACCAACAAAAAGTATTTGGCGGCGCTCATGGAGTATAAAAAAATTCTCAAGCAAAGAAACGCTTTAATTCAGGAAATTCGCGACAATAAATTTAACAACGTGGATAACAAAACTTTGTACGACGACCTCGCCGCATGGAACCACCAAATCGCGGATTCCGGCAGTATAGTAATAAAAAACCGCCTCGACCTTGTTTGGGTTTTGAACAGAATGCTGACCACGATTTACCAATCCATCTCGGGCGGCTCGGAAAAAATCGAAGTAAAATATTCAAATAATGTGCTTAAAGAATCAGCCACTGAGCCGGTTCCGGTGGAAGGGGACACAGACGATTTAACGACCAAAAAAATACGCAATCTCTATGACAAAAAGTTGACAAGTATGGAAAGAATCGAGGAAATTCAAGGCCGCACTTTAACCGGCCCGCATCGCGACGATTTAATTTTCTTTATCAACGATCGCGAAATAACCAAATCCGCCTCGCGCGGCGAGATCCGAACCCTTCTTCTCGCGATCAAGCTCGCCGAAATCGAATTTATCAAAAAAATCACCAATACAACCCCGGTTTTACTTCTCGACGATGTCTTTTCAGAGCTCGACTCCGAGCGTCAAAAGAAACTTCTGGCCTCAATAATCGATTGTCAGACAATTATCACCACAACCGACCCCATCGAAGCCGGCGACCTCATCCAAAACAGCGAGTTTGTGAAGTTCTAGAGATTTGAAAAATTCTAAAATCGGTGCTAGAATGAGAGCGACTGACGAGTCTGCTTTGGTTACTATAAAAGGCCCCAAAATTTGGGGCCTTTTTTTGCCACGTGGTGGACGTACCGGGAATCGAACCCGGCTGAGCAAACTGACGAGTCTGCCCCGGTCCCAGACCTACGCCCATGCCAAATGACGCGGCTAAGTTACCAAACAAACTTAAAAAAAATCTAAAAAAATCTTAAAAAAACTCTAAAATCTATCGCGGATTGGGGCCGCAAGGCATATATGTTTATTTTCTGAAAACGTAAAATTTTCCAAAAACCAAATTTTCCGATTTTTTTATTTTTGGACAGATTTCAAAAAAGACAACATCCCCCTCGATTCTCTTGCCAAAGTGTGCCCGGGCACAGATTCGCCGGACGCGCCTTCGCGTGAAGGCGAATACCTTCGATTTTCCGCACAGGAAAGCAATTTGGATTTTGGACATGCGGCGGCGAGTGAGTGTGGGAATCAGCTTTTCCGCTCCTCCAAGCCCAAAACCGCCGCTTCTCCCCCTTGCTTTTCTGCCGCGCCCATGTTATAATATAAAAAATCAAACAAAAACAAAAAATGACCCAAACAGTTCAGCTAATCGGTTCAATATTGCTTTCGCTTATCCCGGTCTGCATATGGGGGTATATATACTACAAAAAAAATCCGGAAAGCAGGCATCTTGTCGCACTAACTTTTATTGCAGGCGCTTTAGCCGTTTTTCCAATTTTAATCTACAAATATCTTTGGACATTTTTTCCATGGATTAACGCCTTCACTTTTGCGGACAAATACAAAGATCACGTTTTCGCCATAACAGAGCTTATTTCGCTTCCGCTGAGCGTAATTTTAACTTTCATGATTGTTGGAATTATTGAGGAAACGATGAAAATGTTTTCGGTAAAAATTGTGGACGATGATGAATTTAAGCATATTGATGATGCAATTGAGTTTTTTATTCTGGCCGCGCTTGGCTTCTCTTTCACAGAAAACATCCTTTATTTCTACAACATTTGGAATAGCAACGGCGCGGACAATTTGCTTTTGCCTTTTATATTCAGATCAACTTTCTCGACTTTCGCGCACATAATGTTCTCGGGAATTTTTGGATATTTCTATGGAGTCGCACACTTCGCGAAACCTATTCTGCAAGAGGAAATCAGGGCAAAAAGACACTTGTGGACAATATGGTTGCACAAATTATTCGGTCTCAGAAAATATAAAATGTTTCACGAAGAAAAAATCCTCGAAGGCCTTATTGTGGCCATCGGCTTGCACGCGGTTTTCAACATATTTTTGGAGCTGGATATGATAATAATGGTCGCTCCGTTCTTGATCGCCGGCTACATAACGCTGAACCATCTTTTTGTGATGAAAGAAACCCACAAAAATTACGGTAAATTGCTTGTCGGTGTAAGAAATCACCCGCATCCAAAGTCAGGAGTTTATTTTGTGCACAAAGGCATCAATGAAAAAACTGCGTAAACATGGTAAAACTTGTACTTGCGCGAAACTTTGTGACGACTAGTCAAGAACCAAAGGTGAGCAAACACTCACCATATAATAATGCGTGATTTTTGTCATGGGAAAATGTTTTGCCGACATTGAATTTTTGGCTTGTTTTTGCTAGAATTCAGGCATTTCTGATATGCGAAATTCGACAATTTAATCACACGAAAAATGAATATGACAAATGCCGCCACCAACACCTCCACTGCCAGCCGCACCGCCATCAGCACCGGCACCACCGCTGCCACTGCCCTTTCCGACGCAACTTCCCCAGCCCCTAAGACGTCTTTCGCCACTGCCCTCTCCAACGAAAAACTGTACGAACTTTGCAAACAATATGGCGAACGTGCTTTGCTGTGGCGACGAAAATTCGCAGGACTTTTGCCAGAGGTAAACAGGCGACGATTGTATGAAAAGAAAAAATTCAGTTCGATTTTCGAATTCGCGGCAAAACTTTGTGGAATGAGCAGAGAACAGGTTAGTTTGGTTTTGAATTTGGAAAAAAGATTTGAAGACAAACCGATTTTGAAAGAGATATTGGCTGAAGGGAAAGTGAGTGCGAACAAATTAGTTAGAATTGTTTCTGTTGCAACCGTGGAAAACCAGGAATTCTTGGCAAATCAGGTACAGATTTTGCCGAAAAGTGCGATTGAGACTTTGGTAAAGGACATAAAACTTGCAAACGTCACAACCATGAAATCCGAAACTCAAAATGGCTTATTTGAGCCAAGAAACGAAGATAAATCTGTGCCCGGGCACACTTCGTCGAAAGATAAAAATGTTCTAAATCTTTCATCGGAAGTAATCGAAAAATTATCAGAACTTCAAAATAAAGGCATCGACATAAATGAATTGATTTTGGAATTTCTAAAAACTCGCGAAGAAGAAATCGAATTGGAAAAATTTGAAATTGTAGAAGAATTGACGCAAAAACATGAACGCCAAATCGCGCTGGCTGATGCGACGAACAAAGGACGTACGAATAAATCACGGGCAAAACGACCGAACGAGGCGCGAAAAAACAGGCCGACCAATACGCGAAAGAAATCAAAAATCTCCCACTATATTTCCGTCAAAATTCACAAAATCCTTCATCGCGAACACGGAACAAAGTGCGCAATTCCCG
>Ga0172379_10009519_pt1 | contig 11966 bp, 8 predicted proteins | sample GrowelOW334metaG_FD_119756 | JGI IMG/M metagenome (GOLD analysis project Ga0172379, IMG submission 119756) | Groundwater microbial communities from an aquifer near a municipal landfill in Southern Ontario, Canada - Groundwater well OW334 metaG | ecosystem: Environmental > Aquatic > Deep... | reverse complement strand
TCAGCTCTTCCATGCTCGATGCCGTCTCTTCCAGGCTGGAGGCCTGCTCTTCGGTGCGCTGCGACAGGTCGCTGTTGCCCGCCGCGATCTCCTTTGCCGCGGTGTTGATGGAGTCGGTGGTGCGGCGCACCTCGCCGACGATGCCGCTCAGGTTTCCATTCATGTCCTTCAATGCCTGCAGCAATTGCCCGACCTCATCCCTGGTTTTCACTTCGATGCTGGAGGTGAGGTCGCCCTGGGATACCGCACTTGCCACCTCTACCGCCCGATGCAGGTGACGGATGATGGAGCGAATGATCCAGAACCCCAACAGCGCGGAAAGCAGCGCGGAAAGCGCAGTCATGATGATCAGGAAATTGCGTGAAGCCGTAAAGCTCTCCAGGGAATCATCGCCACCTTGCCTCATCAACTCGCCCTGATACTTGATCAGATCGTCGATGGAACCCAGATAAGCAGTGTTGACCGGGCGGAATTCATTGATCAAATAATTCGTTGCCGCCGCCCCGTCGGTTCTGCCCAGCTCGACCAACTTATCCAGGCTTGCATCGAATCTCTGCCGGTTCGCCTTTATATTTCCTATCAGTTCCCGGCCTTTGCCTGCTTCGGTTTCCGATTCCAGTTTTTCGATAAGCTCACCGGTTTTTTTTTGGGCATCACGGACGCGTATTATCTCGGCGTCGATCATCCCGGTGTCAACGAATAGCAGCGCATTGCGTATCGCCAGCGAGATGAGGTTGACGTTGTTGATAATATTGTGGGCAGTCTCCGTTTTCGGATAAAGGTCGACGACAATCTTGTCGGTGTTCCGGTTCATCAGTCCCATGCGCATATAGGACAGGATGCTGATGGTCAGCGTAATCAACACCACTACTGTGAATGCCAGGGTGAGGCGCGTGCTGATCTTCATGTTCTTGAACATAATGGATTACCCCCTTACGTCATGGAACCAAATGCATGCCCATATTGATTCAATATATGGCCATACCTGCGCTAAAGCCGCACACTGGTTATTTCAGTTTCTCGGGCCGCACGCCGACTGTCAGTGTGCCGATCGCCTTGCCATCGCTCATCACTGGCACCGATACCTGGGAAATCACTTCACCTGTGCTCTTGTCTTTTTGCGGACGGGCGATGTAGGTTTCGCCCTTGCCATTGGCGTATGCATTGGTGAACTTTGGTTCATCTCCCTGCCAATAATCCGAAGTCATACCGGTAAGGGCGACATTCGCCCCCTGGTCGTCCGTGAGGATGAATTCAACCATATATGGTTTTGCTTTTTCGATCTTGGCCAGTTCTTTCGCCGCGGCGTTCGAGGCAAAGGCCTTCATGAATTCGGTCGGCACCTTGGTAGAGTTCATGGTGTCCATCCAGGTCTTGTCCAGCTCCTGGATGCTGGCCAGCGACACGCCTTTGGCGTTTTGCTCCTTCACCGCCTTGACTATCACAGGGTTGGCGGCCGCTTGCGCGATTTCCGGGACAACATCCTTTACTTCCCTGGCGAGCGCATAGCCGGCAAACAAGGAACTGGTCACAACGCTTATGCAAATAATTGCATTTTTCATGATCTACTCCTCCTTAGTTCAATAAACCAGGAAACGAACCCTCCCGTGTTGAGAGGGGATTGACAGGTCGCTGCATCTCAAGCGCCGAGCAACGCAATGGCCCTTTCCTTACACTACCAGCTACTGATTCATTGCGCCAACTTTACCAGCGCGCCCACATCAATGATCATGGCAACCCGTCCATCTCCCATGATCGTGGCCCCGGACACACCAGGCACTTTACGATAGTTGGTTTCCAGGCTCTTGATCACCACCTGATGTTGCCCGACCAGTTCATCCACGAACAATGCGACTTTTCTGCCCTCCGCCTCCAGCAGCACCAGGATGCCTTCCGCCGGATTGATAGTCCTGGGCTGGATATTGAACAATTTATGCAGCGCGATTAAAGGCAGGTATTCGCCGCGTACATGCACCACTTCCCCCTGCCCGCTGATCTCCCTGATGTCGGCGGGTTTGGGCTGCAAGGATTCGCTGATGAAGCCGAGCGGCACGATATATATCTGGTCGCCGACTGCGATGGACAATCCATCCAGGATGGCCAGCGTCAGCGGCAACCGGATCGTCATGGTGCTGCCGTGCCCAAGCACAGAGCCGATGTCGATGCGTCCGCTGATGCCCTCGATGTTCTTCTTGACCACGTCCATGCCGACCCCGCGCCCGGAAACATCCGTGACCACGGCGGCGGTAGAAAGTCCCGGTGCGAAAATCAATTGCCAGACATCCGCATCGCTCATGCTGTCGCTGACCGGCATGCCCTTTTCCCTGGCCTTGGCGAGTATGCGTTCACGATTCAGGCCCGCGCCATCGTCCGACACTTCGATGACAATGTTGCCGCCCTGGTGCGCGGCACGCAGGGTAATGGTGCCTTGCGGGTCCTTTCCGTGGGCGATACGTTCGGCCGGCAATTCGATGCCATGATCCAGACTGTTGCGCACCAGGTGGGTGAGGGGATCGCTGATTTTTTCTATCAATCCCTTGTCCAGCTCGGTTCCCTCGCCGATGATCTTGAGTTGCACTTTCTTGTTGTGCTTGACGGCACTATCGCGCACCACACGCTGGAAGCGGCTGAACACGAGACTGATCGGCATCATGCGCACCGACATGACGGACTCTTGCAGGTCGCGGGTGTTGCGCTCCAGTTTCGCCAGCCCGTTGATCAGGCGCTCGTGCAATACCACATCCGCATTGGATGCGGTTTCCGCCAGCATGGCCTGGGTGATCACCAGTTCGCCGACCAGGTTCACCAGCTTGTCGACTTTTCCCACACTGACGCGGATGGAGTTTTCGCCTGCGTTTGCAGCAGCGGCTCTGTCGGTAGCTCTGCGCCCCGGCACATCATCATGTCGGGCAGCCCTGGCTGGCGCTGGATGATGGGCCTGATTTTCAACCTCGGTGAAAAAACCGTAGCCCTGGGCATTCTCTACCCCGGATCTGATCGCCTCCGGGTCTGTAAAAAAGCCATAGCCATCGGCATTTTCCACCCCCGCCTTGATCGCCTCAGTATCCGCAAAAAAGCCATAGCCATCGGCATTCTCGATCCCGGCCTTGAGCGCCTCCGGGTCTGCAAAAAAACCATAACCCGGCTCAACCGCTCCATCGGGGTTGCTGTCCGCCTCTGTCATGGTCAGCTGCTGCGGCTCGAGGAAGAATGCAAAGATTTCGCGCAACTTGGCTTCAGGCGTCTGTGTAGTAAGCGTCATCTGCACGGTGTCAGCGGTTATTTGCTGATTTTTCATCATGCCGATATTGCCCAGCTCTTCCAGCAGATTCTTGAGGTGTGCGTCGCTCGGGAATGCGGCGCGTGTATTGGCAAACCGGATTTGGTATGTATGCTGCGCGAAAGTTGGCGACGATCCTGTCGCCGTTGTGATCTGTCCGCTGTTCCCTGTCTGCTGTCCACGATCCCCGTCCGGGTTGCGGGCCAGCTGTTCCAGTTTGACACAGATTGCTATTGAACGGGCCTCGTCGGCGATGCTTCCATGCTGGTGCGCCTCCAGCAAGCCGCGCAGCACGTCACCCGCTTTCAGGAAGGTATCCACCATATCGTGCGTGAGGGTGGTTTCATTTTTACGCACGCGGTCCAGCAGGGTTTCCAGAATATGCGTCACTTCGGCCATGTCGGTGAAACCGAATGTGCCGCTACCCCCCTTGATCGAATGGGCGGCGCGAAAGATGGCGTTTAACTGGTCTGCATCAGGGGCATCCAGTTCGAGCGCGAGCAGCATGGATTCCATGCTCGCAAGATGTTCCGCGGCTTCATCAAAGAACACCTGATAAAACTGGCTCATGTCGATGGACATCGGCTTTTCCCTGGGGTTACGTTTTGGGAAACTCTGGCTGGGGGGCGGATCGATGCGCAGGCTGCACAGCCGGCGCTAACCGATCACTTTTTTGACGACTTCCAGCAATTTGTGCGGGTCGAACGGCTTGACCAGCCAACCCGTCGCGCCCGCCGCCTTGCCTTGCGATTTCATGACGTCACTCGACTCGGTGGTCAACATCAGGATCGGCGTAGCCGCGAATGGCGCAAGGCCGCGCAGGGTTTTAATCAGGGTCAAGCCGTCCATGTTGGGCATGTTCTGGTCGGTCAATACCAGATTGATGACATGGGCATTGGCATTCGCCTTGGCTAACCCCTCTACGCCGTCAGCCGCCTCGATAACGGTATAGCCGGCAGATTTCAGGGTGAACGCCACCATTTGCCGGATGGAGGTGGAGTCATCAATAGCTAAAATTGTTTTGGCCATTTTTTCCGCTCAATATTAAATGTTTAAGGGTAATTGTAGATTGCAGTGACAAGTTGCATTAATTACCCAAAAATGCAATGGATCACTTTCAGTCTCCGCGCGTCAGAACAATTCAATGTCCCCTGTTCCAAAGTTCTTTTGCGCGACAGGGCTGGTTTTCTGTTTGTCCAGGGATACGACGTGCTTGTCCAGCAAGCGGTTATATGCGGCGATTTGCGCCAGGTATTCACGGTGGGACGGGTTCCCCGTTCCTTTACCCATCTCGTTGGCGACTTCCTGCAAGGCAGTCATGCGCAACCTGGCATGCTCGATCAACTGGGAGCTCATGTCCTGGAATTGCAGCGTGGATATCACTACCAGCACATTCTGTTCGACATTGGTGCTGATCAGGTTGAGTTGGACGGCATTGTCGGCGACAGCCTGGTTAAACGCTGCCAGCTCTGCAATGATGGCTCGAACATGCTGATTGGAATTCGTCGCTGCGGCCCTGCCGTCTGCCGCAAGGCTGCTGATAGCGCGTTCTGCGACAGCCTGCGAGTCGTTGACTTTTTCCACGACGTCGCGCACCTGCTTGCTGAATTCATTGGTATGCTCGGAAAGATCGCGCACCCCGTCGGATATCAAGATGAAATTACTGACCAGCTTGCCTATGGCATCGCTGAGTATGGCCTGGGTATTCCCCAGTTCGGTATGTGCCGAGCTGAGCTGCTCGGCGATCTCATTGCCCAGTTGCACATGGAAGGCGCTGCTCTCATGCAGGGATGAATCAACTGTTCTGTTGCTTTCAAGCGCTTGCCGGAGCAGATACCACGAACAGGCCGTCAGGGCCATAAACACCAGCACATCGGCCAGATAGATATTCCTGCTGTTCAAATACAGCGCGTCTATCCCCAGCACAATCCCGCAAACCAAGGCGCCGATCATGGCCAGGCGAGAATAATTTTTCATGATTTTTGCACCCCTGAATCCCGCTTAAGCTTCGATACGATTAAAGCAATGGCCAACTGGTGAGCCGCCGCTTTCCGGACGGATATTACCGAGTTTGGGATAGAACCACAATGACGGAATTAAGCCGAATCAGGCCGATCCAGCCGTTTCATGGACGAAATCCGCTTGCAGGGCCTTGTGTACGTGCTTTAGCAAATCGGCATCCGTGTATGGCTTGGTCAGATAGAAATCCACCCCGGCGCGCATCGCCTGCTCGCGATGCTTTTCGGTCGAACGCGAGGTAATCATGATGATGGGCAGGTGCTGCGTGTGCGCCTGCAGGCGCAGATGCTGAGCGAGCTCCATGCCGTTCATGTTCGGCATCTCCATGTCGGTGCAGATCAGGTGCGGTTCGAAAGCCTCAAGCACACGGATCGCTTCCATGCCATCGCCCGCGCCCTTGACCTCATAGGCGGCATCCTGGAGCAGTTGCATCAGCCCCTTGCGTACCGAAAGAGAGTCGTCCACGACCAGTATCCGGCGTGCCTGCAGGCGCGCGGCTGCAGCCAGGTCGGCAGCTGCAGCGGTCACCGCTATCGGGGCGGCCAGTAATTCGGGCAGGTTGAGCAAAGGCACCAATGTGCCATCACCCATGATGGTCACTCCCGAGATCCCGTGCACGCGCGACAGATATTTCCCCATGCTCTTCACCATCACGCTGCGGCTGTCGATGAGACGATCCACGAGTATGGCCATCGTGCCGTCCATGGTGCGTATCAACACTTTCGGCATCGCCGAATAAAGCTCCGCACTTGGCGGAGACGGCGGAAAGCCGGTAAGCGGTGCCAGATCGCGCATCGGGAAACTCTCATCCCGGATGATGAAATTCCACAGGAATCCATCCGGCTTGTTCGGTTCGCCTGCGGCTCGCACCTGCTCAACCTGGCCGAACCCGCCGGGAAACGCTTCCTTGATATAGTGTATGGGGATCGCGAAGATCTGTTTCCCTGCTTCCACCAGCAGGGTGTGTTGAGTGGCCAGGGAAGCCTGGAAGCGAAGCACGACTTCGCAGCCGTGCCCGGGTTCGGAACTGAGCTCGACTGTCCCCTTGATGTTGGCCAGGCGTGTGGCAACCACATCCATGCCGACACCGCGCCCGGAAATTTCGCTGACTTGTTCCCGTGTTGAAAATCCGGGCAACAACACCAGGCGGGCCAGCTCTGGATGCGTAAACTGCTGGTCGGCACGAATCAGCTCGCGGTCTATCGCCTTGGCACGGATACGCTCGTAATCGAGCCCTTTGCCATCATCGCGGATGGTGACGACTATCCCCGAACCCTGACGCGAGAAATCAAGGTTGATGGTTCCCGTGACCGGTTTCCCCGCTGCAACCCGGTCATCGGGAAGTTCAATGCCATGATCGACCGCATTGCGCAGCAAATGGAGCAATGGGTCGGCCAGCTTGTTGAGCACGTCCCCGTCCACCTGGATCTCGCCGCCGGTGATGACCAGTTCGGCCTGCTTGCCTGTTTGCTGGCATGTCTGGCGCACATTGCGCATCAAGCGCGCAGTCAGCACATTGACCGGGGCAAGCCGTGTTGCCACGACCTGATACTGGAGTTCCTTGTTGATATTGACCTGCTGGGCCACTTCGCTGCGCAACCTTGTCACGCCGGATTCAAGGTTATCCGTCATCTCGCGCGCATCCGCGGTGACCTCCACCAGCGCGCGGGTAGCGCCGTGCAACTCGTTATAGCGATCCAGTTCCAGGGGGTCGAAAGATTCGTTGCCTGCTGCGTCTGCCGGGGTGAGCGACATGCCGCGCAGCATCACCAGTTTTTCGATATCGATGACCCGCTGCTGCACCACCAGATTGTGCGCCAGCAAAACATTGGTTCTGGCATTCACATTCGCCACCTGGGATTCAAGCTGAACGATCTTGGTGGTCATCTCGCCAACCAGCCGGAATATTTCATCCACGGTACTGACCGGCACGCGCAACGTCGCCTGTGCCTCGGCCTCTGCAGCCGGGGCGGCAGGCACATCCGGTCGCACAACACCGGACGGGGGAGCAAGCTCCACATCCGCATCATCGGCCATGCTCCCGATCTCGCCTGACTTGACCTTGTTGGCCCAGGCAACGATTTCACTCAGCACCTCGAACGCGTTCTCAGGCGCATCCTCGTCACCGCGCAGATAGCCGACCATCTGTGCCAGGCAATCACTTGCGGCAACCAGGGACCGCCCTAGCGCGCGGGGTGGCTTTACCGGGTTTTTCTCGAAGTACTCAAGCACATCTTCGGTATGGTGACCAAGTGTCGCGATCCCGCGGATCCCCACGATATTGGCTGATCCCTTGAACGAGTGCGCGATCCGCTTGGCACTGCGCAAGTCATCGACATCTGCATGGCCTGCGGCGATCCTGGAAGTCAGCGCCGAAAATTGCTCCACGTTGCCCGGCGCTTCGTCGATAAATGCATTGTAGACATCGCGATCCGCGTTATCCGGCACCGCCAGCGATATGTCCTCGACGCTCACACTGACCGGCGCATCCGCCTGGGCAAGCTGTGCCATCAGTTCTTCAGGCACAACCGGGGGCGTGGTCAACGATTCGATCAGGGCGATACTGGCGTTCTCGTCGAACGGCTGTGCGAATGCAGGGCTGGCCAGGAATTCGGCGAGCGCCATCGAGGTATCGAAATCGGCGGGATCCTGCAGGTATCGGTCCACCAGCGGCGGCCAGGCAGCCAGTTGCCCGGAGGCATGCCGGCGGGCATCCCCTTCCAGAAAGATGATGCCGGGCAAGATTCCGTTGAGCGCGGCGCACCAGGCACCCAGGCCGGCCATGCCGATCATCTCGGCCGTCTGGCCGATACGCTCCAGCTGGGTGGCATAATCTTCCAGCGCTTCCATCAACAGCGGGTCGTCGCCCGCGGCAGTGGCCATCGTGGCTATCCAGCGCTCGAAGTCGGGAGCGGTTTGCGCAAGTTCCCTGCGCATCTCCGAAAAAAACGGCGTGAGCGCTGCTACAGACATGACGGTCCGTTACGGTTCATGGGCCGCTTATCGACCATGCGGATCATAAACATGTATCGTTAGCTCTCCATCGGCGGCAGCTTGAACACCGATATGGCGCCCACCAGTTTTTGCGAAGCGGATACAAGACTGGCCGCGCTCTGATTCTGCGCGACCAGCTGCTCGGCGGTCTTCTCGGTGAATTGCGCGATCTCGTCCGCGGCCGCACGCAACACCACGGCGATCTTGGTCTGTTCGGCGGAACTGGTTGCGATCGTGGCGACCAGCCGCACCAGCCGCGCCGTGGCTTCATGGGTCTCGCGCATTCTTTCACCCGCGCTGTATGCCAGGTCCGACTCTTTGACCACTTGCTCTATGGTCTTGTTTACCGTTGCGATCGTGTCATTGGTCTCCACCTGGATGTTCTGCACCAGATTGGCGATCTGTCCGGTCGCCTGGCGCGAATTCTCCGCCAGGCGCTGCACTTCTTCCGCCACCACGGCAAAGCCGCGCCCCGCCTCACCCGCCATCGCCGCCTGCATCGCGGCATTCAGCGAAAGCACGTGGGTGCGTTCTGAAATGGTGTTGATCAGATTGACGATCTGCGATATTTCCTGGGAACGTTCGCCGAGGCGCTTGATGCGCTTCTCCATCTCGGAAATGGTCTCGCGGATCGCGTTCATCCCGACCAGGGTCGCCTGCACGGTCTGCATCGCGCTTTCGGTGGATTTGGTGGCTTCCGCCGCCGCCCGGTTGGAGTCGCGGGCGAATATGGCCACCTCGCCTATCGAGGCCATCGCGGTCTCAAGGTTGGAGATCAGCCTCACCACGATGACATCCTCTTCCTTCGCCATCTCATTCACCACGTCCGATTGCTGCTTCATGCGTTCCGATGCATCTTCCACGACACCGGCGACTTTGGTCACATGATGCAATACAGTCGCGGTGACATCGGTCAACTGGTTGATGGCGTCACCCAGCGTGCCGATGATGTCTTCGGTCACCGGTGCACGCACCGTCAGGTCTTTCTCCGACAAAGCCCCCATGGCGGCAAACAGCCCAATCACCGAGTTGTTGATACGCTCGTTTTCTGCCGCGGTCGATTTGAGCGCGGAAATACGGTCATCGATCAGTTTGTCGAACGCGCGCGCCAATGAACCGATCTCGTCCTTGGTGTGGAGATTGACACGCACGTCATAGTGCCCTCCCTCAACCTTGCCGATCGCCTGCCGCAACTGGTTCAACGGACCCATGATGCGCCGATAAATGTTGTACGAGAACAGCGCCAAAAGAACCATTGCCGCAACCAGCACCACCAGGATGTTATTGCCTGCGCGCAGTGCGGCGGCTTCTGCTGCCTTGCGCGAATCCGCCATCTCGCCGGCGATCAGACTGTTCATCGTATCCTGGTCGGCTTTCAATTTTTTGAACGCTGAGCTGAACACGCTGTACTGCTCTTCAGCGTTCACGAGATCGGTTTGTGCGAGCGCGGCGATACTCTGGGCCGACTTCACAAAGGCATCCGCATCAGCGCTGAGGATTGCAACCGCCTGGCGGGGCTTTCCCGCAAGTCCGCTGTTGGCGGCCTTGCGGGTCAGCGCTTTGAGGTGCTCGTTCAAGTCATTGGCCGCTTCCTGGTAGGCCGTCGCATCAGCATTTTTGGACGCACGCAGGATCTGCAGCACGTCGGCGCGTGCCGCATCCTGCTCCATGCCACCCTGCATATACGTGTTGATCGCCTCCAGTCTGCCATGCGCCCCCATCAGGTCGTTGGCAAGCTCAGCGTTGCTATAATAACCGAACCCTCCCACCAGCGCGGTGAACAACAGCGAAAGAAAACCGAGGCCTACCAATTTGGCGCGAATGGTCACAAACATAACGTTCTCCTGGAATACCGATCAGAGCTGCTGTAAAAACTCATCGTGGCACTCCGATCGGGTGCGTTGATGAGCATAAATATTGAAAACATAAAAGTCGTGTCAAGCCGACGACGGCTCGACATGGAAAATTGCGCTGAACAGTGCTTCGGCATCAAGGTCGATCCAGATGTCCTGCCCCTCCCGGTAGGCCGTCTTGGCGTAACTTGCGATCGGGTGCGCGACCTCCGCAAGGCCGACCTCATCATCCTGAACAAAACTCTTGCGCTCCGGCAGGCTATCGATGACTAGGCCGACAGCCTCATCCCCGCGACCGCATACCAATAGCCACGATCTTGCGGTACGATCGAGCGGCATCCCGAACAACACCGACAGGTCCATCACCGGCACCACACGCCCGTGGCGATTCGCGAGGCCCTTGATCCCGGTGGGTGCCCCCGGCAGACGAAACAGGGGCGGCATCTCAAGCACCTCGCTGGTAGCATCCAGGTGCACGAGTAATTTGAGGTCGCCGATGCAAAACCCGCGACGCTGGATGTAGCGGGCAAAATCGGCCTCGATCAACAGGCGCGCTGCGATTTCCGCATCGATTTGCGCCTTGAGCGCGCCGATGTCGATAGTCTGTGCGGGTTCCATGTGCGAAAAACCTTATGAACCGGTGTGTCCTGAGTTTGACCGATCGGCCCGGTCGGCCACGCACATCACTTTGCATACGCCCATAGTTCTTTCCCCTTTGCTTTGTTCTGTCAGGCTGAAACCCTTCAGAACTTCCTGATCTCTTCCAGTATCGCCTGCTCACTGATGGGCTTCGGCACAAAGCCTTTGGCACCCTGCATCTTTGCCCACGCCTGGTCGGCCTTCTGGCTTTTGCTCGAGACAAAAACGACAGGAATGTCTTTCGTCGCCGGATCTTTCTGCAATTCACGCATCACGGCAAAACCATCCATCCCCAACATCACGATGTCGAGAAAGATCAGATCGGGCAGTTCGGCTTTGGCACACCGGATGGCATCCTTGCCATTGGTCGCGGAAAAAAATCCCAGGTTCGCGTTCAACACGATCTTTTTAAACTGGACGAGCTCAGCGGCTGAGTCGTCAACGCATAAAACCTTGCGTACTGTCATGTTCGCTCTTGACCGGTTCAGCCTGGCAGGAACCTGGCTATCGTTTCCAGCAGCTTTTCTTCGTCGACAGGCTTGGTAAGATAGGCATCGCATCCGGACATGCTGCCGCGGATCTTGTCGAAAGGCGAATCCTTGCTGGTGAGCATGACGACCGCGGTCTTTTGTGCAGACCGGTTGGACTTGATCAGCTTGCACACCTGGTACCCGTCGATGCCGGGCATGATAACGTCAAGGAATATGCAGGCATAATGCTTTTGGCCGGTGAAGCCGATAGCCTGCTCGCCGCTTTCAGCATAATCAACATTGAAACTGAAGGCGGCAAGCTTGCTCTTCATGAATTCGCGCACCGTCTGGTTGTCATCCACCACGAGCACCCAATCGGCACGGGGATTTTTGGCCTGCCAGGAGCCGGACATCTCACCTGCCGGTTTTGCAACGGGCATCACCGGCGGGCTGGCAGCAATCGGGGTGCTCGCCTGCACAGCGGGAGCTGCAGGAACCTCTGCCGGTTTTGCTTGCGCCCCGGCCGAAGAAGGTGCGATCGCCGCATCGAATGCCTGAAAAAGTTTCATCCAGCGGATCGGGCGCGGTAACACCGGCCATTGGGTCCCGCGATTGGAATCGCCGATCATGATGGTCGGGACAAGCCCGGATGCATTGCGTTCAAGGAGCTGCCTGACGGCATCCATGTCATTCGCGTCGACCAGCAATATA
>Ga0172379_10009518_pt1 | contig 11966 bp, 12 predicted proteins | sample GrowelOW334metaG_FD_119756 | JGI IMG/M metagenome (GOLD analysis project Ga0172379, IMG submission 119756) | Groundwater microbial communities from an aquifer near a municipal landfill in Southern Ontario, Canada - Groundwater well OW334 metaG | ecosystem: Environmental > Aquatic > Deep... | reverse complement strand
TTGCGCCTTCGCGCCGGTCGCGCCAAGCTCAGCGGCTGGTCGCATACGTGGTTTTTTCTTCGCTTGCTGCAAACGTCGAATGCTACATCACCGGCCTGGCCGCGTCGGCCGATCGCTGCTTGATTGGGACATGCGCTTGCACCGCTTAGTTCAGCGCTGCGGCGCCTCTCCGGCCTGGCTGAGGTTTCCGCAGCAGCCCGGCACTAGGTTTCCTTGCCCGCGAGAATGTTCTCTATGCGCCGATCCGGCACCAGCCAGATCAGTGCGACCAACACGTACAGTCCCTGGGAAATCCATTGCGACCAGAACGCGCTCGCAATCGCGATGGCGTAGATCAGGGGCGACAGCTTTCCCTTCCAATCGCTGCCGACCGCCCGCTTCAGGATGGAGTCACGGCCCTGCGATGCGATGATGAGTTGTTGCAAGATCCAGTACGCGACGGCAGCCATCAGCAGGACGACGCCATAGAAGGCCGATGGCGCCGCCGCGAAGTGATTCTCCCCCATCCAGCCCGTGGCGAAGGGAAACAGCGACAGCCAGAACAAAAGATGCAGGTTTGCCCATAGTATCGACCCAGTTACCTTCTTGCACACATGCAGCATGTGATGGTGGTTGTTCCAATAGATGCCAACGTAGACGAAGCTCAGCACATAGCTCAGGAACACCGGAATCAACGGCGCGAGCGCAGTGATGCCGCTTTCATGCGGGACCTTCAATTCCAGCACCATGATGGTGATGATGATCGCGATCACGCCGTCGCTGAAAGCTTCGAGCCTGCTTTTACCCATTCAGGCGCCCTGCCTCGTATTCGTTGCGCCGCATGCTTGCGCGATTCTCATCAGAACCCCGAACCCGGCTGCTGCAGAAACGCGAGCTCCTCTTCGGTGGAGCGTCTGCCCAAAATGCCGTTTCTATGAGGATAGCGGCCGAAGCGCTCGATGATCTGTTTGTGCCTGATTTCGAAATCGAGGTTGCTCTGGATGCCGTTCCTCTGGTACAGCTTCAGGGCGAGCGCATGAATTTTCAGCGACTCGCTGTGCATGAACGGCAGATAAAGAAAGCTGCGCTCGGTCGGAGTCAGCACCAAGTCCGCCTTGGCGGAGACGGCTTCCTGCGCCAGCGCCAGCGCCAAGGCATCGCTGGCAAACGACAGGGGCGAGCCGCGGAACATGTTTCTCGAGAACTGATCCAGGACGATGATTTCCGCCAATCTGCCCCTGGCGTCCGCCCTCCAGGCGTACAGCTCGCAGCGCGTTGCCTGGGCGTGAATGTCGGAGAATCTTGCGCGTATCAGCTGGTCGAAGGCATCGTCCTTCGCCCACCATTGCTTGGGGTCGATTTCCTCGAACCAAAACCGCAGAATTTCCTGGTACATGTTCGGGCCCCGCTGACATCCGGACGAAAGGCCGGCGCCGACCTGCGGCAGCGGGAAAACCCCGCTGCGCCGCGTCCGCTCGGCTGGCAAAAGTGTAACCCGACCGGCGTTTCCCCGGCGCGGTAGAATTCATTCATGCACGCTAAGCTCGTCGCAGTCGAAGCCGATATCACCACGCTGCCGGTGGATGCGATCGTCAACGCGGCCAACAATTCGCTCCTCGGCGGCGGCGGCGTGGACGGCGCGATCCACCGCGCCGCGGGGCCGGAACTGCTCGCCGCATGCCGCACGCTGCACGGCTGCGCCACGGGCCAGGCCAAGCTCACGCGCGGCTACCGCCTGCCGGCGCAATACGTGATCCACACCGTCGGCCCGGTGTGGCAGGGCGGCACGCAGGGCGAAGCGGAACTGCTCGCCTCCTGCTACCGCGAGTGTCTCGCGCTGGCAATAGCCCACGGCGTGCGCAAGATCGCGTTCCCCGCGATCAGCTGCGGCGTCTACGGCTATCCGCCCGGGCAGGCGGTGCGCATCGCGGTGCGCGAGTGCGCCGAGGTCGCGGCGGCCGAGCCGGGCATCGAGCAGATCGTGTTCGCCTGCTTCGGCCCGGAGATGCTGGCACTGTACCGGGCCGAACTCGCCAAGCCCTGAGATGTCGGTCACCCTCACCGCCGACGATCCCAAGCGCTCGCCCCGGCCTTCACCGTTGGCGCGCTACCTGCTGCTCGCCTATGCGCTGCTGGTCGTGTACGGCAGCCTGCACCCCTTCTATGGCTGGCGCGACCAGGGTGCGGGTGCCTACGCCTATCTCACCGCCGGCCTGCCGCGCTACATCACCGCCTTCGATCTGGCGACCAATCTCCTCGCCTATATGCCGCTGGGATTCTTCGCGCTGCTCGCGCTGCACCCGCATGTGCGCGGTGCAGCCGCGTTCCTCGTCGCGGGCTGCGCCGGCTGCGTGTTAAGCCTTAACCTGGAAGCGCTGCAGACCTTCCTGCCCAGCCGCATTCCGTCCAACCTCGATCTCGCGACCAACGGCCTGGGCGCCTTCGTCGGCGCGGCTCTCGCGCTGCGCTTCGGCGTGGGCCTGCTCAACCGCGGCAGGATGCACGCGCTGCGCCATCACTGGTTTCTCGACGGCCACCAGTACGACCTCGGCCTGGTACTGCTCGGGCTGTGGCTGTTCACCCAGCTCAATCCCGAAACCCTGCTGTTCGGCAACGGCGATTTGCGCGCCCTGCTCGAAGCGCCGCCGGCGGTGCTGCATCCGGCCGCGGTGTTCATCCAGGGGGAAGCCGCGGTCGCCGCCTGCAACCTGGTCGCGATCGGCCTGTTCGCGTCCTGCCTGACGCAGGACGCGCGGCCGCTGCGCGCGATGCTGCTCGCGCTGCTTGCCGCGGCGCTGGCGCTGCGGACGGTCGCGGTGGGCGAACTGCTCAAGGCGCAGCACGTGTTCGCCTGGCTCACGCCCGGCGCGATGCTGGGCCTCGCCGGCGGCGCACTGGTGCTGATGCTGGCGGTGGCGCTGCCGCGCGCCGCGCGGCGCGCGCTCTCGGGCCTGCTGCTGATGGGGGCGACCGTGCTGGTCAACCTGACGCCGGAGAATCCTTATTTCGCCGACGCGCTGCAGCAATGGCCGCAGGGTTATTTCCTCAACTTCAACGGCGTGACCCACCTGGTGTCGCTCGTCTGGCCGTTCGCCGCGCTGTTCTATCTGATGCAGCTTGCGCCGCGCCAGGTCGACGAAGATCAGGCCGACTCCGACAAGCTATAATTCGGCGTAGCCGCATTTGACCGGCCCGTATTTGATCGACCCGGCGCCGCAGCGTCCTTTCCCCGAGCGAGCCCCGCATGAGCTATTACCGGCATCACGTTTTTTTCTGCTGCAACCAGCGCGAGGGCGGCGAGCGCGCGTGCTGCAACGACAAGGGCGCGACCAGGCTGCGCGACTATGCCAAGCAGCGGGTGAAGGAACTCGGGCTCGCCGGCAAGGGCCAGGTGCGCATCAACCAGGCCGGGTGCCTGGACCGCTGCGAGGAAGGCCCCTGCATCGTGGTGTACCCGGAGGAGACCTGGTACACCTATGTCGACGAGCACGACATCGACGAAATCGTCGAGGAGCACCTGCGCCATGGGCGCGTGGTCGAGCGCCTCAAGCTATGACGCGCGAGCTCAAGGAGCATGTGCTGCTCGACGGAGCGGCGGGCAAGATCGAATGCGTGATCAACCTGCCCGGCGACGGCGCGCACCGCGGCATTGCTTTAGTCGCGCACCCGCACCCGCTGTTCGGCGGCAATCTCGACAACAAGGTGGCGCAGACGCTGGCGAAGACATTCGTCGAGCTCGGCTATGTCGCGCTGCGGCCCAATTTCCGCGGCGTCGGCGCGAGCACGGGCGAACACGACCAGGGCCGCGGCGAGACCGAGGACCTGCTCGCGGTGCTCGACTACGCGCGTGCGCGCTTTCACGCCGGGGCACCGGTGCTGGCGGGCTTCTCCTTCGGCGCCTACGTGCAGACGCTGGTCGCGCGCCGCATGCCGCCCGAGCGCATGGCGCTGGTCGGCGTGGCGGCGGGTTTTGTCAGCGGCGGACGCAGCTATACTTCCGAGACCGTGCCTGCGGGCAGCATCATCATCCACGGCGAGCTGGATGAGACCGTGCCGCTCGCCAACGTGCTCGACTGGGCGCGGCCGCAGGAGCTGCCGGTGGTAGTGGTGCCCGGCGCGGACCATTTCTTTCACCGGCGCCTGCATATCATCAAGAACATCATCAAGGGTTCGTGGCAGCGTTGAACGCCCTATCGCCATGAAGCTCACGGCGGCATCCATCCGCGCCGCCGCGGCGGTGCTCGCGGGCAATGTGATCGACACGCCCTGCCTGTACTCGCGCACGCTGTCCGAAATCACCGGCGCCGAGGTCTACCTCAAGTTCGAGAACCTGCAATTCACCGCTTCGTTCAAGGAGCGCGGCGCGCTGGTCAAGCTGGTCTCGCTCACGCCCGAGGAGCGCGCCGCGGGCGTGCTCGCGGTGTCGGCGGGGAACCATGCGCAGGGCGTGGCCTATCATGCGAAGCGCCTCGGACTGCGCGCCGTGATCGTGATGCCGCGCCACACACCGCATGTGAAAGTCGAGCACACGCGCGCCTTCGGTGCCGAGGTGATTCTCGCCGGCGACGATTTCGACGAAGCCAAGGCGCACGGGTTTGCGCTCGCCGCCGAGCGCAAGCTCACGCTGGTGCATCCTTACGACGACGCGCGCGTGATCAGCGGCCAGGGCACGGTGGCCCTGGAGATGCTCGCGCGCGCGCCGCAGCTCGAGGTTCTCGTGGTACCGGTGGGCGGCGGCGGGCTCATTGCCGGCATGGCGCTCGCGGCCAAGGAGGCGAAGCCGGAGATCGAGCTCTACGGCGTCGAGACCGAGAACTTTCCGTCCATGTATTGCGCGCTGCGCGGCGAGGCGCCGCAATTCGCCGCCAACACCATCGCCGAGGGCATTGCGGTAAAGCAGCCGGGCGCGCTGACGCTGCCAATTGTGCGCGAGCTCACGCGCGGCGTGCTGCTCGTGGGCGAAGGCGAGATCGAACATGCGATCGTGCTGCTGCTGGAAATCGAGAAAACCGTGGTCGAGGGCGCCGGCGCGGCGGGCCTCGCCGCCCTGCTCGCGCATCCGCAGCATTTCCGCGGCAGGCGCGTGGGGCTGGTGCTCTCCGGCGGCAATATCGATCCGTTGATGCTGTCGGTAATCATCGAGCGCGGCATGGTGCGCGCCGGCCGGCTCACGCGACTCACGGTGGAACTGCGCGATCTGCCCGGTGCGCTGGCCACGGTCACAGCTTGTCTCGCCGGGGCCAATGCCAACATCGAGGAAGTGCACCACCAGCGCGCCTTCACCAATCTGCCGCTGCAGACCGCCGAGGTCGATTTCGTGCTGCAGACCCGCGGCCGCGGGCACGTCGAGGACATCATCCGCGCGCTGCGCGCCGCAGGTTTCGCCGCGCGCCGCCATGAATAAAACCTGTATCTCACTCGGAGTTCTTGCATGAAACCGGCACTGATCATCATCGACATCCAGAACGACTACTTCCCCGGCGGCAAAATGGAGCTGGAGGGAAGCATCGATGCGAGCCTGCAGGCGGCGAAACTGCTCGATGCATTTCGCGCGAAGGGATTGCCGCTGGTGCACATCCAGCATGTTTCCAACCGGCCCGGGGCGAGCTTTTTCCTGCCCGACACCGAGGGCGTGAAGATCCATGCGAACGTCGCGCCGCGCGCCGGCGAAACCGTGATGCAGAAGAATTTCCCCAACAGCTTTCGCGGCACCGGGCTGCTGGAACATCTGCAGGCGCTCGGCGCAGACCACCTGGTCATCGCCGGCATGATGACGCATATGTGCGTGGACGCGACCACGCGTGCGGCGTTCGATCTGGGATTTTCCTGCGCCCTCGCGCACGACGCCTGCGCCACGCGCGCGCTCACGTTCGGCGAGCAGCGCGTACCGGCGGCGCAGGTGCACGCGGCATTCGTGGCGGCACTGGCCGGGCTCTACGCCAAAGTGCAGAGCGCGGCGGAGGTCGCCGTTTAGGTTTTCCTGCGAGTGTTCGCGCCGAGCAGTTCCGCCGGCTGCGCGAAGCGCTCGGCGGCCGTCATTGGTTGCGGCGCCGGCTTGCACAGCAACAGCCAGAACATGGCGCCGTTGACCAGTATGAACGCGACCTCCAGCCAGAGCATCGGCGTTATCAGCACGCGGCTGGTGTTGTCGGCGAACAGGAAATAGAAGCCGTCGAACGAGGGCAGCAGCGCCTGCGAGCCGGTGTAATAGTCCTGGAACGGCGGGAACAACAGCGCCAGCAGCAGATTCGAGGCCACTCCCAGGAGCACCAGGTGCTGCCGATCCAGGCGGCGCCGCAGTCGCGCGCGCTCGCGCAGCAGCAGCCAGGCGATCACGGCATTGAGCAGCACGGTCACGATCTCGATCGCAAGGAAATTGTCGTTGATCCTGAGGTTGGCATGGTTGCCGAAGACGAACAGGAAGCCGTCGAAGTTGGGCACGTTATTGTGCGCATGGCCGAAGTATTCGTACGGCGGGAACAGCAGCAGCAGCAGCACATTCACCGCGGCGGCGAGCACCGTGATGGTTTGGTATTTGTTCATCGATTTTCTTGTCTGGCAATCAGCACACGCCGGCCAGTCTTGCGCATGTCGGGCCAAAAGGCTATTAAAAATTCCCGGATTCGCTTCTGAATCCGGCGAAATAAAGCTTATGGCCCGGGTTTCGCCGGGCGCTCTAGGCCGGGGCTCGTTGCAGCAACAGCAACTGACCCGGGAGTGCCTGCGCGCCGTGCTTGCGTATGGCCACGTCGTGGCAGCTGCGCTCGGTGAGGCCGTACTCGCGCGCGAGCCCTCTCACGTAGGCGAGCGACTGCGCGTAGCGGCCGCTTGGCTCCAGGCGGTAGCTGTCGCAGGCCTCACGCGGTTGCTCGATCGAGAACGCGAAGCGGCCGCCCGGTCGCAGCACGCGCGCCACTTCGCGCATCAGCGCGTCGAGGTCGCCGATGTAGATCAGCACGTCGGCCGCGAGCACGAGATCGAAGCTCGAGCGCGCCTGCGTCGGCAGGTACTGCCCGATCTCCGCCTGGACGAGTTCCGCGTAGCAGCCGCGGGCGCGCGCAAGCTCGAGCATTTTCGGCGCCAGATCCACGCCCACCATGCGCCGCGCGAGCTCGCGCAGCTGCACGCCGCAGAGGCCGGTGCCGCAACCGAGGTCGAGTATATCCATTTGCTGCGGCGGCGCCAGCTCGCGCACGGCGCGGCTGAGCATTTCCGGAACGTGGTAATCGAGCGTGTCGACGAGGTGCCGGTCGAACTGCTGCGCGAAGCTGTCGAAGGTCGCGCGCACATAGGCGGGCGGCGCCTGCGCCGTGCTCGCGCCCTCGGCCGCATCGAGCAGGTGGCGGAACACCTCCGGCTCCACACCCTGCGCCAGCGCCGCGGCATAGCAGGCGCGCGCCGACTCGGCCTGGCCCAGCTGCTGCAGCAGGCGACCCAGATTCAGATACGGCTGGGACAGACCGGGTTTCTCTGCAATGGCGCGGCGGTAAGCCGCCTCGGCCTCCGGCATGCGCTGCAGCAACTGCAGCGCGGCGCCCAGGTTGTTGTGCGCCTCGGCGTAGCGCGGATCCAGCGCGATCGCGGCGCGATAGTGCCGCTCGGCTTCAGCCAGCCTGCCCTGTTCCTTGCACGCGTTGGCGAGCTTGTAATGCGTTTCGGTGTGGTCCGGGCGCGCTGCCAGCGCGCTGCGCAGTTCGCGCTCCGCGCCGGCGAAATCGTTTGCATCGAGCAGTTGCACGCCGGCGGCGAAATGTTCCGCGGCGGCGGCATCATCCCTCACCGGCACACGCCCGATGCGCGGCAGGCCGGCGTTTGCGCTCCTGCTCCGATGTTGTGCATTCGCCCACCTTGTTTTGTGTTACTTTTGTGTACAGCCTTCGATCGATGATCCTCGCTTTCCCATGAGCCCGCAAGCCAAGTTCCAGCTGTTCGCTCCCTGCCCGCGCGGCCTGGAAGCCCCGCTCGCAGCCGAGCTCGCCGCGCTCGGCGCGGGTGCGGTGCAGGCGGTGGCGGGCGGCGTCGCGTTCGACGGCGATCTGCGCCTCGTCTACCGCGCGAATCTGGAAAGCCGCATCGCCACGCGCGTGCTGCTGCGCCTGTTCACCGCGCCCTACCGCAGCGAAGAGGACATCTACCGCGCGGCTTATGACCTTGACTGGCCGCAGCGCTTCGACGTGGCGCGCAGCATCCGCGTCTATCTCACCGCGCAGCGCTGCCCGCTCAAGAGCCTCGATTTCCTCACGCTGCGCATCAAGGATGCGGTATGCGACCGCTTCAGGAGCGCGGTCGGCAGCCGCCCCGACGTCGACACACGCGCACCCGAAGTGCGCATCCACGCCTTCCTCGATGCCACGCAGTTCACGCTCTATCTCGACACCAGCGGCGAGCCGCTGTTCAAGCGCGGCGCGCGCGCGGCCCAGGGCGAAGCGCCGCTCAAGGAGAACCTCGCCGCCGGCATACTCAAGCTTGCCGGGTGGCAGCCGGGGGTTGCGCTGCTCGATCCGATGTGCGGCGGCGGCACTTTCCTGGTCGAGGCGGCGCAGATCGCACTCGACATCGCGCCGGGCAGCGCACGCAGCTTCGGCTTCGAAAAGCTAAAAGCTTTCGACGCGGCGCTGTGGCGCGAGCTGCGCGCTGCGGCCGAGGCGCGGCGCAAGCCGCTCGCGCCGCTGCCGATCTACGGCAGCGAGCTCTACGGCGACACGCTCAAATTCGCGCAGGCGAATCTCGCCGCGGCCGGCCTCGACGGAACGGTACAGCTCAAACAGGCGAACGCGCTCGAGATCTCCGCCCCGGCGGAGGCCGGCGTGCTCGTGACCAACCCGCCCTACGGCGAGCGCATGGGCGAGCAGCAGGAGTTGGCGGCGTTCTATCCCAAATTCGGCGATGCGCTCAAACAGAAATTCGCGGGCTGGAATTGCTACATCCTCAGCGCCGATATGAATCTGCCCAAGCTGATCAAGCTGCAGGTGTCCAAGCGCACGCCGCTGTTCAACGGCGCGCTGGAGTGCCGCTTGTTCGAATACAAGATCGTGGCGGGCAGCATGCGCGGCCCCAAGCCCGCTTGATCCTTGCGCCGCGGCCTAGGACTTGAGCACAAACGCCTGTGAGGTATCGGTGGCCTGCAGTTGCAGGCCGTGCGCGGCGCAAAATTCGTCGAACGCCGCTCGCGCGCCTGGCCAGTTGTAATCATCGGTGACAATCGCGCCTCCGCCGGCAAGCCGCGGGAAAAAATAGTCCAGGCTGTCCAGCGTCGGCTGGTACAAATCGACGTCCAGGTGCACGAAGCTGAAGCTGCGCCCGGCCACCGCGGGGAACGCGCTCGGGATCCAGCCCGGGTGCAGTTCGGCGCGCGGGAACTCGCGATGGATATTTTCCCTGACCAGCTCGAAGGCGACGGCGAAATTGCCCGGCAGCATATTGCGCGCGGTCTGCGCCCTATCCGCGTCCGATGCGACGAACGCCAGATCTTTTTTTCCCGGCTCGCTCAGCCCCTGGAAGGAATCGAACACATGGAAGCCCTCGCCGGCCCAATCGGGATGGTCCTTGCGAAAGCTCAGGCACAGCTCCATGAACGAAAGGCCGCGCGCGCAGCCGCATTCGGCGACCTCGCCTGAGACGTCCGCGCACACGCGGGAAAACAGGCGGATCAGGTTTTGGTGACGAAAAATCCGTCGCAGCGGGAACGGCGATGTGCCGGTCGCTGCAACAGCCTGCGCGTAGACGGCGGCAAATCCGGGCTCTACCGTGCGCCGCGCGCGCGCCAGCGCCGCGCTCACCACCATCGCCGTGATCTGTGCGCCCGCCGCGAAATCGCGCTTCACCCAGTATGCGTGGCAGATCCGCGCCAAGGCGAGCTGCACAGCCTCGACTGCACTGTCCATGCCGGCGGCTTCGAACTGTTCCCAGCCCTGCAACAGAAGCTCGACTGCGCCGCGCGCCGCGCCGGCCGCGTAGTAAGCGTCGGCATCGGACAGCACTTCCTGCAAGGTGAAATCTTCAGCCACGCTGATCCCTCGTCGCCGAATACCGCGCCAGGCAACGGCGCCGTCCCGGCCACCGCGCGCAGCAGGAGAGCGGCCTAGCCGGCCTCGCGCTTGCGCGCCTTGACCGCCTTCACCGCCTTGACCGCGGGCTTGGCCGGGGTCTTCGCCGCGGTTTTCGCGGCAGGCTTCGCAGCGGCCTTCGCCGCCGTCTTGGCAGCGGGCTTGCCCGCGGCGGTCTCGGCTTCGGCGGGCGCGGCCTTGCCCGGCTTGGCCGCGCGTGGCGCGAACTCGAAACCGACCCGGCCATCGGCGCCGCGCACGAGGAAGGCCGAGAACGGACGGCCCTTCTTGGAGATGAACCGGTGCAGCAGGTCGGTCTTGCCGGTCGCCAGCAGCTTTTGCATCTGCTCGCGCTCTATCGGCCGCTGCAGGATGATGCGGCCGGAGCGAAAGTCGCAACTCTTTTCCGGGCCCAGGCTTTTCTCGCACACATAGGCCATGGGCTGCTCGAACACGCGCGACTTGCACTTCGGGCAGGGCCCCAGCGGTTCCAGTCCGCTGAAATCGGGCGCTTCCTCGGAGCCATCGCCGGACTGTCCAAAATCGAATTCCGCCTTGAATTCGGGCGACAGCCGCAGCACCGCGGCGAAGGGCTTGCCCATGCGGCTGCGGAAGCCCTGCAGCGGGCCGACGCTGCGCTTGGCGATCAGCTCCTCGATCTCCTCCGGCGCAAACTCGCGGCTGGAAACCACCTTCCAGATGTTGAAGTCGCAGGCCTGGCACTGAAACTTGCGATAGTTCTCCTGCACCTTGCCGCCGCATTTCGGGCAGGGCGCCTTGAGCGTCAGAAATGCGGTATCGGGAATGTCGCCTTTCTTGATCGCGGAAACCAGCTCGCGCGTGGATTCGACGATGTGGTCCATGAACTCGGAGCGGCCGAGTTCGCCGCGCTCCATCTGCTTCAGCTTGAACTCCCAGTCGCCGGTGAGTTCGGGCGAAGTGAGCTCGGTGATGCCGAAATGGCCGAGCGCGAACATGAGCGAGAACGCCTTCGGCGTGGGCACCAGTTCGCGCCCGTTGCGATGCACATAGTCCTCGAAGATGAGACCCTCGATGACGGCGGCGCGCGTCGCCGGCGTGCCCAGGCCTTTCGCGCTCATGGCCTCGCGCAATTCCTCGTCCTCGACCAGCTTGCCCGCGCCCTCCATGGCCGAGAGCAGCGTCGCTTCCGAGAAACGCGCCGGCGGCTTGGTCTGGTTGGCCTTGACGTCGATCGCCGTGGTCCTGACTTTCTCGCTTTCGGCGATCGCGACCATCAGCGCATCGTCCTTCTCCGTCTCGCGGCCGTAGATCGCGAGCCAGCCTGGCTTCACCATTACCCGGCCTTCGCTCCTGAACGGTTCGCCCTCGACGCGGGTGATGCGCGTAGTGACGAGGAACTCGGCCGCGGGGAAGAACACCGCGAGGAAGCGCTTCACCACCATGTCATAGAGCTTGGCTTCGGCATCGGACAGATTGCCCGGCGCCTGCAGCGTGGGAATGATGGCGAAGTGATCGGAGATCTTGCTATTGTCGAAGATGCGCTTGCTCGGCTTGACCCAGCCTTCCTTGAGCACCTGGCGCGCGAACGGCGCATAGGCCGCGACGCCCTCGCTCTTGTCCTTGCCCTTGGTTTTGCCGGCCAGCATTTCCATGGTCGACTTGACCGTCGGCAGATAGTCTTCCGGCAGCGCGCGTGCGTCGGTACGCGGGTAGGTCAGCACCTTGTGCTTTTCGTACAGCGCCTGCGCCAGCGACAGCGTGGTGCGCGCGGAAAAGCCGAAGCGCCCGTTGGCCTCGCGCTGCAGGCTGGTCAGGTCGAACAGCAGCGGCGAGATCTGGGTGGTGGGCTTGGCTTCTTCGGTGGCGACGCCGGGCTTGCCCTCGCACTTCCGGCGCAGCGCTTCGGCGCGCGCCGCATCCCACAGGCGCTCGGGCCTGGCTTCGGCATCCTCTTCCTTC
>Ga0172379_10009517_pt1 | contig 11966 bp, 12 predicted proteins | sample GrowelOW334metaG_FD_119756 | JGI IMG/M metagenome (GOLD analysis project Ga0172379, IMG submission 119756) | Groundwater microbial communities from an aquifer near a municipal landfill in Southern Ontario, Canada - Groundwater well OW334 metaG | ecosystem: Environmental > Aquatic > Deep... | reverse complement strand
GATCCCTGGCAGTTCAAGAACTTCCTCGTCAAGGACGGCGAATGATCTCGAAAGCCCGGCTGAAGGCACTGGCCGAGGAGCACGGCACGCCCGTGCTCATCATTGACCATGATGAGCTGCGGAGGAACTTTCGCACCTTCCGGCGCTATCTGCCGCGCGTGCAGCCGTATTTCGCGGTCAAGGCGGGGGCCGATCCGGCCGTCGTCCGCACCCTCTTCGAGGAGGGTTCGAGCTTCGACGTGGCATCCATGCCCGAGTTCGATCTCGTGCACGAGAACATCAAGGGGATGCCGGCGCGCGAGCGGCAGCAGTGGATCTGGGACAAGATCATCTACGCCAACCCGATCAAGCCGGTCGAGACGCTCAAGGAACTCGACCAGTACAAGCCCCTGGTCACGTTCGACAACTACGATGAGATCGACAAGATCAAGGAGCACGCGCCGCGCGCCGGGCTGGTGCTGCGCCTGAAGGTGAGCAATACCGGCGCCATGGTGGAACTGTCGTCGAAGTTCGGCGCCCCGCCCAGCGAGGCGGCGGACCTGATCCTCGAGGCAGACCGGCAGGGCCTCGTGGTCGAAGGGGTGAGCTTCCACGTCGGGAGCCAGACGACCAACTTCGCCAACTATGTGGAGGCGCTGAACCTCACCGCTGACATCTATGCTGAGGTGCAGGCGCGCGGCTACACCAAGATGAACCTCGTGGACATCGGCGGCGGCTTTCCGGCGCCGTACGACGAGACGGTGCGTCCGTTCCGCGAACTGGCACGCATCATCAACTCCGAGATCAACCGGCTCTTCCCGAAGAACATCGAGATCCTCGCCGAGCCTGGGCGATTCTTCGTGGCGACGGCAGGCACCGCCGTTTCAAAGATCATCGGCAAGTCGGTGCGCGAGGGCAAACCGTCGTATTACCTCGACGACGGCGTCTACCACACGTATTCGGGCCAGATCTTCGACCACTGCAAGTATCCGGTGAAGGCGTTCAAGCGGGGCAAGACGCGACTTTCGGCGGTCTTCGGCCCCACCTGCGACGCCTTCGACGTCATTTCGATGGCGGAGGACCTGCCGGAGCTCAACCGCGACGATCTCGTGTACAGCGAGATGATCGGCGCGTACACGTACGCGTCAGCGACGACCTTCAACGGCTTCTCGCCGGCGAAAGTGGTGCATGTGAACCAGTAGCGGACGACGGGAGCTCGCGTGCTTGGCTTGCGATCCGAGTCGTTGACTGGATTGCAGCTGCTTACCACGGATTTCACGGAAACTGACGGATGAATGCGGATACCTCTTGGAGGAAACCCCAAGGTAGGATCCGCGTTTATCCGTTTTCTTCCGTAAGATCCGTGGTAAGCAGTTGCAGTGACTCTCCACGATAAGAAGGGCCTTAGCTCGGATACCACTCCCATAAGAAGTAGTCCTGTCCGTACCAGTGGTTCTTCAGGGTGGCGATGCGACGGAAGCCGGCGCGCTCGAGGACTGACGCCGAGCGCGTGTTCTCCACGCGTGAGTCACACCAGATCTTGTGCGCGTGCCGGGACGGCAGCGTCTCGGCGAGCGCCGCGAGCAGCGCGGCGCCAATGCCGCGACCGCGAGCGCGCTCGGCGGTGCCGAACCACGACAGCCAGACGGTGCCGTCGTCGAATCGGCTGACGCAAAAGCCCACCAGTGCGTCGCCGTCGCGTGCCACCAGTACCGACTGCGCGTCCTCCGCAACCAGCGCGCGAAGGCCGTCAGCTGTGTACCGAGCCAACTCCGCGCGGCGCGCGCGCGCGTTGTAGAAGCTCAGCGGCTGGATGGTGTCGCGCATGAGCGCCGCGAGCGCGGCATACTCGGGTTCCGCGACGGGGCTGATGGTCGGCATGGGCTGGGACAGATGAATCTCCAACATGATGCGTTCGATTAGGCGCGTCAGCCTGGACCCGGCGGAAGCTCCGCCCGGGCCTTTCGTCGCGCACTGAATTTCAGGCGTCCCGCAGCCAACAGTGCTGCCGCAAACGCCCCCGCACTCGCCGCTATGAGACTGAACCCGGAGAACATGACGACCGCGGCAACCGCCGAGGCCGCCACGGCCGTTTCACCAATGGCGCGCCACAGGGGGACGTCGCGCATCAACGCCCAGGTCAGCACCGGGCCCAGGACGGCGCCGTGTACGAAGCCGATCAGTCCGGCGACGCCGAAGAACGCCGGCTGAAGGAGCCCATGAAGCGGCGACCCAGCGACCAGTGACATCGCCGCCAGAACCAGTGCGCCTCCGACGGCACCGGCCGCGCCGCCGAGCAAACCGACGACGCTTGTGACGACGAGGAGCCGCCGTGTGAGCATCAGATCCACCGGAAATGGCAGCAACCAGCGGACGCCGGCCGTGGTGCTGCGTCTCTTCTAATAGAAGCGGCCCTGACGGCAGGCACCAGTGTCTCGCGGGCCGCGGCGTGGCATTGCACCTTAGGTCATGCAAATCACGCGCTCTGCCCTCGCCGCCGCAGCACTGGCCGCGGTCATTCCGCTCTCGGCGCTCGCGCAAGCCGCACGCCCCGTCCTCGCGGTCTTCGCCCACGCTGACGACGAACGCGTGGTCGCGCCGTTGCTCGCAAGACTCGCGCGCGAAGGACGCGAGACGCATCTCGTCATCGCCACCGACGGCGCCAAGGGGATTCGCGACTTCGCCGGCATCCCCGCCGGACCGGAACTGGCCGCCGCGCGCGCCAAGGAGGCGCAGTGCGCTGCCAGCCGGCTCGGCGTGCGACAGCTCCACCTGCTCGGTCTCCCGGACGCGGGCCTCGCCTCGTTCGACGCACTGGGCAAGCTGCGCACGGCGCTCGTGGCCATCGTCGACTCGCTCAATCCGGCCGTCATCATCACCTTCGGACCCGAGGGCGGCACGGGGCACCCCGACCATCGCCTCGTCGGCGACGTCATGACCGAGATCGTGCAGCGCGACACGCGCTATGCGAGTCTCGACGTGCTCTATGCGTCACTCCCCACGGAGCGTCTGCGCACCGCCCCGCCGGCCAAGCCCGGCGTGGCCGGCATGGCCGAGTCGCTGCTGACGGTGCGCGTGCCGTTCGAGGAGCGTGACCTCGCCGCGCAGCGCGAGGAGTACGCGTGCCACAAGACGCAGTACACGCCGGCGGAGATGGGCGCCGTAAATCGCTATCTGGCGCACGCGTTCAACGGCACCGTCTGGCTGCGACCGTGGAATGGGACGCTGCGCGATGCGGGAGTCTTCAAGCCGTAGCCCCCGCGCGCGCAACACCACGTGTGGGCGGCCGGCGTTACGTCGCCGGCCGCGTCGCCGTGAAGAGCACGGCCTTCACCCCGTAGGCTTCGGCTGAGTTCTGCGTCGAGGTCTTGCGGAACCGGAAATTCGGCACGACGACCGACCGCACACGTGTGAAACCGGATTCCTCAAGCAACCTGAAGAGCTCTCCTTCCAGGAGAGCACCGCCAATTCAACTCGCCCAGAGCTTCGGGTCGTTCACGATGGCCTGCGACAGCTGCTTGGCGCTGACGATGTCCGTGAAGGAGAGGCGTCCGCCGGGCTTCAGCACCCGGAAGAGCTCCTCGATCACCTTGCGCTTCTGGAAGGACAGGTTGATCACGCCGTTGGAGATCACTACGTCCACCATCGCGTCGGAAAGCGGGATCGCCTCCATGCGCCCCTGGCGGCACTCCATCTTCGTGCCGGACGCTGCCGCGTGCGCCTGCGCCTTGAGGCACATCGTGGGATTGAGGTCCACGCCAATCACCTGGCCCGTCGGTCCCGTCGCCCACGACGCGATGATCGAGTCGAGCCCGGCGCCACTCCCGAGGTCGACAACCGTCTCGCCCCGCTGGATCGCACTCCGCAGGTGCGGGTTGCCGACGCCGGCGAAGGAAGCGACCGCGCCGGCTGGGGCGCGGTCAAGCCACGCCGCGTCGTAGCCGAACATCTCCGCCGCCTCGCGGCCGTGGAAGAAGTGGTATTCGCCCTCCGGTCGGTCGGCGACATCCTGATACATGCGGAGGATCTCGTCCTTCAGCACTGCCTCGAGCGACTCCTGGGCTGTGACCGCATCTGTCATGGGGGGCTCCTTGGTTGCGGTTGCCTTCCTCCCTTGCTTCACATCAGTCCATGTACCGGCCAACGGCCATCGTAATGGCCGCGATGATCAGCAGGAACGCGATCGCCTTCGCCGCCGCCCCGGCGCGTCCGCGCACAGCGTTCATCTGCGCCATCAACGCAGCGCGCTCCGATTCCGCGGCCTGCGTCATCTGCTGCTGCAGCGCTCCCATCTTGCCGAGCGCCGGACGACTCACCGTCAGGAAGATCGTGAACGCCGCAATCGCGGTGAATGTCCCGGTGGCGTATGTCATTCCTGTCCGGGTCGAGAAGTAGGCGGCGCTGTATCCGTCGGAGATCAGCCACAGCAGCCGCAGCCCGGCGAGCATCGTCAGCACCGCCACCGTCGGCACGATGACAAAGAGGCGGCGCTTGACGAGCGCGCCCATCACCGGCGCACCGGCGGGTCCGGCCATGCCCATCGCCGGCATGAGAAAGAAGGCGACGAACATCGCGGTGCCGCCCCACAGCACGGCGCCGACGACGTGAATGATGCGCAGGACGAGGAGTTCGATTTGCACGGGGGGGGCTCCGTGAAAAGGGGGGACGGCGCAAGCATCCGCCCAACCAGGCTCGGGGCTGGCGCGGCTGAACTGCCGGCTACGATACAATCCCTCCGCTCGGACGGCAAATCCCTTTGCCAGTCCTGACCTTCCCAGCTCGTCCCGACTTCGCTCGACGGTCCTTCTAAGGACGCCGTACAGCGGATGCAGCCGGCCGCGCGCGCGGATTCACCTCCACGAACGTGGCACTGACCGTCGCGGTGTATAACGTGAGCTGGCAGATACCGAACGTCGGCCCCACGGTACGATCAGTCGGCCAGCCAAGGCAGGCGCCGCCGTACGCAGCGAGCTTGTAGCCGGGAGCTGGATGCGCCAGGATATGGACGACTCCGCCGCCCGTCCCCCCCGATCGACTGCATTGAGTCGGGCACGTCGTCAGCGGGCCGCCCAGTAGAACCCCGTTGATCACCCTATCGTAAACCGCGATGGTGCCGTTGGTCGGCGCGACGATAGTGAGCGAGGAGGTCTGCGCGGCGGAGCGCGAGGGCGTGGCGACCAACGCCAGCACGACGCCCAACAGCGCGACGGCGCGGAACCAGTAATGCACCTTCATGGAGTGCCTTGGGACAGGGGATACCGCATTGGGACACTAGCGCGCGCGCACGCCAAGTCAAATCACCGCGTCGCCGGTCGGCGAATTGCCCCGCGCAACCGCCCATCTGCTTGCTGATGCTCCTCGCGTGTGGCACGTTCCTGCTTCGGCAGGTCACCAAGGAGCTCACGATGTTCTCCCGTTTCGCTTTCATTCGCATCGCCCTCGTGGCGCTTGCGTGTTCGCTGTGCGGCCTCGCGCCGCTCGCCGCCCAGTCCACCGGCACCATCCAGCCGCCGAGCGCCTTCCTCGGGCATCAGGTCGGCGCGGACGGCAAGCTCGTCCGCTGGGACAAGATGCTCGAGTACTTCCGCCAGGTGGACGCCGCATCCGACCGCATTGAGATACGCGAGCTGGGCAAGAGCACCGAGGGCAATCCGTTCGTCGCCATCGAGATCAGCGCGCCGGACAACCTGAAGAAGCGCGACTACTACAAGGGTCTGCAGCGGCGCCTGTACTTCCAGGACGGCGTTCCCACCGACGCGCAGCGCGACGAGATCTTCCGCGCCGGCAAGGCGGTCGTCGTCATCACGTGCAGCCTCCACGCCACCGAGATCGGCGCCACCCAGATGGTGCTGGAGCTGGTGCACCGTCTGGCCACCGACGATTCACCTCGCATGCGCGCCGCGCTCGACAACATGATCCTCGTGCTCGTCCCGAGCGCCAATCCGGACGGGCAGACGATGGTGGTCGACTGGTACAACAAGAACGCCGGAACGCCGTTCGCCGCGTCACCCCTGCCCTACCTGTACCAGAAGTACGTGGGCCACGACAACAATCGTGACATGTACATGTTCACGCAGGTCGAGAGCCGACTCGTCGCCGGCCTGCTCTGGCACGACTGGTTCCCTGCCGTCTGGCTCGACGAACACCAGCAGGGGTCGCAGGGCGCCCGGATCTTCGTGATGCCGGCCACCGACCCGATCAACCCCAACGTGCACCCGCTGATCTACCGCTGGAACACCATCTTCGGTCAGGGGCAGGCGGCCGCGCTCGAGGCCGCCGGCAAGGACGGCGTCATCCACAACTCCACCTACACCAACTTCTGGCAGGGCGCCTTCGCGTGGAGTGGGTGGTGGCATAACCAGGTGGGCATGCTCACCGAGGTCGCGTCGGTGAACATCGCGACGCCCACCGACCAGCGTCGCGCGACGCTCGGCGCCACGCCGCCCGCCGCCGGCGACTTCCAGACGCAGATGCGCCGCGCGATGGACAATCCCAATGAACCCCTCGCCGCGCCGCGTGACGTGACGCCGCGCACCGAGTACCCGCGCCCCTGGCTCGGCGGCCGCTGGACGCTACGCGACATCGTGGACTACGAACTCATCGCCACCCTGGCACTGATCGAAACGGCCGCGGATCAGCGCGAGACCCTGCTGCGGCAGATCTACGAAGTGAATCGCCTCACGATCGAGAACGGCAAGAAGGGCAACCCCTCGGCCATCCTCATCAGGCCCGACACGCCGCACGATCCTCAGGCCGCCTATCGCCTCGTGGAACGCCTGCAGATGGCCGGCGTATCGGTGTCCCGCGCGACCGCTTCATTCAAGGCCGACAGCACGGATTATCCCGCCGGCACATTCGTGGTGCCCATGTCGCAGGCGTTCGCGCGCTACGCCAAGGACATACTCGAGAAGCAGACCTACCCCGAGGTGCGCCGTTCGCCCACGTCGCCGCCTGAACCACCGTACGACGTCACGGCGTGGTCGCTGGGGATGTTGATGGGAGCCGACGCAGTCTTCGCCAAGGCCCCCCTCGACCCGTCCGTCACGCTCACTCCCCTCGCGTCCGCCCCCAAGCCGGTGGGAACCGTGACGGGAAGCGGCAGGCGCTTTGCGTTCGACTACCGCGGCCCGCAGGGCGCCATCGCGGTCAACCGCCTGCTGAAAGCCGGTGCCCGCGTGAGTCTCGTTCAATCGTCCGGCACCGCAGGCAACGCGGCCCGTATTGCCGTTGACGGACTGTCGCGCTCACAGATGGAGAACGTGGCGACGGCGCTGGGACTGCAGGTCACGACCGCCGCAGATCCTGCCGGCGCCAGTGCGCACCGCCTCAAGGCGCCACGCATCGCCCTGTATCAGCCGTGGACCGGGAGCATGGACGAAGGGTGGACGCGGTGGGTGCTCGAGCAGCACGAGTTCCCGTACGCCACGCTGCACAACGCCGACGTCAAGGCCGGTCAGCTCCGCGATCGGTTCGACGTCATCGTCCTCGCCGATCAGCAGGCCAACAGCATCGTCAATGGCAACGCCAGCGCGAGAGTGCGCCCCGAGTACCGCGGCGGCATCGGCGATGACGGCGTGGAAGCCCTGCGTACCTTCGTCGCCAAGGGCGGGACACTGGTGACACTGGGCAGTGCGTCCGACTTTGCGATCGAGAAGTTCCCGCTCCCCGTGAAGAACCTGAAACGTGACCTCACACGCGATGAGCACTTCGCCCCCGGCACCCTCCTGCGCGTGGAAGTCGATCGAAGCGCCACCATCGGCGCGGGCATGCCGGCGTTGACCACGGGCTTCTACGTCAACAATCCGTTCTTTGCCGTCACCGAGTCCTTCTCGTCGCAGCGCGTCACCGTGGTCGCCCGCTACCCAAACACGAACATCCTCGCGTCAGGATGGCTCAAGGGCGAAGGGCTGATGGCGGGCCGCGCGGCGGTCGTCTCGGTTGACCTGAATCCGGGGCGGATTGTGCTGTTCGGGCTCCGGCCCCAGGTGCGAGCCCAGACGCAGGCCACGTTCCCGCTCCTGTTCAACGCCCTGTTCCAGGCGGCGATGAACGAGTGAGCGAGGACGGTCTATAGTCAGCGAAGATCTTACGACGGCTGCATCGGGCAGTCGCCGTCCTTCTCCTCCTGCTCGAGCTCCCGCAGAAGCACGTTCACCGTCTTCTCGACCAGCGCCTCCACCGGAACACCCTCGCGCCGCGCCTCGTCCTCGTAGGCGCGCAGGTGTTCTGGGCTGATGTCGGCTTGAATCGCGATTTTTGGCATCAGACGCCCGCCGGCACGGCCTTGTGCCCATAGCAGAGAATGCCGCCATGCCCTTCCTGGCGGATCAGACGGAACTCGAGCGCGACCGGCAACCCGGGTTTCACGTCCGCGGGATCGCAGTCCACCAGTTGCGCCATCAGGCGCGCCCCTTCGGGCGTTTCGACGATCGCCACGGCGTACGGCGTCTCCATCGCGAACTCGTTGGGCGCCACGTAGAGCACCGTTGACGTGACGACCATGCCCTCGCGCGTCAGCGTGACCTTCTCGGACGCCGTGCCGCGACACGCCGGACAGATCGCGCGCGCCGGGAAGTTCACCTTGCCGCACGCGCTGCAGCGCGTCGCTTCGAGGCGAAATCGGTTCGGGACCTCCCGCCAATACCGAGGACTGGGCATGATCAGACCCCCTCGAAGATGTGAACGACTGAACTGGCACCCGAGCCGCCCATGTTCTGTGCAAGCCCGATGCGCGCGCCCTTCACCTGCCGCGCGCCGGCCTCGCCCCGGAGCTGCTCGCAGAGTTCAATCGCCTGCGCGATGCCCGTGGCCCCGACGGGATGCCCCTTCGACTTGAGGCCGCCACTCGTGTTGACGGGAATGCGCCCGCCGAGCGCCGTCTCGCCCGTGCGGGCCGCCGCACGTCCCTTGCCGAGCTCGACGAGCCCAAGGGCCTCGATGCAGCAGATTTCGGCGATCGCGAAGCAGTCGTGCACCTCGGCGAGATGTATGTCAGCCGGCGTGAGGCCGGCCATCGTGTACGCGCGCTGCGCGGAGAGCTGAACGGAATCGAGGAACGAAATATCCTTGCGGTCAGCCAGCGCCATCGAGCCGGTCGCCAGCCCGCTCGCGCGAATCCGGACCGGGCGATCGGTGTACTGCTTCGCCTGATCCAGCGGGCAGAGCAGCACGGCCGCCGCGCCATCGCTCACCGGCGAGCAATGCAGCAGGCGCAGCGGGTCGGCCACCATCGATGAACGCATCACATCCTCGAGCGTGACTTCGGCCGGGAACTGCGCCTTGGGATTCAGCGCACCGTGGCGATGGTTCTTGACGGAGACCCACGAGAGATCTTCCTCGGTCGTGCCGTGCCTCTCCATGTGGGCGCGCGCGATCATCGCGTACAATCCCGGAAACGTGATCCCGTGGTACGCCTCCAGTTCCTGGTCCGACGCCGTCGCGAGCACCTCGGTTGCGTCGGCCGCATCCGTCATCTTCTCGACCCCCGCGGCCATGACGAGGTCGCTCATCCCCGATGCGACTTCCACGAACGCCGTGCGCAGCGCCAGGCCACCCGACGCGCAGGCGCTTTCCACGCGGCCCGCGGCCACACCCGCCATGCCGAGGTGGTCCACGAGCAGCGGCCCGATGTGCTCCTGACCCACGAATTGGCCCGCCGACATGTTGCCGATGAACACCGCATCCAGGTGGTCGGCGCGCGCGCTGTGCAGCGCCTCGCTGGCGGCCTGCACAAACAGGTCGCGGAGGCTCGCTTCCCACAGCTCGCCGAATCGCGTCATGCCGACGCCTACGATCGCTACGTCACGCATTGGCGTTCCTCAATCGTTCAGGATGATCTTCTCGCGATAGCTCGCGTACTGCCCGTAGGTGAGGTAGCGCGTCGGGTGGTCGAGCATGGACCGCACGGTCCGCGCACGGCCGCGGCGCTCCGGCAGCAGCGCGGTGGCCTTGAGCACGAACGAATCGCTCGCCGCGCCCGAGCCGAACGACGTCACCAGGATCAAGTCGTCGGGGGCGGCGACGTCGAGCACCGCCGCGAGTCCGGTGGGTGAGGATCCCGAGTACGTGTTCCCCATCGTCGGCACGAGCCAGCCGGTCTCCATTTGCTGCTTCGTGAATCCGAGGGTCTTGCCGGCGTTGAGCGGGAACTTGCCGTTGGGCATGTGGAAGACGGCGTACTTGAAGTCCTTCGGCTTGAGCCCGCTCTTGTCGAGGATGCCGCGCGAGGCCGCGAGGACGTGCTTGAAGTACGCGGGTTCGCCCGTGAAGCGGCCGCCGTGCCGTGGGTAGAACTGGCCTTCGCGGCGCCAGAAATCGGGCGTGTCCGTGGTGTAGCTGAATGTCTCGAGCACGTCGGCGAGCAGCGCATCGCGGCCAAAGAGATACGCGGCGCCGCCGGCCGACGCCGAGAACTCGAGTGCGTCGTTCGGCGCGCCCTGTGACGTGTCGGCGCCGATGCCCATGGCGTATTCCACGCGCCCCGACTCGACGAGGCCGAGCGCCACGAACATCGCCTCGGTTCCCGCCTTGCACGCAAACTCGAAGTCGGCCACGTGCACGTGCGGGCCGATGCCGAGCGCTTCGACCACGATGGTGCCGCTCGGCTTGACCGCGTACGGGTGCGACTCCGACCCGATGTAGAGAGCACCCACCCGCTGCGGGTCGATGCCCGCGCGTTCGAGCGCCGACCGTCCGGCCGCCACCGAAATCGTGATGGTGTCTTCGTCCAGGCCGGGGACCGACTTCTCCCGCAGGAGCAGTCCCTTCTCGATGGACGCGGCGTCCCGGCCCCATTGGCGGGCGATTTCTTCAGCCCTGATCCGCTGGCGCGGTATGTACGCGCCGTAGCCAACAATCCCTGCCATCACAGCCTCCTCGACGGTGGGGGGGCCGTTCAGACAGTCGTTGCGTACAGATAGCGTAGCGCTTTTGGTGCGGCGCGAACAGGGGGGCCTGAAGCCCGGGGTATTCGCCGACCCATTACATTCTGTCATGCCCTTATTCGAGGCCATTCGCCTCGCCCTCCAGACTATCCGCGTGCAGAAGCTCAAGAGCTTCTTCACCGCGCTCGGCGTCTGCATTGGCGTGATGTTCCTCATTACCGTCGTCTCCATCGTGGACGGGATGGGGCGGTACATGGAGACACAGCTCGTCGGCAAGTTGATTGCCATCAACTCATTCGAACTGCGGCATCGCCCCAACATCAACATCGGCGACGTCGACCGCGAAACGTGGATGGAGTACAACCGGCGCCCGCGCATCGTCGAGAGTGACGTGGAGCCGGTCGTTGCGGCACTCCCCGACGGCGCGCTGTGGGCGATGTACTCGGAAGGCGGCGTGCGGGTCGAATCGCCATTCTCACGCCCCCGCGCCGCCGACGTGACAGCCATTGACGGCCAGTACTTCCAGATCAAGCGACTCGATGTCACCGACGGGCGGAGCTTTGCCCCGAGCGATCTGACCACCGGCGCCTCCGTGGTGATCATCGGCCCGGATCTCGTGAAGCGCCTCTTCCCCACCGTCAACCCCATCGGACGCCAGGTAAAGATTGGCGGCCGCCCGTACACCGTCATCGGCGTCGGCGAGTCGCGCGGCAGCGCCTTCGGCATGTCGTTCGACAACTACGTCTTCGCCCCGTACCGGTCGCCGGTGCGCCGTCTGCTGAACCGCCAGCCGCACGTCATTGACGCGGTCACCGTGCAGATGCCCATCGCCGAGGCGATGCCCGAGGCCATGGAGGCCGTGCGCTCCGTGATGCGCGCCCGGCACCAGCTGCGTCCGGCGCAGAAGGACAACTTCGTGCTCGAGACGTCGGACACGGCGCTCGAGTTCTGGAACAAGATCAAGCAGTACCTCGTGCTCGCCGGCGTGGCGCTGCCCGCTGTGGGGCTGGTGGTCGGCGCGATCGTCATCATGAACATCATGCTGGTGGCCGTCGCCGAGCGCACCCACGAGATCGGCATCCGCAAGGCGCTCGGCGCCAAGCG
>Ga0172379_10009516_pt1 | contig 11967 bp, 13 predicted proteins | sample GrowelOW334metaG_FD_119756 | JGI IMG/M metagenome (GOLD analysis project Ga0172379, IMG submission 119756) | Groundwater microbial communities from an aquifer near a municipal landfill in Southern Ontario, Canada - Groundwater well OW334 metaG | ecosystem: Environmental > Aquatic > Deep... | reverse complement strand
GGCTTCTCCGGTGGCGCAACCTGCAGTTTTGGTGCCAGAGATCCAAGGATTTTCTGCGGTGGTACTCTCACTATCACAAGAGTTGCCAACGCAAGTTTTGGAAGCGCAGTCGGGGCCGGTGGGGAGAACAGAGGGGTCAGTTTCAGGTGGGTCGCCGTTGGCTTGCCATTGGTTGGTGGCGGTCATGTTGTCGTACCAGGCTTTGTATTTTTCAAAATCTTCAGATACCTGAAAATAGTCAATGTCTAGGATTTTTTTATTCGATTCAAAAATTCTTAAATATAACCACCCACCAATAAAATTTTCATCAAAACGGTCATGAAAAACGTCCAGTAGCCCATCTCCATTTGACGTCAAAAAATCTTTTCCATTAACCTGGGAAAAGTTGGCGACGTCGTTGGAAACGTCCGTCCGACTAAAAATAGATTCGTTATCATAATCTCCTTGCGGTGGCTGACCAAAACGAGCCACCACAATTACCCGCGATCCGTCGTTGGTTTGAGTGGTGCCAAGTCTGACCGTAAGAGAGGCCTCACCGGGAGGAAAGAACACCTTCACTTTATGCATATCCTCGTTAGAATGATAACACTTTACCGAATTGACAGTAGCATAAGAACCGCAAGAAAATAACGTCCATTGAGAATGAGCTATCTCTCCGGAATCTCCGATATTTGGAGAAAGATTTGAATAAACCTCTTTATAACCCAGAGGAGACGACGAACGGTATTCGCGCGTTTCAGTAACCCAATTGTAAGTCATGTAATCCATTGGAAACTGCCAAATAGATTTATAGTCCGATGTATCCACCACACCACCCGTGGACGGATCACCATCAGCACCCCATTCGTTGTTCGCAGTCATATTATCATACCAAACCTTATATTTATCATACTTGGCATTAGCGCTGTAATTGATTACCTGCATATCGGCATTATTGGGGATAACTCGGATATACACCCAACCCCCAGTGGCGTCCTCCGGCAAAGATCCTTCGAAGACTGATTGGAGCCCGTCGCCCGTCACTTTAATAAAATCTTTGCCCGTAGTATTTTCAACATTTGCTTCATCCACACCAAAATACGCACCATCTATTAAATCAGATTTATTATAACTTCCTTGTGGTGGCTCGCCAAAACGGACAATAAAAATGCTACCCCCATTGCCTTGTGAGCTACTTACACTTACTCGACTAACAGCACCTGGGACTAGGTAAAACTTGAATGTTTGCAGATCATTGCGAGAATAGTCGCAACTGGTCACATTTTGAAATTGGATAAACTGATAATTATCACAATTATACAACTGCTCCGCCGAAAGCTGTATGTCGCCGGTAGTACCAGAATGATTCCAATCCGCATCGGGAGAATTAAAATATTTATACCCCAATTCAGCCGGACGTTTATCTCCATCTTCCTCTGTCATCTGAAACTGCCAAATAGACTTATAGCTGGAAGCTGATAAAGGTTGAATGTCCTTTGTTGCTCCCCCTGTTTTTGTCCCATTGCAAGTCCCCCCGCAACCATTGGAACAGGTCGAGCCAACTGCCGTGCTGGAAGCACAGGCGCAATTGGGAGTGCAATTGGAATAATTGCAGTGGCAACCATCACAAGTTCCACCAGTGCAAGGATTGCCACCACCAAAAGCCGTGTTAGTGGTGCATTCACAAGTTTCCGCTCTGGAAATAGTTACTCCTGCGATAAAAAAAGTAAGCAGTGAAAAAAGAAATAGGCTCCTAAATAATAATTTTGTTTTCTCGCCGAAGACGAATCTACCTTTGCTTGACATTTTTTTTATTTTTACTAAGTTATTTTCAACACTTTTATTCTACCACATTTTGCAAAAATTGGACAATGTCATTTTTGCTGATATAATTAAACCAAGGTTAAAAACATAAACCAACAACAAACCTCCTTCGTCCCGAGAGTACTCGGAACTACGGCGGTCGAAGCAAGATGCAAGAAATAAAAACTGAAAAATTTAGTTGGATTGATTTTCAAGAGCCCAACGCTGATGATATTTTGAAAATTCAAAAAAGATTCAACCTTCACCCTCTGGTTGTCGAAGAGTTTTCCACTCCAACGCTCCGTCCAAAAGCAGCTGAATATGACAATTGCATCTATTTGGCAATTCACATTCCCCTCTACGATAGCGAGAATAAAACGACTTACCCAGGAGAATTGGATATTGTGATTTGTGAAAACACTCTTATCACCTCTCATGATGTGGAAATCTATCAACTAACGGAATTCTTTGATGAAATCAAAAAAAACAAAAAAAAACGCGAACTCTATATGAACCAAAGTCCGGGAGCGCTTCTGCGCTACATTTTGGAGATGCTTTTGGAATCTTGTTTTCCCCGCTTGGACCATATCTCCAAAAAATTGGATTTTGTGGAAAAAGAAATTTTCGCCCAACATGAAAAAGAAATGGTGTTTGAAATTTCTCTGGTCAAAAGAGACATCCTCAATTTCCGTCGCACCATGAAACCGCAACGCAGTGTTTTTGAGTCCCTCACGCAAGAGCATAAATACATCGAACCGGCTCTGCGCCCCTATTTTCAAGATCTAATTGGCACCAATATTCGTATTTGGAATATGCTGGAAAGCACCAAGGAAACTATCGAGTCTCTGGAAGCCACCAACAACTCTCTGCTTTCAAATCAACTTGATATGACCATGAAAGTGCTCACCATTTTTTCCGCTGTGATGCTTCCAATGACTGTTTACTCAAATATCCTGGCGATGAGCGCCGACATTCCGTTTGGAAGAAACCCCTATGGCTTTTGGATCCATTTGGTGATAATGTTTCTACTCTCCGGCTTCACCATTTCTATTTTCAAACTGCGTAAGTGGCTGTGACGAAGTCTTTACGAATTACGAATTCCCTACGAATTACGAACAAATACGAATGTACGAATATAATTTAAACTGAGCCTAATTTTTTTTAAAGCATTTTGCATTTATTCGTACATTCGTACAAATTCGTAATTCGTAGTAACAATACTCATGTTAAAAATATACAACACGCTATCGCGAACAAAAGAAGAATTCAAACCAATCCACCCTGGCAAGGTTGGTTTTTATACTTGCGGTCCAACGGTCTATGATCATTGCCACATCGGTCACGCTCGTGGTTATGTCGCTATGGATGTTATTAGGCGCTACTTGGAATATTCCGGCTACGAAGTGAGATTTATTATGAACTATACTGATGTTGGCCATCTCGTAAACGACGCCGAAGTCGGTGAAGATAAAATTCAAAAAAAAGCCAAGCTGGAAAAAATTGACCCACTGGAAATTGTGGAAAAGTACATCGATTCAGCCAAAGAAGATTTCGAAGCGCTAGACATTAAGCCGGCCAATTTTTATCCCCGACCAACTCAATACATCGCCCAGATTATTAAATTTATCGCTGATCTAATTCAAAAGGGCTACGCCTACGAAGTTAATGGTTCAGTTTATTTTTCCGTAGAAAAATTTCCCCAATACGGAAAACTTTCCGGCCGAAAAACCGATGAGTTGCTTGAAGGCGCACGTGTCGAAATCAACCCGGAAAAGAAAAACCCACTAGACTTTGCGCTTTGGATTAAAGCGGAGGATATTCATATCTTAAAGTGGAAAAGTCCTTGGAGCTTGGGTTACCCTGGTTGGCACATCGAATGCTCCGTGATGTCTTCCGACCTTCTTGGTCAAGATACTTTCGACATTCACGGCGGAGGCAATGAAAATATCTTTCCCCACAATGAAAACGAAATCGCTCAGAGTGAAGCCAGTCTCGGCAAAAAAATGGCCAACTATTGGACGCTGTGGAGTATGGTCAACATCAATGGCGAGAAAATGTCCAAGTCGAAAAATAACCACACAACGATCAAAAAGATTCTTGCCGAATATGACCCGATGGTCGCCCGACTTTGGATCATTAGCTCGCATTATCGTAGCGTTATTGACTACACCGAAAATTCCCTCTCGCAGGCCAAAACCAATCTGAAAAAAATCACCGATTGGATCAATAATTTGCAAACTATTTCTGCCGATGCTCCAGATGCAAAATCAGAAATTAGCTTCACGCACATATATCAAAAACGTTTCGAAGAAGCGATGGATGACGACCTCAACACGCCCCTCGCGCTTAGCGTGATTTATGAATTAATTACTGAAACCAATAAGTTCCTTGCAGAAAATAATCTATCCCCCGCCACCGCCAAAGAAATTTTAGCTTTTTGGAATCGGATCAATAAAGTTTTCGGTCTCATCATTATCAAGCAAGAAGAAATTCCTGAAAATGTAATCCTTATCGCAGAAAGAAGAAAACAAGCCCGAGAAGAAAAAGATTTTCAACTCTCCGACGACCTGCGCGAAGAGATTGAAAAGCTTGGTTATTTAATAGAAGATTTGAAAGACAAGGTGAATTCCGAAGGAAGAGAGGGTGCCCTGGGGCATAATAATTATTCACTAAGGAAAAAATAATATGGACGATTTTTGTGATTGCTCACAATGTCCGCATCATTGCGGCGATGAGGATGACGATGAGGATGACGATGCAAAAAAAGAGGCGCAGAAAAAAATAAAAAATCTTGAAGAAGATATTCAAGCTTTAGGCTTCAAGACTGAAGAAACGGAAGAAGGAATCAAGGTTTCAAATTAATGCCTAACAACTTCTGGCAAAAAATTGAAAAGCCGATTTTGGCATTGGCACCGATGGCGGGAATCACCGACAGTGCTTTTCGGCAAATTTGTCGGAGTCACGGCGCCGATGTGGCCTATTCCGAAATGGCGAGCGTGAGCGCGCTGTTTTATAAACCACAAAAAACTCTTGAATTAGTAAGATTCAATAAGAAAGAGCGACCTTATGTCGTCCAACTTTTCGGTAATAACCCTGAGCACTTTGCCGTGGCCACAAAAATCATCACCAAAGAAGTCAAACCTGACGGCATCGACATAAACTTCGGCTGTCCCGCCAAAAAAGTTTTCAAGCATGGCAGTGGTTGCGCTCTCATGCCTCAGATCGAATTAGCTCGCGAGATTATCTCAGCTGTTTGTGATAATACCACGTTACCAGTGTCAATTAAAATTCGTGCTGGTTTGAAAAATTTTAACGCTATCGAATTTATCGAAAAAACCAAAGATCTCCCCTACTCTGCTGTGATGGTTCACGGTCGAACATACGAAGGCGGATTTTCTGGTGCGGTTGATTGGAAAATCATTTCCCAAATCAAAAAAATTATTCCTAAAAAAATCGTCCTGGGCAATGGTGGAATCACCACACCTGAAGGTGCACTGGAGATTTTACAAAAATATCCCAACATTGACGGTCTCGGTATTGCTCGTGGCACTTGGGGTAAGCCGTATCTTTTTGAACAGATTAAAAACGAATGTAGAGACGCGATTCATCGCGTCTTGCCCAAGCATACAATAACAGCAAAAAATACAACAACCCAAGACGCAATAAATTGCGTCTCTACAGAAAATTACCCGTTTTCCAAAATCAAAAAAATAATGCTCGCCCACGCCAAACTAATCTATGCCGACAAACACGAAATGGGCAAACTAGAAATCCGAAAACATCTCGTCTGGTACATCAAAGGCTTCCCCGGCGCCTCCGAACTTCGCCAAAAACTGGTTCGCGCGGAAAGCCTTGATGAAATTGAAGAAATTTTGAAATAAAAAACAGGAGCAACGTATATTTTCGGTTTTTACCAAAAACAAACATCGCTCCCTTATGTCGCCCACACTGAAATATCAGTCGCCGAAATCTTCCCACGACGAGCCCTGTCTGCGGATATAAGCAACCACCTCAATGGGAGGTGGTGGATAGGCCTCGCCGTTAATCTCTCGCCTCATTATTTCCTTGGCGATAATTCGAATCTGCTCCTTCAGCTCCAATTTCTTAAGCTTCTCGAGCACTGGCGCGCCGAATATATCATCTTTTTTTGCATACTCCATTAACTCTACTCTTTCGAAGTTTTTTTCACGCATACTCTTTTCTCCTTTTCGATTGTTAACGGCAACATCGCTAATTATTACGGAATCCTTTTGCCAAGATATCGATATTCTTGGTATATAAGAATAATGACTTGATTACACCCTTCAACATCATTAAGACGAAGATTTCGCAACCCATCCCTTCGCGCATAAGAAAGCGCTCGCCATTTTTTCAGAAAAACCCTTGCTTTCTTGGTCTCAAGCTTTTTTATTTTTTTTACAAGCCTTTCGTCAATCTCTTCACCCAGGATACGGACAAGTGCCCAGGCATAGTTCCACAACGATTTAAATTCTTTCTTCATAGCACTCCTTTCAGTCCAAATTTGGACTTATTCATGTTTTTAAAGAAAAGTTTATTGTTTTCTCCTTGTGCACAATCATTGCATAAATTGGGCAAAAGTGCAAGTTGCCGAGTTTCCTTTCTCTTGCTAGAATAGATTAGCTATGGCAACATCCGAAAACAAAGATCTCAAATTACCCCCTCAAAACATCGACGCGGAAAAATCCGTGCTCGGTGCTTTGATGTTGGACAAAGACGCTATCATCCGCGTGGCAAACCTCATTCGCCTGGGTGATTTCTATAAAGACATCCACAATCTGATCTACGAAACAATGCTTGACCTCTATGAGAAACGCGAACCGATTGATGTGCTTAGTCTTTCCAATCGCTTGGAAGAAAAAGGTCAGCTCGACACCATCGGCGGATCAAGTTATCTCGCCACGCTCGTCAATACTGTTCCATCGAGTTCTAATGTTTCCCACTACGCCAAAGTGGTGCAAAAAAAATCCACTTTACGGCGTCTGATTGAAACCGCCAGTGAAATTGTTGAGCTCGGCTATCACGAAGAAGAAGACGTGGACAAACTACTTGACGAAGCGGAGCAAAAATTGTTCGCCGTTTCCCAAAAATACATCAAGCAGGATTTTGTGCCAATCCGTTCCATTTTGGAAGCCGCCTTCAACCGCATTGACGAACTCCACAAAGGCGACCATCAGCTGCGCGGAATCCCCACTGGCTACACCGATCTCAACAATATTCTCGCTGGCTTCCAAAAGTCCGACCTCATTATTCTCGCAGCCAGACCGAGCATCGGAAAAACCACACTGGCACTCGATTTTGCGCGCAAAATTGCCATTAAAGAAAAGGTACCAATTGGCATTTTTTCCCTGGAAATGGGTTCCGATCAACTAATCGACAGGATGCTCGCGGCGGAATCTGGCGTTGATTTGTGGCGCTTACGCACAGGACGGCTAAAGACAGCTGAAGGTGATGACGACTTTCAGAGAATCGGCGAAGCGATGGGCGTCCTTTCTGAAGCACCAATTTTCATCGACGATGCCGGTTCAGCTAATATCATGGAAATTCGCACGATGGCGAGACGCTTGCAAATGGAACATAATGTCGGACTGATCATCATCGACTACTTGCAACTAATGGAAGGCCGTTCAACCGGCGGTGATAATCGCGTCAATGAAATTTCGGAAATTTCCCGCTCCCTAAAACAACTGGCTCGTGAACTGAATATCCCCGTCATCGCTCTTTCTCAGTTGTCCCGCGCAGTCGAATCAAGAAGCCCGCAAGTTCCAAAACTGTCCGACCTTCGTGAATCCGGATCAATTGAGCAAGACGCTGACATCGTGATGTTTCTCTATCGTGAAGACCGTGAAAAACCAGACACACCCAATAAAAATATTGTCGAGGTGCATATCGCTAAACATAGAAATGGCCCAGTCGGAAAAATGTCGCTCTATTTTGATGAAGCTTCGACAACATTCAAGTCACTAGAGAGAGTACATACTGAATAAATTGTTGCATTGCTAAATTGTTAATTGTTTTGATTATTGCTTTTATTTTTAGCAATGAAGCAATTTAACAATTTAACAATTTAAACCAATGTATCCTAAAAGTTTCAAAAAACTAATCGACAATTTCGCCGCCCTACCTTCCGTCGGACCAAAAATGGCCGAGCGTTTGGTTTTGTTTTTATTCAAAGCAGACAACGAAAAATTGTCTGATTTTGCAAGAAGTCTCGAAGATTTCAAAAAAAATCTCAGGCATTGCAAAAAATGCTGGAATATCAGTGAGGAAGAGTATTGCGCCATCTGCAAAGACAGTTCGCGCGATCAATCTACAATTTGTGTCGTAGAAGATACGCTGGATGTTTTTGCCATTGAAAAAACTAAAAAATATAACGGTGTCTATCACGTTCTTGGCGGAGTGCTTAGCCCCCAAAAAACTGTCGGCTCAGAAAACTTGCATTTTAAGGATTTAGATAATAGGATAGCAAAAGAAGGAATTTCAGAAGTCATCTTGGCAATGAACCCCACAACCGAGGGCGACGCCACCGCTCTTTATATTTCCAGAAATTTAAAAGACAAAGGGGTAAAAATCACCCGCCTCGCCAGAGGCCTCGCAACCGGCGCTGATATCGAACACGCTGATGAACTGACGCTCAGCTCATCGCTTGCTAATCGGAGAGAAGTTTAAACATAAACCCAAACGCACAAAGGAGGTAATTTATGCCAGCATACATGCTTAGCGGAATTTTTTTTCAACATCAGAAATGGCTGGAAATTGGAATGGGGCCTGAAGGTTCAGCTGTGTTCATAGAAGAAGGTCTATGCCAATTCGCATACGCAGGCTTTATCTATTCTGATAGGCACAACTTATTGGGCGCATGCGCAGGAGGCATGATTGATCGATTCGGACCATCAGTGCTTTCAGAAATACTCTTATTGCCAGAAGATATCAGTTTTAACAAACAGTATTCTCATAGCAATAATCCTCCGATTAAGTATTCCCTAAAAAAGCAAGGAGAATTTTGGACCGGCACATATTCCAGCCCAAAAGTAGGTACTGGAAATACGAGATGCTTGATTAATGAGATACCAAAAGACTTTCTTTCGCCCCCACCTGGATAATCAAATCCGGCAAGCCACAAAAAAGCCCGACAGGAATCTCCTGCCGGGCTAAAATTTTTTTTAAGCAACTCACCTCATCCGGCCTCCGGCCACCTTCTCCTTAGTAAGGAGAAGGGCTACTTCTTTGATTTTTCCATTTACTAAATTTAGAATAACCAACATGATGTTTCTGCATTTGTCCCCTCTCCTTACCAAGGAGAGGGTTAGGGTGAGGTGGATTTTTCAACCACAAAAAAACCCGAGCCATTTAAGTTCGAGTTTTTATATATAAAGAAAATTCTTGCTTAAGCAATTTTCGTAATTTCCACTTCCGTAAAAATTTGGCGATGTCCGAATTTTACCTTGTACCTTTTCTTAGCTTTAAATTTAATGCCAGTCACTTTGTCGCCTTGTTCGGTGCGCAGAACTTTACCTTCCACTTTCGCGTCAGTCAGGAATGGCATACCAACCTTAATTTCTTTTTCGTCACCCATAAAAAGCACTTCCGGAAAAGTAATCACGCTTCCGATCGCGTCTTCCAGTTTTTCAATCTTCACTTTGTCCCCGACCTTGACTTTATATTGCTTCCCGCCGGTTTTGATGATTGCCAACATAATAAAATTTCGCTAATTTGATTAAAGCTTTAACTTAGCCATTGTAACGCACTTTTCGGCGCCTGTCAACCCCGTAAAATCGCTTACAGCGATCACGGGGCAAGCCCCAGCGCAAAAAGCTAATTTGCCTTAGGCAAAAAACACCCTAAATGCTCTAAATTTCTGGCCTGTCAATGCCAATACTAGCCAAGAGTTCTAGCTGCTCTGGGCCTTCAATTTCGCGATATTCTCGCGTTTTTAGTTCCCCCAGCCGAATATTCATAATTCGCACGCGTTTTAGCTCCATGACGCGTCTTTCCAATTTTTCGCACATCCTTCTGATTTGCCTTTTTTTGCCTTCAGTGAGCACAATCGAAAACGTCAAATCATTAATTTTTTTCACCTGGCATTCCCGCGTTTTATATCCATCATCCAAGATTACGCCTTCAGCCATATTTCTCAAAAACCCCGGGCTAATCGTGCGGTCAACTTTGACCACATATTCTTTTTCATGATGATGATCAGGATTAAGAAGTCTGTCAGTTACGCGACCGTCATTAGTAAGCAAAATTAGTCCATGCGAATCTTTATCAAGTCGCCCGACTGGGAAAACTTTTTGCGCGTAGCTGAAAATATCTTCAATACTTCGCTCACCCTTTTGCGGACTATGCGTCACGATACCTGCCGGTTTATTGTAGGCCAAATAAACCAACTTTTTATTGCGGCGAATGTCCTTATCAATTGTCACCTCATCAGTTTCATTGACTTTGACCCCAAGCACAGCCACTTGGCCGTTTATTTTCACCCGACCGGATTTGATAATCTCATCCGCCGCCCGGCGCGTGCAAAAATTATTATAAGCCAAATATTTATTGATCCTGATCGGAAAAATGATTTCTTTTTTCATTAAATTAGGTTAAAAATGCTTTAAGATATATTCTAGCACGAAATCTTAATTTTGTCCACCACCTCATCAATCAAAAACTGCGCAGTCGAAGCACCGGCGGCAATGCCGACTATTTTAATATTTTTGAACCATTCCGGCTTTAACTCTTTGGCTGTTTCGATATGATAGGTTGATGTCTTTTGCGCTTCGCTCAGTTGCACCAATTTTCCCGTATTGCTGGAATTTTTTCCCCCAATCACAATCATCAGTTCCACAACTTTCGCCAGCGCAGAAACTTCCGCTTGTTTGGTCGAGCTATCAAGACAAATCGTGTTTTCCACCACAAGCTTTTTTACTTTCCCTGAAAGCTCGGAAGCAACACTATCGAGCAACTCCTTTTTTTGCGTCGTCTGGCTCAAAACTCCCACCGTATTTTTAAATTCTAAGTTTTTTATTTCACTAGCGTCATGAATTATTTTTGCCGAATTTCCAGCCCAAGCGTTAATGCCAATCACTTCGGCGTGTGCAGGATCTCCGCAAATGATCACACCATAATCTTCTTCGTAGAATTTTTTCGCCACCAACTGCGCTCTTCGCACAAAAGGACAAGTAGCGTCTAAAATTTCTCCTCCTTGCGCCACGACACCTTCCACAATGCCCGGATCAATCCCATGACTGCGCACCAAAAAAACGCTCCTGGCAGGAATTTCCGCCAGATCGCGCACGGTCGCAAGACCTTTTTTTTCCAATTTTTCAATCACTTGCTGATTGTGAATGAGGGAACCCATACAATAGACCTTGCGCCCACTCCCCAAGGCTTTTTCCGCTATATCCACCGCGCGCCGAACCCCAAAACAAAACCCGGCGTGCTTGGCAATTTTTATCTCCATAAAATATCTTTAATCTACATACCCAAAACGATTTTAGTTTAACTGTTGATTAAATTTTATCTTTTACCTTTTTCCCCACCTTCTTTTCTAGCAGTTTGATATTTTCCAAATAGGCTTTTTCGACAGGCGATAGAGTTTTAGCTTGAAATTTCCCATACTCTTTGATCGCCTTTTTAGTAGCTTGCTCATTGCTCACTTTACCTGCATTTTGTAACACACCTTTGCCATAATTTTTAGTAAATTTATCTAATTCCGCAACCCAATCAGCCATACGCATTTTTTGTTTTTCTCGGGCTTTTATTTCAGCCAAATCAAAAAATGCCGAAACCATACGATTGAGCCGAAACAATTCGTCTTCGGTGAGATAGTTTTTTGCCACCGTTACTTCGGACAATACCGGTAATACTCCGGCAAAAGTGGTCAGTCCCATAAAGTCTTTTTCAGCGTCAGCCCTCTTGGCTATTATTTCTGCGGCGGTATGCTTATTTGTAGCATAATGAAGTTTATTTTGCACCACTTTAAAAAACGCGATAGATTCTGGACTGTGAGGATTATAATCAATACTCGTGGCGTATAAATCAAGCACTTGACGATAAAGCGCTTTTTCACTGCTTCGAATGTCGCGAATGCGATCAAGAAGTTCTTTCCAATAATTGCCTCCGCCAGTTTCCTTGAGTCGCTCATCATCCATCACAAAACCTTTGACAATATACTCT
>Ga0172379_10009515_pt1 | contig 11968 bp, 10 predicted proteins | sample GrowelOW334metaG_FD_119756 | JGI IMG/M metagenome (GOLD analysis project Ga0172379, IMG submission 119756) | Groundwater microbial communities from an aquifer near a municipal landfill in Southern Ontario, Canada - Groundwater well OW334 metaG | ecosystem: Environmental > Aquatic > Deep... | reverse complement strand
ATTCCACCTTTGCTTCTGTTGCGGCCACCCCCTCGCCTGTTTCTTCCGCGGGTCCTCCCCCTTCTTCTTGCGTTGAGACCGGTTCATCACCATAGGGGTTGTATGCGTCATCCAGCTCCTCTTTTACCGAATCAAAAACGCGAGTATTTATTTCATTTGCAAGCGCGCGCGAATGCTCATGATTCAAGAACAAGCGCTCACCTATTTCGTGGGTAAGTTCGCTTTTTGCCAAAAAACCCATAAGCACGAATGCGGTAAGCGCGCCGAGCTCTCGCTGTTTTTCCTCGTTCAAATAGTGCTCCTTACTAATGCTTTCCAGCACCTTTCTTCCCTGTTGAGAATCAACCGCATCACGAAGTTCTTCGTGCAGTGTATTGTAACGATTTACGAATGCGACCTCTGTGGGGAATGAAAATGCCATAGTTTGAATATTATTTATGGTATATTGTTGTATTCATTTGTTGCATCGGCAAGGAGGTCTTGAATTCTGGTCAATTCAGCCGGATCAAATCCTTGTCTTGTTGCTTCTGCCTCCGCGGTAGCGAGGTCGGTCATGCGTTCTTGCCACTGTGCTTTTGTTTTTGGTTTCTGTCCCTCTATCTTCTGCCACAACTTGGTCTGAGTTTTTGCAGCCTCAATGTCAGTATCGATTGTGGGAGGTGTGCCACCTAGTGTGCCGGGTACGTATGTGCCACGGCGAATGTCAGTATCTCTGGAATTGCTAAGGCTCGTAAGCTTTTCTTCCCACGCCGCTCGCGCAGGAGATTTTTTCATGTTGATGCTTTGAACTTTGGTAAGGCTTACGTTTGCCCTCTCAAGTTGCTCATCAAAGAAGGATGTATCCAACGCTTTTGCAAGGAGCGCGTCTCGCTTCTCTTGGAGCGCCTTTATTTTTTCTACAAGCCCGCCCTCATCTTCCGGCAATTCCGTTTTCTTCTTCATTTCGGATTCAAGTTGGAGGATATCCTTATTGAGTTCGGTGACATCAATACCATCTTTTGTATACTCCTCGCGCTGCGCGAGTTTCTTTTCATATTCTGCTTCAGCTTCTTGTACTGGTCTTTCTGCTTTTACGTCCGCCTTTAATTTCTTTGCGGCTTCGAGTTGTTTATCAACGCCCTTCTCGCCACCTTTTAGTGCTGCCCATGCCATTGAGCCCAACGAATCCGGTTTTGTAGGAGCTCCACCAATAATTGACTGGAGGCCTTGTCCCGCGATAGTTGTTATTCCCTGTATTGGTGCGCGGAATGGCGCGCTGACAACGCCAGCAGCGAATGCCGCAACCTTCCCCGCTCTTGTGGTCGGTGCTGGTTTATATTCGCCAACCATTTTCAATTTTCCACCCGCGAGGCGCGCCCCTCTTGAGATTGCCTGGCCCGCTCTTGATTTTGCGATTGTCTGGCCAAATTGTGTGGCGCGCGTGCTTGCATAATTTTTTGCAACATTGCCCACTCCCTTTAACCTATCTATACCCATTTCTGCGCCGTGGACACCCATTTTTTGTGCGGCAATAAGTCCACCCACAAGAATGCCCTGAAGCACAATCATTTGTGAGCCGGAAGTTAAAATTGCCTGCAATGCACCCGCTTTAAAGAACTGGCTTGATTCGTATTGTTTGCCAAGGACTTCTACGCTTGCAAGCGCGAGATAAATAAAGAATGTAATTGCGGGTGCAAAGAAGACCTGCTCAATAAATTTACTCCACCACGAAGAAAATTTACTTGATTGTCCCGGGACCGCCCAGAAGAGCCAAGTAATAGGAGCGAGAATGAGAAGGAATGAGAGCCAGACAAACCGCACGAGGAGAAGCGCGGCGAGTGTGAGTAATACAATTGCGGCAGATAGGGTAAACATAATTGTGAATCCCATTTCCGCTATGGAGACAATAACTGCGGTGCTCAATTTTGTTCCGATACCCGCTTCGTCGGCGGGGTTCGGCGGTAGCGGATTATTGCCATCACCCAATAAAAATCGTTGCGGAGCAAATGCGCTCGCGAGTTTCTCCGTAATGCCGGAGTAGCTCGTGTTACTCACCTTGCTCATAAAGAAATTGGTGAGGACGTGCGAGAAATCAATGAATACTCCCGCAATCACCAAGCTGAAGTTTACAAGAATTGCTGCGGCAATGAGTTTCGGAAGCAATTTTTTATACCCATAGGATTCACTTCCTACAATTGTTGCAAACGCGATTACAATCATTGTGAGCACAAAACCGAGGTTTGCGATATCGCGCGTAATTCGCCAGCCAATATCTACGAGCGAATTAATCATTTTCCCGGTGACGGGGTCGGTGGCAATCACCGATAGATTGAGTTTCAACATAAACTCAACGAGCGAGCCCGCAAAACTGAATAATATCGAACCAATAAAATTACCAATATAAAGGAAGAACTTTACGGACCACGAGACCACATCCGATAGCGCCTGGTCCATAAATCCCGCGTGCGCAAAATGAGGAATCACAAGCCCCGCAAAAATTAATGCGGTGAGAGTGATTACTATTTTTTTATTGCGCAATTTCATTATGTGATTTAATACGTCACTTGCGATCCCCCGCCCCCGCCTCCTCCACCACCTCCGCCACCTCCGCCCGCTGTTGCGGGACACGCATATACCGCTGTTGATGGTGTGTTTGTGCAGCTCTGATATTGGGCGCTTGCATCAAGTGAGGTGAGCAGTGCTTTATCGGCGGTCATCTTTGTTATTAGGTCGTTTACCTGGGCTGCGTAGGTTTGAATTTCCGCATTAAGTCCAAAAATTTCATCTGCGGTTAAATTTGGATTTCCTAGCTTTCTCACCGCATCATTTAAAGCGCTTGTAATTGTGGTAAGCGCAGAAGACGCCGCGGTTATATCAGCAGAAATTGAAGAGAGGCGCGCAAGCAAATCTATAGTTGATGGGCATTGCGTCCTTTGCGCGGTCTTTTGAATTTCGCACGCAGAAAGAAGTGGTGCGATTGCCTGGCGCAATTCATACAAACTAGTCACATCGCTTATAAGCGCCGTAAGCGTTCCGTTTATTGCACTCAAAGTGCTTAGCGCGAGGCTGTTCACGGTGGAGGTAGCAACTATTATGGGTGTTGTTGATGTGGTAGTCGTGTTCAATAGTTCTGCCCCATAACCAAGATAAATCATATCGCGTCTGCACTTCTCAATTTGTGCGGCGGTTACATTTGGACCGGTTGGTATGCTTGTACAATATGGTTCTGGTTGCGTGTTTGTAGAACTATTACTAAATATATTTTTTGATGCATCCGAAAGTCCTCTCACCCCTTCTTTTGCGAGGCGATTAAACGCCGCATCAAATATCGCGGAAAGATATGGCGTAAGGTCGTCGGCGTTTACAAGCGCATCCTTGTCGTTACTACCAAGCGAATTGCCAAGTATTGTTCCGAGCGTTTCTCCCGGGGTAGTAATTTTCTGATCTTCTGCCTTACATTCAATTTTGGTAATGGGGCTACCGGGCGGTATGAGCACCAACGTTTCTGCGGGAGGCGCCGCGGGTGGTTTGTTTGGATCAAGGAGGTCATTATTATTGCCCGCGAGAAACGTTGCAATAACCGTTTCGGGACCAAGATCGTTATCAGCATCCCCGAGCGAACTCCTTCCAATAACAGACCACTTGATACACATTTTTGTAGACAAAAATCCTTTCGTTCCAGCGCTTTCGGTTTTCAACGCGTCTATCTTTTTTGATTGGGTTTTCGCAAGCTCGTCAAACGCTAAAAGCTGGAGCCCGTACTTATTGTTCTGAAGCGAATTCAATTCCTGATATGCAATCCAGCTTCCGTTCTGAAAATTATCGCCAAACGCCTTTACGTTGCTGACTACTTTTGAAAGTGTGCAGCTCACATTATCGGAGAACTTTGTTGCTTTATTTTGCAAATTCAATTGTAGCTGTACGCTGAGTTTTGCATCACACAACTTTCCCGCACCAAGTGCCTGAATCGTGTCTCCTAGTGCCGCATCCGCGGAATCACGAAGCACCGCATTGAAATCGGTTACGAATTTTGGTTTGCTACCCGTTCCGCTTATCCACCCAACCACGTCATCGGTTAGTCTATCAAGTAAATGCTTTTTGAATTTATTAAACGCAATCTTTAGCAACACTTTCCAGAGGGCCTGTAAGCATTCCCACGCATCGTCCCAAAATTTTTGCCACAATTGCTGACCGCTTAGTACCGCTACCGCGGGCTTTGGTGTCGCATCGGTACCAGTACCCTTAAGCAGGGAAAGCGTCCACTTCGCCACCTTTTCCAAACCGCATTTTTTGTACACATCTTGAGCTCCTCCATCCGCGCTTGCTGCTGCGGCCGATGCTTTATCGGGAAGCACAAAATATAATGAATTCGCAAGAATTATTATAGAAAGAAGCGAGGCAATAGATTTTTGTGTTGATGGGCGCATATCTAAAATTTAATTCCGCGTGAACGATTTTCAAAATCAAGCTGAATACTTTTTTCTTGGTTAATTAGCGCGGAGAGATTTTGTGACGCGGTTGCCGAACGCAAGGGGTCCCCGTCCTTATTTAAAAGTGCTTGCGCATAGGTAAGTTTCGCCTGCCAGAAATTTAAGAGCACTAGGTGAAAATCAATCCAGCTTTTTGGAACGGGCATTGCGAGAAGTGTCGCCACATAACCCGACATGTTGTTGTTTAAATCAATTAATTTTTGTGAGTCAGATCCAGCAATAAAATTTCCAATAGTTTGGTAAAACTCGGAAACAGCCATTGCGTTTTTCTCATCTGCGGAAGTGAGTGTTCTGAGATAGGTGTGAACGGCACTATCTGATGAAGTGTCCAGAATTTTTATATCCCTTTCTGTAAATAGAGAAACCGCAATCGGTTTCTCGGTCGCTTTTTTTATGATGTCATTTAGGACCGCGTCACTTGGAATTGCAACCTGTTTGTTAGATCCCATTCCTTGTGGATTAAGCCTTAATATTTCAAGCCCATATGCTCGTGCTGCGTCGTCCGTTATATTATGAGAACCATCGTTGACCGCAAGCTGATTAGACATGTCCGCGAAGCGGGCGTCTTTTCCGCCATCGGTTCCAGAAATAGACACATCAAAACTCCCCGCGTTCGTTTTATTTCCGAATACAAGCCACCCCGCACCCAAAACTCCTACGAGAAGGATGCCTACCGCGATAATCGTTCTTTTCCGCATAGGTACTCATTTATTATACAACACAAAAGCTAATTGTTTTATAGCGTTTATGTGCATATGTTGCGGTCTCGCAGTTGACGGAACGCCCAAACCAGCAAACAGTTTTTTCTGTTCTATTCCCGAGAGTTTTGCGAACGATGGATGTGTTTTCAAGTTGTTTAAAATCGTTTTTCTTGGTTGTTTGAAGAGCGTTTTTATGAGTGGGTAGTAAAATTCAGGTGGCGTTACGTCGGCGTTCTCGTGTGTTACAAGCCTAATTACGGCGGAATCTACTTTTGGGGGCGGAAAAAAAAGTCTTTTGGGTAGTGTCATTAAAAACTCAATGTCCGCAAAGTATTGCACGCTTGCTGCAAGTAGGTTCATTTCCCCCGCATCCGCCGTTACCCGCTCCGCGACCTCTTTTTGGATAGTAAATACACAAAGAACGGGCTTTTGGTCGAGCCCCTCAATTACACGGAAGAGAAATCCTGTAATGTAGTAGGGAATATTACCCACTAACTTGTAGGCATTTCCAGAGATTTTTTTGCTTGTTGTGAGTTTCGGCAGCTCAATGAGCGCGTCGCCCTCAATAATGTGGAGCCTTCCCTCCTTAATTAACGACGCAAACTTGGCGCGAAGTCCTGGAATCAGCGCGGAGTCGCGCTCAAGGAGAAAAAGCCGCGCGTGTTTGAATTTGGTTATCCTATCTATAAGAAACGAGGTGAGCTCGCCATGGCCCGGCCCTATTTCAATTATTGTGTCGTTTTCTTTTATTTTTACCGCGCTCGCTACCGCATCAAGCTTCTCTTTATCTTTTAAAAAATGTTGGCCAAGTTTTTGTCGCATTGTTGTCTATGGCGTAAGGCCGGTACCAATGGAAGTAATCAGTCCCCTGTTGGGAAGCGGAACGCAAATATATCCGGCCTGCATCCAACACGCTTGTACGCCAGGAACATATATTCCCAACATACCAGACGCGGGGCGGACCATGTAATTAGAATGCAACTCGGTAAGGAGTGCCGAGTATACATACGTTCCTGATTTCGTTACGTCCTTTCCAAGGATGGCAAGGTAAAGGGCACCAAGCCATGAAGTATAGGCGCACGTACACGCGGTCATTGCTGTGATGGTGCCCCCGACGGGAAAGCCAACACCATACGCAGCAGCCGATTTTATTTGTACGCCAAAAGAAGCACCAACGATAGCTACGAAAACAATAGCAGCAAACAAAACTCTATGCTTTTGTATGTAAGAAAAAATCCTCATATATGACCTCATTCTATCACAAAAAAGCGAAGACCATAATTATGTTGAAAAATAAGTCCAAATTTGTTAACCTTTATCTATTCCTACAATACGGCGGTTCGCAAAAATAATAGAGCCTCTCATTCACGAAGTATCTAAAACGACCAGCATATGGTCGCTGATTTTCGTAGTTGTGGCGCTTTTCCTCAATTTTCTCCCCCTATCGCACTCAAATGCGGTTTTTTATTACGCGGGCGATGATGCTGCGAGCTTTGAGAATAGGGGGGGTCCAATGCTCGTGGTGAGCGATCCCGCTCTGCAATCAAACCTCAATGTTTCCCCATCTTATATGGTGGATATGCGCCGCGTGACGACAGAAGGCGAGAGTGGTTCTGCAATAGCTGCATCTAATCCTGTCCCCGATTTTGCGGTTTCCAACAATGGTTTGAAGCAATACAAGGTTCGGAAGGGCGACACAATCACAAAGATTGCCAAGAAATTTAATATTTCCGAAGACACGATAAAATTTGCAAACCGCGGTATAAAATCGGTCCGAGTTGGCCAGATGCTCACCATACTCCCCGTCTCCGGGGTGCTCTACTCCGTTCAGGAGGGAGATGTGTTGGATTTGATTGCCAAGAAATTTAATACGGACACAGACGCGATAAAACGCTCCAATCCGAGTTATCAGCAAATTCTTGCGGATGGAAACGGTTCGCTCATCTTACCCGCCGCAAAGCCCTCAGCAAAAACAATGACGCAGAACGTAGATAAACTTCCAGAACTCAAAAACTTTTTTACACTTCCGCTTGCGGGCTTGAATTTTGGTGAGTTGCATACAAACAATGCGGTAGATATCGGAAATAAGTGCGGCGTCATAGTAAAAGCCTCCGCGGGAGGAATGGTTATTGAGGACAGCACATTGAAGAGTGATGGCTCAAATGGGTGGAATGACGGGTACGGATTATTCGTGTTGATTGAACATTCTAACGGAGTGAGAACGCGCTACGCGCACCTGAATAAGGTTTTAGTAAAAGTTGGTGACTCCGTAAATCGGGGCGATCAGATTGGTCTTGTGGGAAATACCGGAAATGCAGATGGCCCGACAGGATGTCATTTGCACTTTGAGGTTATCGGCGCAAAGAATCCATTTGCAACTAAATAAGAATTTTTGCTTATTCCCCTCCCCTCCGCCACCTAATCCCTTCTCCCTTAACCCCTATTCCCTAAGCCTATACTGGAACGCCTCAGCGAGGTGTTCTTTTTTTACATTTTCGGAATCCGCGAGATCCGCGATGGTGCGCCCCACTTTTAAGATACGATAGTATCCGCGTGTAGAGAGCGCTTGTTTTTCTAAAATTTGCTTCAAAAATTCTTCTGCTCCCGCGTCCGATATGGCAAATTTTTCCGCTTCACGACTACTCATTTCGGCATTCGTATGAATGCGCGGAGCGGTGCTCTTGAATCGTTTGCGTTGTGCCTCGCGCGCTACGGCAATTTGCGCTTTCAAAAATTCCGCATCGTCAACATCCTTTGCCTCACGGGGTTTGCGCAAATCCTCCGTGGGAATTTTTTTAACTTCAATCTGAATATCAAAACGATCCAGTAATGGACCAGAAAGTTTTTTCTGATAGCGCAGTATTTCGTGCGCGTTACACTTGCATTCTTTATCTCCCGATTCGTAGTGTCCACAAGGACACGGATTCATTGCGGCCGCCAAAATAAATCGCGCGGGAAATACCAGTGTCTTTTTTGCGCGCGCGACGTGCACCTTCCCATCTTCAAGTGGTTGGCGAAGACCCTCCAAAATATCTCTATGGAATTCAGGAAGTTCATCCAAAAATAATACGCCTCGGTGCGACAAACTTATTTCTCCGGGCCTTGGATTCGTGCCACCGCCCAAAATAGAAACAAGTGATGCGCTATGATGTGGGGCGCGAAACGGACGCCACTCAATAAACGATGCGCGTTGCGTGAGTCCCGCCGCGCTATAGATTCTCGTAATCTCAATACTTTCTTCGAGTGAGGGTAATGGAAGAATAGAAGGAATTGCCTGTGCGAGCATTGTTTTCCCTGTCCCCGGAGGTCCCGACATTAAAATGTTGTGGCCACCCGCCGCCGCGATTGCGAGTGCGCGTTTTGCGGCAACGTGTCCACGGATATCATGAAGCGCAACTTGTGAGGGTGAATATCCGGGAACAAATTCTGTGCGCGGTTGTGGGGAAATAATTTTGATGCCCTCGAGATGGTCCACGAGTTCTTTCATTGTATGTACCGGGAACACTTTTATGTGTTCTACCACCGCGGCCTCTGCGGCGTTTTGCGCGGGAAGAAAAAGTTCGGCGATATTTTTTGCGCGGGCCAGAAGCGCAATATTTAACGCGCCACTAATGGGGCGAAGAGCACCATCCAGAGAAAGCTCGCCTACGAACAACTTATCCTGCGCGGGGAATGCTTTCATTTGATTGCTCGCAAGCATATAGGCAACCGCAATGGGGAGATCAAAACGAGCCCCCGCTTTCTTTGTGTCCGCGGGAGCAAGGTTTATGGTTATCTTTCTATTTTCGCGCGTGGGTGGTTTTACGCCCGAATTTTTAAGGGCGGAATTTACACGTTCTTTTGCTTCGCTTACTGCCTTGTCAGCAAGCCCCACGATATTAAAAGAGTGGAGGCCAACATTTAAGTCAGCCTCCACCTCTATGAGTTCTGCATCAATTCCTTCAAGTTCCGCCGAGAGAAGTTTCGGTACGGAGCTAATCATGGCGTGATGGTCTACCTTGATTTACAAAACTTTCTTCGATGATTTTCTTTATATTTCGAGCGAGGCAAAGTAAAAATCTTGAGGGTGTATTCAGACAGAATACATCGAAAGATTTTTGCAAAGCCGCAGCCGAAATAGAAGGAAAAGGGCGAAAAGGAGCTTTGTAATTCAAGGTGTTACTTAAGTTTGCAGGATTTGCAGAGCCGTGACTCGGGTTCTGCGGAAAGCACGTCAAGAGAAATTGGATTGTGACATTCTTCGCACACGCCGTACTCACCCACTACCATTCGTTCCAATGCGCCATTTATTTCGCGGAGATGCTCTTTGGTTGCGGTTTGAACACCAAGCTTATTGGCAAATTCCTCCGCTTCGTCAGCCTCTTCGTCGAGCGCATCCACATCGCTTCCAAAATCGGCGTGGGGATCCTCCAGCTCACGAGTAAGCTTAATTTTTTCTTCAAGCAACTTCTCTTTCAATGTTTCCAATTCCTCTTTTGTAATCATAGTTTAAAAAATAGTGCAGTGCAGCGGTAGTGTCAATCCCGTTAGAGATAGGGCTTTTTAAAGCCCGTTGTTTTATCGTTGCACAAGCTCATTAGTGATATCTATGTTTAGATGAATAGACATCTCTAACGGGATCAAATACAACAAGATAATTCTATCATATTCCAATATTAGTGTGTGGGCATTTTCTCTGCGCGCACGACAAGAAACATAGGAATCTCGGTTAAAAGTTTTGCGGAACTGCCCTTTTCCGCTACGCTGTGCATACTAAATACCGGTTCACGAATGTCAGAAATGTAAAAGCCCGCGCTGTGAAGAATGCGCGAATAATACTCAAGTGGGCGGTGATACACTTCTGTTTCGTGGGAGACGCCCTGTACGCGCCAGTCCTTTCTAAACTGTGTGGTGTATTGGCTTAGTTCATAATGCGGAAGCTGGCCCTGAAGAATTTCTGCAAAATTTTTGCGTACCACCCCGCTTACAAAAAAGGGGTGGAGAATAGAAAAAATAAAAAAGCCACCGGCCTTAGTGATGCGACCCAATTCAAGGACAGCACCATCAATCGGATCAAAGTCCATTAATACCATATTTGAAACAACCCCATCAAAAGAACCATCAAAAAATTTGAGAGGTGATCTAAGGTCGTGCATAGAAAACGCGAGCGTGTCAGATTCTTTATAGTGTTCTTTTGCGAGAGCAATAAGATTTTCTGATGCATCAACGCCAACGACACTCGCGCCCTTCTTGTGCATCGCGTCCGAAAGATAGCCTTGTCCACACCCCGCATCAAGTATTCTTTTCCCACTAAGGTAGGGTAAGAGCGCGTTTATTGCCGGATTCAATAATTGTTCACGAAAAAAATCGCCGCGAGTAATGAGTGCATCATACTCGCGCGCGATTAAATTCCAACTATTTATATTTCCATCCATTGGATGAGACTTACAGACCGAGTTTTGCGGCTGCGGATTGCGCGCCCGCATAGCTCGTGCTGATAACAAGGTTATTGTTAAGCCACGCGTAGCTAAACGCCACATTCTTGGTTGAATATGAGACGTAGCGAGCAATGAACGTGCTTACTTTTCCATCCTTCCATCGTCCCGCAGTTCCGGGATTTGCGAGGAACATAGACTCAAATTCGCTGTTTGCCTCAATTGTTTTGATTGCTGCCTGGGCGGTAGCAATGTCTACACCTGATGCGAGTTTCAATACCATACCTGGCCACACGCCCGTTTTATCAACATAGGTAAAGAATGATGCGTCGGGTTGGAAGAGAGCCGCTGTGCTTGAGGTAAATACGCTCGGCATAAAGAGTGGGGCGATTGCAGACATCGCGTATACCTTGCCGATGTCACTCTTAAAGATAATCTCTTTTAGTAGTGGTACTTCTACCGTACTCGCTTGCATTGCGCTCTTCGCGTCATTAAGTGTCACAGACGCGAGAGTTGCCTCAGATGATGTGTCTGCAGATGTCTGGAAAAGAGAAGTATGCATTACCACGGTTTCAAATGGGGATTCAGATGCTACGGGAGTTGTGGTTGCTTCAGGAAGCGCCGCGGGAGTTTCCGGAATGGTCGCCGCTTCGGGTGGAGGAACAACTACAGGTACGGGAGCGAAGAACTTTGGATATACAAAGAAATAGAGAAGTGCGAGGACCGCAATAATGCCCACAAGTCCCGCAATAATTGCAAACCAGTTTGTTTTCTTTGTGGGCAACTGCATTTCGGGTTGCGGTACGGCAGCTGCGGGATTTACATTTCCAAAATCTGTCTGTGGAGGAACAACCGCGGAAGGGGTTGGTGCGGGTTGAGGCACATTTCCTCCAGGATTGTAGGGTTTTGGTTCACCACCACCTGTCTCCTTCATTGACGCAATATCCGAAGACATTGTTCTCATCGTCACCTCTGCCATGGGTGCGTTTGCGAGCGGAACCTCGCCCTCGCCTGCTCCGATCACTGGGTTTTTTTCCGACCAATTTTGACCCGGGGTTTGAAAGTCTGTCATTGAAATTATTATACACTATCGTGTAGGGGTTGGGGATAAGGGCCAAGGGGATATGTGCGAGGGCATAGAGACAAGGGTACGGGGATTGGTATGGAGGAAAAGAGAAACACAAAAACCGCATTCGCGGTTTTTGTGTTTCTAATCACTCCTCTCCGCCCTTAACCCTTTTTCCCTAACCCCTATACCCTACTCTTTTTGCGCGATGCCCTTTAGTGATAACGCAGTTTTTCCGTGTTCGGATCTTACGATTTTTGCGGTTACCACTTGGCCCATGTGAACCACGTCCTCAACTTTTTTCACAAATCCATCTTT
>Ga0172379_10009514_pt1 | contig 11968 bp, 16 predicted proteins | sample GrowelOW334metaG_FD_119756 | JGI IMG/M metagenome (GOLD analysis project Ga0172379, IMG submission 119756) | Groundwater microbial communities from an aquifer near a municipal landfill in Southern Ontario, Canada - Groundwater well OW334 metaG | ecosystem: Environmental > Aquatic > Deep... | reverse complement strand
TAAGTTCGAGAACAATTTTTTCTGCCATTTTTTTGCCTAGGCCGGAAACTTTTATTAAGTGAGAAGTGTCCGCTGTTGAAACTGCTTTTTTTAGATCACTTACTGTAGCGACATTCAATATATTAAGTGCGCTTTTTGGACCGATTCCTGAAATACCAAGTAGTAGGTCAAAAAACTCTCTTTCATCTTTTTTTTCAAATCCATATAGGTCAGAAGCATCGTCACGAATATGATGATGGATCCAAAGTTCAATTTCAGAATCAATTTTTGCTTTGCCGATAACTTCAAAAGAAGCAGATATTTTATAGCCAATTCCAGAAACCAATACAATTAAGTATTTTTCTTCTTTGCTTAAAATTGTTCCTTTTATGTAGGCAATCATAACAACAGTATATAGTGACTAGTGGCTAGTGAACAGTGAAAAGAAAATTAAGCAAAGAAGAATGGAGATTTCAGTACTTGCACCAAAATGGATTATGTGTTATTTTTCTTCGTATTGTGGTGATTTTAACTACCCACTAAACACTATCCACTAATCACTAAAATTTTATATGCCAATCACATCATCAGCAAAAAAAGCGCTAAGAAACTCAGATAAAAAGAGAGTTTTTAATATTCGTAGAAAAAAGGCAGTTGAAGTTGCTGTAAAGGAACTCAAAGGTCTTATTAAAGAAGGAAAGAAGTCAGAACTTACTAAGGTTTTCTCTAAGATCCAGAAAGCTCTCGATAAAGCTTCAAAAGGACATACTCTTTCAAAGAACACTGTTTCAAGAAAGAAATCTAGAATTTCACAACTTATAAAAAAAGCTCAAAGCTAGTCAAAAAAAGAAAAAATCCCCGAAAGGGGATTTTTTCTTTTCAATTGGTTCGTTTTTTAGTAATCTTCTAATTACAGTACGAAGTGCCATTTTTGAGTTATGTAGTTATTTAAAGTTTAATAAGATTTGTTTATGCTCCCATCGTTCAATGGATAGGACGTATCCTTGCGGAGGATGCGATGTAGGTTCGATTCCTACTGGGAGCACAAAAACGTTAAGAAAATCAAAACTTCTTTTGATTTTTAGTTTTTGTGAACCGCAGCGATGTTTTTGTTTTGCGGAGCAAAGGCAAAAACCGCGAGGTGGGCTCGCGAAAAATTCTGTCAGGAATTTATTTGTGAGCAAATTAAGAAAATCAAAAAATCTCAATCAGACACTGCTCCTGTAGGTTTCGAATTTCCTACTGGTCTTCTAGTTAGGAATCTTAAAAAAAAATATATCGTTCTTGAAATAAAAGATACTTTTATTTTTTTACTTTTTCCTCCTCAACATGTTTTAAAATTTCATCAACAACTTTATCTAATGGTTGGGTTGCATCAATTGGTACTGTTCCTTTTTCTCTAATGTATTTATCAACTCCTTTGTTCCATTCTAATTGCCGAGCAAGATCTTCAGGATCTTTTCCAAAATCATTATTTTCTCGTGTTAATAAACGTTCTTGTAAAGTGTTATCGTCCACATATAAGGTAAAGGTTTTTTTGAAGCATTCTTTGAAATCATCTTGATTCATTGATCCTCCGCAAACAAACCTTGCATGAGAAACTTCTTCAGAAAGGATCTTAGTTAATTTTTCCTTATCCCATATCCAATTAATTTGAAGTTTTTCTTCAGTTGGAAGTCCTGTTTTTGGGTCACCATAATATCCAAATTTATCTGCATGAATAACCTCGTGCCCCTTACTTTCTAGGTCTTCTCCAACTGTTGTTTTACCTGTTCCAGGTAAGCCTTCTATGTGATAATTTGCCATAAATTAAATTGTATCAATTCTGCTATAATTTCTCTATGCTTACAATCAATCGAGAATACCACCTAGGAATAAAAAGTTTTATTGTCTCAAGTTTGAGAAATGTTTTTGGCGCCATAGTTATGTTTTTTGTTGCTTTGTTTTTATCTATTGTCAGCGGTTTTTTTATACAAATTATTAATACTTTAATAAATGGCCAGGAAACAAGCGGGGGAAGTACTTTTAATTCTGCCCCTTTAGTTTTTTTAGGAATTTCGCTGATCTTTCTTCTTTCTTTTACTATTTTTATAGTTGGTCTGATTATCAGTTGGCTGAGCTATATAAATTTTACTTTTAATTTAAAGGATCTTGAAATTAAATTAAAAAAAGGAATTTTAAATAAAGAAGAAATATCAATTCCTTATCATCAAGCTACAGATGTTCATGTTGATAGAGATATTATGTACAGACTATTTGGAGTAAGCAGGCTTGTGATCAATACAGCCGGCGAGGATGATACAGGAACTGGTAGAGAGGAGGCAACCTTCGATCCTATTGATAAGGAAATTGCAGAACAATTACAGATAATGCTCCAGCCAAGAATTGGAGTTCTAATTACAGAAGAGAGAAAATAAAGAGAAATTATCCCAACAACAATTTTAATTAAATAACTATTTGTCATTCCCGCGAAAGCGGGAATCTAGAAAAACTGGATCCTCATTTTCATGAGGATGGCAGAATGTTATTCCGCCAAGCGAGAGATGTCGCGAAAGACGAGCGAAGCGAAGTTTTTCATGACATCCGAGCGTAGACGGAACAAAAGGTTTAATGCCTTTTATTCTGCCAATTGTATGAGCAAAAACTTAAAAACCTAAATACTCCATTATTTTGTGTGCAAAAGGTTCAACGGCTTTATCTTCAGGAACAAAATTTAAAAAATGGTCTCTTATGACACTTGGTTCTATGTAATCAGTTTCAATAGGCAGAACCATCATTGGATTAATAACTCTTTCTATTCTTAAAATAAGCTTTGGAACTGAATTTTTAGTATCTTCAACCCAAAAAGTTTTTATGTTTTGAAATGGATAAAGGGTTGAATTTATTTCAAGTCCTTTGTCGTTTAATTTTATTACCAATAGATCAGGTTTCTTATCTCCAGTGGCTATTAGTAAGGCTCCAACAATTAAGATGAAAAGCGCAAAAAGGGAGTCACTGTAAATTGCAGCGATTATTGCAATAGCAAGACTAATTATTCCAACAGCCCAAAACCAGTCTGCTGTTTTTTTCTTGTACTGAAATGCGTAAGTTTCCCAAAAGATTCCTTCTTTCATCCTGCACTAGAAAATGACATTGCCTTTACAGGCGTAATCATTCTCGAAATTATTTTTTAATATAAATTGAACGACCATTTTTCTATAGTTACATGATTAGTCGTTTAATGTCATTTACAGTGACTGGACATGTTTAAATATATTCTACCATAAAGAATACAAAACAAGAGCAAGTTAGAGCCATTAATTTAGGCTTTATCCACTTTATTTATCAAAAAAAAGGGTGTATTAGCCCTTTATTTTTTGTATTTTTAATATTACACTTTATTGCAATAATGAAGCACTAAAATGTATGTGATTATTTTTACATTAATAATTTTATTTTTTGTCGTTATAACTTTTTTTATTTTAAAAAAGGATTATTTTTCGGGTGACAAAAAGAAAAAAGTTGATGTAAAAAAAGATCAATTAATAAGAACGAAAAATAATCCTGTTTTTTCTCCAGACAAAAGTGATTGGAGGGCCCAAGGTACTTTTAACCCCGCAGCTATAAAAGATTCAAATAATAACGTTCACCTACTATACAGGGCTTTGGGCATGGACGGAGTTTCTCGTCTTGGTCATGCCGAAAGTCCAGATGGGAAAAATTTTGATAGTCTTCCTTATCCAGTTTTCTCTTTAGAAAAATTCCTTCCCAAAAATGCTCCAGAAGATGCTCGAAAATTTGATCTGTCGCTTTACCCCTCAGGTGGCAGTTGGATCGGTATAGAAGATCCAAGAATGGTCTCAATTGATGGAAGAATTTACGTAACGTTTAATGCTTTTGATGGTTGGGATTTTGTTCGGGTTGGAGTGATCTCAATTAAAGAAGAAGATTTTTTTAAAAAACAATTTTCTTGGAGTAAGCCGTTGTTCATTTCTCCAAAAAATAAAATAAATAAAAACTGGGTATTATTTCCAGAAAAAATTAATGGAAAGTTCGCTATTCTTCACAGTATTACTCCACATGTTCAAATTGAATATGTGGACAACATAGAAAATATTGCTTACGGGGGAAAAGAAATAAAAAGTATTTTTGGACAAAAAAAACCTCGCGAAGAATGGGATACTTGGGTAAGAAGCGCTGGTCCTCCTCCTCTTAAAACTGAAAAGGGTTGGCTTATTTTTTATCACGCGACAAATAAAGATGAACCTCATCAATATAAACTTGGGGCTATGTTGCTTGATATTAAAGATCCGGAAAAAATTATTGCAAGATCTCCAACAGCCTTGATGTCTCCGGATATGTGGTATGAAAACGATTGGAAGCCAGGAGTTATTTATGTTTGCGGGGCGATTATTCAAGATGAAAATATCAGACTATACTATGGAGGAGGAGATAAATATGTTTGCACCGCCGAGGCAAAACTAAAACCTTTTCTTGATTGGCTTGTTTCAGCAAGTGAAAAAAGAGGGGAGATCTTTCGTGATGTTAAGGTCAAGTCAAAAAAATAATTTTAATTTTAAAATAAAATAATAATCAAAAATGTTTACAGTAAAAAGAGCAGAAAGTAATCCTCAAATATCTCCTATACGCGAACATTTTTGGGAAGCTACCGCAACCTTTAATTGGTGCCCTGTAAAAAATAACAAAACAACATATGTGGTTTATCGTGCGGTCTCTGATAATGAAATATTTCGCGACCAAAAGATCCAGCTTTCGGTCATTGCCCGAGCAGAAACATTGAACGGAAAAGATTTTAAAAATCGAGAACCTTTTATTATTCCCGAAAAAGATTATGAAAAATTTGGATGCGAAGATCCTCGTGTTACCAAGTTAGGGGATACCTATTATATTTTTTATACAGCTCTTTCAGAATATCCTTTTACACCCGACAGTATAAAAGTCGCTGTGGCTTTGAGTAAAGATATGAAAACTGTGCAAGAAAAACATCTCGTTACTCCTTTTAATGCAAAGGCGATGGCTCTTTTTCCAGAAAAAATTAATGGAAAAATGGCCGCTTTGCTTACTGTGAATACCGACCTTCCTCCTTCTGAGATCGCCTATGCAGAATTTGATGATCCAGAAGAAATGTATTCTGAATCTTTTTGGAATAAATGGTATGAAAAACTTCCTGAAAATGCTTTAAAGATAAGAAGAAACAAAAATGAGCAAATTGAGCTTGGAGCACCTCCGTTAAAGACAGAAAAAGGCTGGTTGGTGATCTATTCTCATATATCAAAATACACCGAAGGAAGGCCTATTTTTGGAATTGAAGTGCTCCTTTTAGATCTGAAAGACCCTAAAATAATTCTAGGCAGAACGCACGGACCAATTATGGTCCCAGAAACTTATTATGAACTTACTGGTTTTGTGCCAAATGTTGTTTTTCCTTCGGGAGCGCTTATCACAGGAAATAAATTAGAAATTTATTACGGAGCTGCCGATACTCATTGCGCTATAGCATCCATTCCTCTCGATAATCTTTTAAATTCACTTGATCCGCAAACAAAAAAACCAGTAGAAAGATTTTCAAATAATCCAATTCTTTCTCTTCGTCCTGGAAAAAAATTTGAAGAAGGAGGGGTGCTTAATCCAGCAGCGATAGATCTAGGAGGCAAAGTTCATCTTCTTTATCGAGCTTCAACAAATAAAAATGTTTCTACTATTGGTTATGCGTCATCCAAAGACGGAGTAAACATTGATGAACGATCTGAAAAACCGATCTATGAAGCGCGCACAAATTTTGAAGGCAAAGGACGAACTGAAAATGGAGGATGTGAGGATCCAAGAATAAGCCAAATAGGGGATAAGCTTTATATGACATATACGGCATATGATGGAAAAACTCCTCAAGTCGCCGTTACTTCAATTTCTTGCGATAGTTTTTTAAAAAAAGAATGGGATAAATGGAGCGAGCCACGGGCTGTTTCCATTCCCGGAGTGGGAGATAAAGATGCCTGTTTAGTTGATGAAAAAATAAATAATGAATATTATATTTTCCATCGAATTGACGGAACTGTTTGTATGGATTCATTTTCAACTCTTGATTTTTCAGAACAAAAAATAAATAAATGTATTGAAATAATCGGGCCTCGAATGGGAACATGGGAAAGTTTGAAAGTTGGGGTGGCTTGTCCTCCAATTAAAACAAAATTAGGGTGGCTTGTTTTTTATCATGGAATTTCTGAAACAAAAACATATAGGATCGGAGCGGCTCTTCTTGATCTAAAAAATCCAACAACGATCAAAGCTCGTCTTGCAACGCCTATTTTAGAACCAGAAAAAGATTATGAAATGAAGGGAGTTGTTTCAAAAGTTGTTTTTCCTTGCGGAGCAATTGTGCGCAAAGGAATAATATATCTGTATTATGGAGGAGCAGATAAAGTTGTGTGCGGAGCAAAGATCGAACTTGAGACTGTCCTTAAAATGCTGAAGGTGGAGAAGTAGAAGAAATTTTTTGCTGATGATTCAAGTAGGGTATGTGAGCCGGAGTTAATTTCTTGTAATTTCAGAAGTTACTGATAGTATTTTGATTAGGCAATAAACCCCTTAATAGAAATAAAACCTATGGCGAAACATTGTATCATCAGTACTCCGCCTAACCCATTCAAAAAAGGCGGACCACAAAGTTCTTTTGGCAAATACAAACACGACGGTGAACAGCCTCAAGACATTTTTGTTCTGAAAGGAACGCTCCCGAAGCCTTCCAAGGAAAAAACGGAAGAGAAAAAGAAGTGAATGTGCCAATTTGTAAAAAGGAGAGTCTATTTTAGCTCTCCTATTTTTTATGTTTTAGGGTAGTTATATAAATATAAATGCTTGAGGAGTATCTATTTTTTTGTATTAATTAAAATGCGGAGAGAGTCGAGTTAGAACTAAATTCCAACAAGGTTCATAAGGTCTGTTTAATAATTATATTTTATTAAATCTGATGTATCTCGAGCGCTCGGTTTAGTGAGATTTTCAACCTTGAAACTACCTCCGAATGACCTTTCTCCTGCTTGACCAAACCAACTAACTTTTATCTTTCTGTCGATAATTAGAGGCGTATCTGCATATATCTGAGATAAATACATCTCAAGATAAAACCTATTTTCGTCAGAATCATAAAAAATCGTAGAAATCCCATATTCTTTGAGAAATCTTTTAAATTCGTGGTGGAAGGTCTCAAATTTCATTGTTAGATCAGCGCCAACTTCTGCTCTACGAGCAACTATTCCGTCAAGGATATCTCGAACGGCACCAACGTTATTGATTGCGGGATGTAATGCCCAATCACAATAGAATTTCAGTTTATTATATTTTGTCTCCTTTTCTTTTCCATCTATCTCGAGCATCTTGCGAACACGAGAAAGAATATACACGACCTGGGGTTCACCCTCGATTTTCTTGTTTAACTCTGCTTGTAGTTTTTCTCGTATATCATTTCTCATGTATATAATTCCAATAAAAATGGTTTATTTAATATAAACTAAATAGATGATATAGCTTGTTTGCCACCGAAAATATAAAGCCCCGCAAGTCTAATAAGATAGAAAATAATTCCTTCTACAATTAATATTAATAATAGATAATCTAAGTGCCAATCTATATATTCCCTCGTTCCGCTTATTGTGTAGACTTTGCCGTTATCTCCTTTTTGCATTCCTTCAAACAATTGAATTTCAAAACTAGTAGCTAAATCTGGGTCTTTTCCTCCACTATATAGTTTATAGCATTCCTTACTTAATCTTATGTTTTCAGGTGTTCCTTTCTGAAATATTAAAGATTTGGAGTTTTGAATTAATTTCTTTTCATTATCAGTTAATGTTTGAGCAGTATCTCCTAATCCGTTACACGTATAATATGAACTATCGGTGCTTAATTTATTTTCCTTTCCCACAACAAAAAAGAAGATAGTTATAATTGCCACAATTCCCACTATTAAAATATATATAACCTTAAAAAAACGAAATAGTGGTTTTTTCTCAAGTTCAACAATTTTATTCATGAGTCAATTATACCATGTTGGTATTTTTCAATACACAGATTTTAATTCTCGAGCTAGCTCGTCTTGGCGGAGGGGGCGAGATTCGAACTCGCGACACCCTTTCGGATGTGACAGTTTTCAAGACTGTTGCCGTAAACCGCTTGGCTACCCCTCCAATCAGAAGATATTGGCATATTTTTGATTTCTTTTCAATTGTTATATGCTTAACCAATGAATCCCGCACTGAAATTTTAATTGGATTATGTCCGGAAATTAAGTTCAAAAGTTCATAAAAGTAAAGTTTTTCAAGAGATATAAGGTATAGTAAATACAAAGGTTTGGACATAATCAAAGTTAGATCTTTTTTTAAAATACGTTAAATTGCTTAAATAAAGCTTAATATTGCAAAACATACATTAAATATCTATTCAAATGAAAACAGTCGAAAGATTTAACAAATTAAAATTCTAGTGACGGGATGAAATTATTAGGAATTGATTATGGTTCAAAACGAATTGGCATTGCCACATCTGATTCAAGTGGGGTAATGGCTTTCCCTAAAATGGTACTAAATAATGACCGAAGTTTGATATCCAATATCAAAAAGATCTGTTCAGATGAGAAAATTGAGAAAATTGTGATCGGAGATTCAAAAGATTCAAATATGAAGGACAATCAAATCATGCAAAGTATTCGCCGTTTTGCTGATGTTATTTCAAACGAAACAAAATTACCGATAGAATTTCAGCTTGAGTTTATGACCTCTCAACAGGCAATTTTGATCCAAGGTGAAAATGATATGATTGACGCATCCGCTGCAACAATAATTTTACAAAGTTTTATAGATAAAAGTAATTAGAATAATTCAGAAATCAAAATGCAAAAGTTAAAAGTTAACATTATTCTCTTATTGAGCGGAGTGAAATTAGAGAATAAGAAATGCCCTTGTGGCACAAGTAAAAATTAAAAAGTTAAATATATAAAAAATTTTGAGTTTTGAATTGCAATTTTGCATTTTAAGTTCTAAATTTTGACTTAATCAACATGGAAGATATAAATAAACCAGACAAAAAAATAACTTACGAAGATTTTAAAAAAGTTGAAATGAAAGTAGGACAGATCCTTTCTGCTGAAAAAATTCCTGATACGGATAAGCTTCTAAAACTTTCGGTTGATTTTGGAGAAGGTTCACCTCGCCAGATCGTTTCTGGAATTGCACTTCATTTTCCGGATATATTACAGCTTGTTGGAAAGAAATGTATGTTTGTCACAAATCTTGAGCCAAGAACTATTAAAGGTTTTGTAAGTGATGGAATGATCTTGGCTGTTGGAGACGGAGATACTTTTTCTCTTGTTGAGCCTGGTCCAGAAATTCTTCCAGGTTCTACTGCTAGATAATTTTAAAAAAAGTCTTTGAAGGGCTATAATATAGGTAATGAGTCCCGTCACTGTAAAATGATATTAAAAGCTTAAACATAAAGATGTTAGCAAACAAGGTTCTTCGATTCACATTAAAAAGTAATTTTGAAAATGGACACGCTTTCAAAAGCGATGTCATTTTCTAGTGCGGGATGAGTTTCAAAAATAATTTTTTTCAAACTGCTTACTATAAATTCCTGAAATTTTTTCCTACTCCAATTTTTTTGAATTTTTCTGGTACAGGAATTGATTTTTCCACTGAGGGATTTAGATTTGTTGATTTTGAAAGAGATGAAAAAGGCTTTAAATTAAAAAAATTTGGTTTTCAGAATATTTTAGAAAAGGATTTTTTACATTCTGAACAAGCTTTTTCTTTTTTAAAAAAAATAAGCGATAAAAAAATAAAGTATGTGAGAGTAATTGTGCCTGAAGAATCATCCTATCTTTTTATTTTACCTATTGAAGGCGATGAGGCTTCTGCAAGAGGGGAGATAGAATTTCATCTTGAAGAAAATGTCCCTCTTTTGCCAAGTAATACAGTTTTTGATTTTATAACTTTTTCGGAAGACGGTAAAAAAATTGCAGTGGTTACGGCACTTTCTCAGGACACAGTTTCGACTTATGTAGATTTTTTTGAAAAAAATAATATTAAACCTATCTCTTTTATTCCAGAGTCACATGCTTTGGCAAAAGATTTGATAAAGAATGATGAAAAAGGAGTTGTTCTTATTGCTCATATTAGCAAGAATAAAACAGTAATTGCTGTAGCTAAGAATAGGATCATAAGATTTAGTTCAGCTATCAAATTTGGAGGGGAAATGATAACTGAGGCGATCGCAAAATATTGTCAAATTCCCTTAGATCAAGCAGAGATCATAAAAAATGAAAAAGGATTTTCAATGAAAGAAGAGAACCACGATTGTTTTTTAGCTCTTGGAAATTCTATTTCGGCCATCAGAGATGAAATAGAAAGAGTTATTATTTACTGGCAGACCCATGATGAAAAAAACGGGGTTATAGAAAAAATAATAATTTCTGGTTCGAATGCAAATATGCCGGGTCTTGTTGAGCATTTGTCTGAAAGTCTTAGAATCAAAACTGAAAAAGGGGATGTGTGGTCGAATTTTCCTAGATACAAAGACGAGGTACCTGAGATTCCTTTCGGTGATTCACTCAGTTATGCCGCTTTGCTTGGTATTTTTTCTGAATAAATATTATGTTTTCACTACTTCCAGAAAAATATAGAAAAAGATTACATTTTGAATATAGGATTCGTCTTGCGATCGTTGGTTTATTAGGCCTTATTATATTAACCATTATTTCTGGAATTTTTATTTTGCCAACTTATCTTAGGGTGTCTGTCGAAAATAAAATTTCTTTGGATCAAAAGAACTCATTAGAAAAGCAAATTGCTTTGCAGGCGGGGCAGAGCGGGGCAGATGATATAAAAAGTATAAGACAAAATATCAATATCGCAGCCGTTGATCAGAGAAGTGTAATTTCATCTATAAAGGCTGTTATTAAAGCACAAAGTTCTGAAATAAAACTTACAAATTTTTCATACATATATAATTCGAAAGCAAGTACCTTGGTTATAAGTGGAATTGCTTCAAGTCGACAATCTTTGCAAACTTTTCAAAAAAAACTTCTAGAACAGACTCTTTTTACTAATGCTAATCTGCCTTTATCCAATTATGCTAAAGATTCAAATATACCTTTTTCAATAAATTTATCGGGACAATTTTAAAAATCTAATATGAAAAAAAAACTTATAATTATTTCTTCTATCGTTGGAACTATGGCTTTAGTTTTTTTTGCTGTACATATTTGGGTAATTTCTAAGATCGAACAAAAATATAGTGACACTCAAAATCTTTCTGGTAATTTACAGATGGATATAATTAAAAACCAGCAACTAAGTAATTTAAGAAGAAAAATTAAAAATTTTAGTGAGCAAAATAAAGAGTTATTGGCATTGTTTATAAAAGATGATGATATTCCAAACTCTATTCAGTCACTTGAAACAATAATGAGAAATTTAAAAATAACAGGAAACACTAAATCTGTCTCTGAGATAAATGTCCCTGAGTTAAAATCAGCATTAAAAAATGAATTACTTATTACTTTTGAAGCCGAAGCTCCATATTCAAACTTGATGCAGTTTATTTCTATTTTAGAAAATCTGCCCTATAGATCATATATTTCTTCAGTTTCGATTGTAAAAGAAACTCCTGTTCAATCTCTAGGACAAACTACGAAATCAGCAAAAAATGATCTATGGAAATTAAACCTTACATTAAATATAGTTAAAACTATGGCAAGCCAAACTACAAAATAAAATGAAAAGTGATTATATAAAAAAACAAATAGATGTTGAAATGGAAAAAACAAAAAAGTTTTTTCTAAAAATGAGTAATCCAGATCCAGACAGAGACTGGTTCATTGTTATTTCCTTTTTATCCGTTTCCTTCTTTATAGTTGTTATCTGGAGTATTGCTCTTTATTTTCTATACTTCCCAACAGCAATTGAATTTCCTGGATCGAATATTTCTTATGGTTCAGTGG
>Ga0172379_10009513_pt1 | contig 11969 bp, 8 predicted proteins | sample GrowelOW334metaG_FD_119756 | JGI IMG/M metagenome (GOLD analysis project Ga0172379, IMG submission 119756) | Groundwater microbial communities from an aquifer near a municipal landfill in Southern Ontario, Canada - Groundwater well OW334 metaG | ecosystem: Environmental > Aquatic > Deep... | reverse complement strand
TTTGTAATTTCATATTCTCACCTCCTTCCTTAATATAAGGAAAAACAGATAGTTTAATTATATAATAAAATGAACAAAGTGTACAACTGGGATTTAATTCCTAATTCCTAATTGACCTAATTTCTAAAATTTTGATTTTAATCATTGGAATTTAGGATTTGTCTAGAAATTAGAAATTTGACATTAGAAATTCTAATTTTTATCCTGCTGACATTCTATACATAGGCAATAGCACGGCCGACACCATAAATCCTACAGAAACACCCATTACCATCATAATAGCCGGTTCCATCAAAGTCACCAAGTTGCCTACCAAATTATTCACATCGCGTGAATAAAAGTCAGCTAGGCGCCTAAATATTTCTTCTAAGCGCCCTGTTTTTTCACCCACAATCATCATTTGCGATACCATACTAGGTACTACATCTGATTGGGAAAATACACTGGAAATTGAATTACCGTCTTCTACTTCTTTAATAGTGCGTTCTATCATATCTTTAAATACTGCACTACCCACTACGTCAGCCACAATAGTTAAAGCGCGAGTTAGTGAGACTCCGCCTATTATCAAAGTATGCATAGAGCGGGTAAAACGTACTAAATAGATATATTGGTAAATGCGCCCCACTACTGGTATTTTTAATTGCACAGTATGCCAAACTTTTTTGCCCTGGGGTGTACGAGTGTAAAAACGAAAACCAATACCAAAGCCCACTAATAAAATTAAAATCAACCACCAATACCCTTGTAAAAAATTGCTAACACCCATTAACACCCGAGTAGATAGTGGCAGCTCAGCACCCGATTCCACTAACACAGCTGTGAGTTTAGGCACTACATATATCATCATTACCATACCCACCATCAAAAGCCCACCTAAAATAAAAGCGGGATATATCATAGCGCCTTTAATCTTGCTCATTAAATCATAGCTTTTTTCCTGCTCGTCGGCTAAATAATTTAAAACTTCATCTAACTTACCAGAGGTTTCACCTGAAGCCACCATATTTACATAAAAGTCAGAAAAAATTTCCGGGTATTTGGCCAAGCTAGCTGATAGTTTAGCACCACCATCTACTTCGTCAGCTAATTCTGATACTACAACTTTGAGCCTGGAATTAGCTGTTTGTTTTTCCAAAATCCTTAAAGCCTGCACAATAGGCACGGTGGCTGAAGCCATCACTGACAATTGACGCGATAGTACTACTAAATCTTTTACCTTAACACGGGAAACCGCTTGACTGAATATAAATTGCCAACGGCTAACTTTGCTCTCGGTAACAGATATAGGGGTGAGAGATTTTTCAGTTAAAATTTCTACAGCCAATTGATGCGAAGCTGCCTCCACCATACCATGCACTGTCTCTCCCTCCATGGTTTTGGCTTGATATTCAAATAAAGACATGAATTAAGTAAGAGTAAGAGTAAAAATTTTAAATCTAAAAATTATTCCTTAACCCTCAAAATAGAGGCTAAAGCTTCTTGGCTTACGGCTTGCTTTTTAGCTTCTTCGGGCAGAATTTCGCCGTTGTTTACCAGCTGCGCCAAAGACTGTTCTAGTGATACCATACCTTCACCTCGTGAAAGTTGCAGCACATTTTGTAGCTGAACTACCTTACCTTCCTTAATAAGCGAACGTACTGGTGGAATACCAAGTAAACATTCCGTTACTAATACTCGCCCACCACCTAACCGAGCCACTAACCTTTGCGACACCGAACCTAAAAATGTTTCCCCCAACATAATTTTTAAGCCTTCAGCTGTCTCGCCTGGCCAGCTAGCTACCATAGATTCCAAGGCTCGCACTGCTGAATCAGCTTCTATAATTACTAGTACTAAAGTGCCAGCTCTGGCCAAAGTCAACACTTGCTGCCAATCTGCCATAGCAAGCGGCACGCTAATACCCAAAACATCCACATCTTCACTGCGTAAATTTTCTAATCCAGCCGAAATGTTAGGTACATCGGCACCTAAAGATTTTTGCTGAACAAAAGATCGATCATTATTAATTAAATACTCTACTGGATCTTCAAAAGTTACTATATGACGAGCTGATTGATGATTTATATAATCCAACAAAGATATAAGAGTAGTGGTACGCCCAGAACCCGCTGGACCACTAATCACAATCAATCCTTCACGCTCATCAGTTAAATCTATAATCCTTTTAGGTAAGCCCAAAGTAGCAGCCTCAGGGATCTGCACGGAAATTAAACGCAAGTCTACTGCTGGGTAGCCTTTTTGATAAGATAAGTGAACACGAAAACGGGCTCTATTATCTAGAGCATAAGATAGGGTAAGATTTTTTTGCTGAGCTAAAGTAGTTTGGCCTGCTTCATCTATAAAAAATCCTACCAATTCCTGCATGAATTCTGGTGTAACTGCTAACTCTTCAGCCAAAGGTTCCAGCTTACCATCGTGCCTTATAATAGGCTGACTACCCACGCTAAAATGAACATCCGAAGCCTGCCTAGCTGCAACTTCAGTTAAAATACGAGTAATGGTTAAATTGTCAGTGGTGGACATGTTTAGTAAGAGTAAGAGTTTTGAGTCTGCCGGAGGCAGATAAATCTGTCAGAGACAGATAAATAAGAGTAAAAAACTAATAAATTATAATTCTGTTAATCTCTAGCAGCGGCCATTACTTCTTCGTAAGAAGTGATGCCACGCAACACCTTTAGATAGCCGTCTTGAATCAAACTAGTGCCACCCTGATGTTCAAATTCTTTTTCAAGATCATATGGTTTAGCACCTTCTACTATTAAACGTTGTAACTCTGGCGTATTAAGCATAACTTCACTTATAGCCACCCGACCTCTATAACCAGTACTTTCACACTTAGCACAACCAACCCCTTTATAAAATACCCAGGGCTCGGCGGGAATTTCTTGTATAGATTCTGCATTTAAAGTTTGGAGAGAATCTTTTATTTCTTTTATGGTTTCGGGTGGTAAGTCAAACACCTGACGACAATCAACACAGAGCTTGCGTACCAAACGCTGACCAATAATAACATTTAAGGTTGAACCTATCAAAAAAGGTTCTACATGCATATCAATCAATCTTAAAATAGCACTAGGCGCATCGTTGGTATGCAAAGTCGAAAGTAAAATATGGCCAGTAAGTGAGGCATGAATAGCTAGCTCGGCTGTTTCTGAATCACGAATTTCGCCCACCATAATCACATCCGGATCTTGACGTAAAATAGACCGGAGTCCCGAAGCAAAGGTATAACCCACTTCTGGATTAACTTGTGATTGATTCACCCCACCTAAATAATATTCTACCGGATCTTCTAAAGTAATAATGTTGGAATCTTCTCTATTTAACATATTGAGCACGGCATACAAAGTAGTAGATTTACCAGATCCAGTAGGACCAGTTACCAAGAACATACCATGGGGTTTAATAATGGCCTCATTAAGAATACGTAATTTAAAACCAGTGAACCCCAAACCTTCAAAAGTTCTGACACCAGTAGTGGAATCCAAAATACGCATCACAACTTTTTCATTACCTATCACTGGCAAGGTGGAAACACGGAAGTCTATTACTTTATCTAAAATTTTCAAACGAATACGACCATCTTGCGGCAAACGAGTTTCATCTATTTTTAAATTAGACAATACTTTGACACGCGACACTACTGAAGCATGAATGTATTTAGGTAAGGTAAGCGAGGTGTGTAATACTCCATCAATACGAAAACGCACCCGAGAATCAGCTTCACCCGGCTCAACGTGAACGTCGGAAGCGCCGGCTTCTACAGCGTGGCGCAAAATAGCTGCCACCATTTTGGCTACTGGCGCTGATTTTAATACTTCTTCAAATTCCTGTGGCGCTTGAGTTGGCTTTTCTCGCAAAGCCACCTGATCGGCTTCATCCGCCATTTTTAAAGCTTCTGATACCTCACTAACCAAGGAACTGTATTGTCGCAAAACTTTGAGCAAGCTAGTAGTAGTGGTAATAGCATAACGCGGACGCCAACCACTTTGCCGCCCCAGCACCTCCAAAGCTTCCATAGCTTTAAAGTTCTCTGGGTGCACTAAAGCTACCCAAACTTCGTTGCCATCACGCTTAAAAGGCACTACCTGATAATACTGAGCTGTCTCTAAGGGCAACAAACGTAATACTTGTTCGGCTACTGTTTGTAAAGTTAAATCTACAGCTGGCAAACCAAAGAAAGCGCTCTTAGCTTTGAGTAAAGCATCCGGCGTAATAACAGCTCGCTCCAACATAACTTCCTCCAAACCACGCTGTTCGGCCTGAGCTTGCTTGCGTAATTCAAGCAACTTAGTTTTATTAACCAAACCTTGCTCCAACAAAAATTCAGTAAAATCTTGTAATGGTTGAGAAACTGTAGTCATAATTATTTGATATCAATCGGTTAAACTTTTAAAATCAAAACAATTTTCAATAGTAGAAGTCTCGCTAAAATGGTCAATGTCTTCCGCTTTTCTTCTTAAGCCTTGATTGGTAATTAATAAATAAACATTTTTATTATCTATGCCGGATTTTTCAGTTTCCAATAAACCATAAATACAAAATTCCTGTCTGTTGTTCTTATTATCTAAAACTGTATAAATATATTTGTCTCTGTTAATTGGATCAAAAGGTCTTTCTACTAAAAATTTAGTAAAATTAGGATCGTTCCACCAACCATCTACTGACATGTCAGGATATTGCTCAGTTGAACTGTTGTCGTAATAAAGAGCCAGGGCGGTATAAAGTTGTTTAAAATCAGCTAATCTTTGAGCATCGCGCGCTTTGAATCTAGCTGAATTTAAAGATACGATAGCCAAAGACGACAAAATTCCAATAATAGATATAACTACCAACAATTCCACTAAGGTAAAACCTTTGGCAGACAAAATTTTACATGGAGTTTTAGAAAACATCATAATCAACTCTAAGGATTAATAATATTAGTATTATTAGTATTAACAGTTGGTGTTATAAGGGGCGCAAAAGGATCGGTTTTGGTTATAGTCTGCACAGTCAAGGGCAGAGGGCCAAAATTTTGTAAACCCTTAACTTCTTCTTGTTCAAAAAATTTATCATTAAAAAGCTTTTCCTGGGGCAGATTAAAGTCACTACCTATAACTTCTGTACTAGTAGTAATATTTTCTGATTTCAAAAAATCTTTCAAAAAATAATTATACATCAAATAAAAAATACCTAAAAGTGCTACTAATAAAACACCGATCAATATCATGGTTTTAGCTGGTGGTAAGGCTTTAGCAACTAACATAAAAACAAAATTTAAACACTAAGGCATGTAATAAGTAGTAAGCTCAACCGAATAAGCAGTCTCTCGACCACTAAAATTAAAATTCTCCAAACTAAGCAAACGCCAAGCTGACCGTAGATTGCCTAACAAAGTTTTAAATTTAAGATAACTACCATTATCCAAACTCAAACTAACTTTCACTGCTCGCGCTCCTGATGGCACACTAGAACTACGCGTTTTTGTATCTTTCACATCAACAGCCGATATGCTTAAAAGATCAAAACCAGCGTCCCGTACTAAAGACTCTAACTCAAACAAAACATCTGGTAAATTTGGTGCATCTGGAACCATTAAATTTATGTCCTGACCACTCTGCTGGACTAGTAATTTATCCCACAATTTACCTTGAGCCTTCAGTTGTTGAAAATCTGTTTGGGCTTTTTGTAATTGATCGCGAGCCTCTTCTAAAACTTGACCCGAACGCGCTTCTTGCCACAAAGGTATTATAAACCACGTACCAGCTAAAAATATAATTATTACCACGCCCACTGACCACCAAACAAAATGCCGGTTTAAACTACGGCTAATAAAATTGGCTGAATTTTGAGGTAGTGGTAGGGCTGACATATTTATTTATTGCCAGATTTAGACTTGTCGTTTGGTTTAACACTTGGCACTTTAGCCAAAAAATTATTATTAAGCTCTAAATCAAAGGAAGTTGAATAAAGCACCAACTGATCTTTTTCAGCTGGCTCACCACCAGCCACAGATGACATTTGTACACTAGAAACAACATCGGTAGCCTGCTGAAAAGCTAATAACTGACGAGCTAAAGCTGCTACCGAAGTCCCCTCAGCTGTTAAGAATACCTTGCCAGTAGAAGTAGCTGAAGCTGTTATAAAACTAACGCCTGGTACGCCTAATTTTTCTAAACCATCAAAAAATTTGAGCCAATCATTGCGTTGGTTAAAAACCGACTCAACTACTTTCATACGCCTGCCCACCTGTTGCAAATTCTTAACTGTAGGACCAAATTCTGCAATAGCTAATTGCAAATCATCGGCCTCCGCTCTAATTTTAGCTAACTCTTGTTCCTTTTTTAAAGCTAGATTAGATAAACCAGCATAAACTGCCCCAACTGCTATCACAGCCAATACGGCCACACCAACTAAACGTAAACCAAGGCGTTTCACTCCTTGTTTTGACTTAACATCTACTGGTAAAAGATTCACATCCAACAACACCCCCAAAGGAACATTAGCTGCCTGAACTCTGGCTGGAAACTTACTAATTGATTTGTCGCCTGAATGATTGCCAGAATTCATTGCCTCACCCACTCGAGTACCTGGTGGCGTAGCTAACCATAATTTAAAAATTTGCCACCACGATAATTTATCACTAATTTTTACTTCAGCTGGCTTGACTGAAGGTTTGCTAAATACTGCCCTGTTTGCAGACACTGGCGGTGGAGTTTTAATAGTGGAAGTTTCTGATTTAGCCGGTGTTGTGGGTGTTTGAGTAGTAGAAGCTGGTGTAAAAGTCGGACGAGGGGGCAACGGCGATGGAACTTTGCGTTCCTCTTCTTCCCTACTTCTTAAATCAGTTGGCAATAAATTTATGTCTGACATTGAATTAATATTATTCAATATTTAATCATTGAATTCTCTTAGTGCCAAACCTATAGCTGTAGCAAAACGGGGGCCAATATCTTCTAAGACTGGTTTAAGCTCAGTGGGATAAGAAACCCCTGACCACGGATCACCCACTTGAACCCTAATTTGAAAAATACTTTCTAAATATTCTGTTAAATGTGGCAAGAAAGCTGAACCGCCGGTAAGTATCATTTTCTCTACTGGCCTAACACTTTCAGTGCGGAAGAGTGACAAAGCATATTTAATCTCATTTACCATAGGAGCGAAAGTTACTTCAATCACCTTGGCCACGCCACTAGTCGACCCAGTTACCACCCCCACATCACGTTTAAATTGTTCGGCCCGACGTTGATCTATTTGTAAACTTTGAGCTACGGCTTTTGTAGCAGTCAAACCACCTACATCTATACTTCTATTTAAAATAGGCACATGATTTTCAATAATAACCAAGTCACTAGTCAAGGCACCCACATCAACTATGAGAGCCACTCCTGGATCTGGCCCCAAGAGCGACCTACCTAAAGCAAAGGCCTCTGTTTCTAAACTTATTAACTCCAGCTTAGCCTGATGAAATATATCCAAATATCTTTTAACTAAATTCTTCGGAGCAGCTGTCAGCAAAATTCTTACCAACTTTTCTTTGCGCCCAGTCTCAGATTTAATTTCCCCTAGCAATTTCCAATCTAATATCATCTCTTCTATGGGCATGGGGACTATTTTTTTAGCCTCATAAGCAAGTGCCTGCCCCACTTCTTTTTCGTTCATAGTGGGCAAAGTCAGCACTGAACTAAACACCGAAAAAGTAGGTAGAGCTGCTATACATTTACGAGTTTGTACATGTGATTGATCACAAATTTTAGCCAAAGTAGCCGCTGTGCGAGCTGCCGTCTCATGAACATCAAATTTTACCTCTTCCAAAGGCACATCAGCAAAACCATAGGTAACCAAACGAGGACTTCCTCCTTGATTAGAAAGCTCTACTACCTTGATACTGCCTGTACCAAGATCAATACCGAGGTAAGAACGAGTATGGGAAAATAAACCCATGTTTCGGAGTGGTAAATTTAAATAAAGGTACTATTATTATAACACAATAAGCTTTATTCCGCTACAATAATATTAACACAACACTAAACTAAATAGCTAAAAATAAAGAAAAATTCAAAAAAAGCTAGAATTATGAAGAAAGAAGTAAGAAATAAGCACCAAAATAAGTAAAATACACCTGAATTAGCTTTCCTACCTCAATTCTTTCTTCTAGCTTATTTCTTCTCACTCTCAACTTTCCGCTTTTAACTACCAACTATTCGCTATAGGCTACTGACTATTTACTGTCTGGTAAAAATTGGTAAGCCCTTGGCAATGTCCGACATACCTGGTGGCGGGTTTAGCTGCAAGCGTCCGTCAATGATAAAATTCTCAGCCGGATCTTTTAGATAAACATCAAAATAAGTGCGTTCAAATCTAAACTGACGAGCAAAAGCTGATCCGTAAACTGTCAATTTTGAAGCACTATTACCAGTAGAAAAAATACCGCAATGTACAAACAAATCTTCACTAGAGCTCACTACGCTAGAGCAAATGGGAGTTCTTCTACCCAAAACAATAAATGTGCCGGCTAAACTACTTACCTGGGGATCAACTTTCACGTCACCATTAACTATCCAAACCACTGAAGCTAATTTCTTGCCTACTATATTTTTTTCATTCACTGGAGCATAAACTATATTTTTATTTATAACCAAATCACCGTCAATAATAATAGTGCCCGATCCATTAAACACTCCGCCGCTCCCTACTGTATCGTTATAAAACGTAATCGGATCATTAATAGTATAAGAATTAATATCGCCATCTTCATCTTGATCTATTTTTTCTACTTTTGGTTTATAAACTTTACCTAATAATTTACCATCTTTAATAGCTTTAGTAGCGGCATTGTCATTAGCCAAAGTATCAGTTACCACTCCGATACCATATTTATTCTTAGCTGATTTGCCTATAACCTTACCAAGTCCTGGTACATCCACGCGGCCTAAACGCAAAACAACCGGCTGGTCTGGAGTACTACCAGAAGTAATACTTCTTTTTTGGCAATAGGCTGGAGAATTTCCGCATTGTAAATCTTTGGTACAAGAATACCCTGATCTGCTACCACCCACGCAAACTCCTGTCAAAAGATAGTCCGCTTTTCTGCAAGCTGCACTAGTGCACTCGCTTCTAAATCTACCTGTAATAGTGCTATCTTTTTCCACTTGAATTACATAGGCTGCATTGCTCTTACCAGCCGGTGGTGGAATATTTGTTTTTACACCACCCTTAGAAAACACATTACCTCCCTTGCTGCTAAAATACGGCGCAATAATATCTGGACTAGGATTATAAAACTCTACCCAGCCACTACCCAAAGGGCTAGTTGATCCTTTTTTGGCATAATGCCAAGCCCAACCTAAATTCACATCTGGATATTTTCCCTCAGCTACTTTAAATTGCCCCAAAATAAGATTATCAAAATCAACTACCACTCCATAATTTACCGTACTACAGGTACCTTTATTACTACAGCTCAAAGAAATCCAACCTTGGTTGCCCCAATCAAGTACTCTGGCCCAGCCTTTCAAAGTAGCTTTATAATCATAAGTGGAACAATCTTTATTAGGCTCATCTAAACATTCATAAGTGATGGTGGGTGGTTTGCCATCGGGCGCGAGCAAACCAGGATTATTTTCTGTACAAGTTTTACCAAAACAAACCCAACTAGGCTTTTGCTTTAAGCTATCATTATAACCAGCCCAAGCCCAACCGTATATTTGTCTAACATTTTCTTTTACATTAATCTTTAAACCATAGGTAATGTTTGGATCTAAATCACACACCTTTGGTAAGCCCAAGCCCTGAGCTTCCTTATTTAAAATTTCACAATTTTTATAACTCAGAGATACCCAACCCAAGCTGCCACTCCAAGCCCAACCCTTAACATCAAATTCAGTTACTAGCGCTTTGGCGGCTGAAGGCGCCACTCGAAAAACTTGTTCTATAGTTGAGTCCTCATTACCCAGGCTATCTCGAGCAGTAGCATAATAGTAATGACGTGTACCAGCCTCAAATAATTTTGTAGTAGTATAACTGCAAGGACTAGCAGCGCAAGTTTTGACTGACGCGTGATCAAAGGTAATAGTAATACTTACGATATCTGAAGCATCTTGAGCTGTGGCTGTAATAATAGTAGTTTGATTAGAATTGGGTGGATCTGGAACAATAGATACTGAAAGTGTAGGCGGTGTAACATCTGCCACTACTGTAACAGTAGCCACTGCGGTATTGCCGGCTGCATCACGAGCTGTGGCTGTAATAATATAACTACCTGATACACTAGGGTTCCAAGTAACAGCATAAGGAGAAGTAATATCTTCCACGCCAATATCAATTCCATTAGCCTTGAATAATACACCAGCCACACCAACATTATCTGCGGCTGTAGCTTCTACGGCAACTGAGCCTGATACAATAAGTCCAGCACTTGGCTTAGTAATACTAACTACTGGTTTGGTGGTATCAGGTATTATGACTGTAATAGTATCTGTAGCCATATTACCATCAGTATCACGAGCTGTGGCTGTAATAGTATGACTGCCTGGAGTATAAGTACTAGTGTTCCAAGTAGCGGAAAAAGGAGATTTTGTATCTTCAGACCCTAGATTAACTCCATCAATTTTAAACAACACTCCTTCTACTTTAATATTATCTGTAGCCGTAGCTGTAATAGTAACTGATCCAGATACAGTAGCGCCGCTCGCCGGAGCCGTAATATTAACAGTGGGCTTAATAGCATCAAGCACTATCACTGAAATAGTATCTGTAGCTGTTCTGTTGGATAAATCACGAGCTACAGCTGTAATACTATAACTACCTGCAGTACTGTTAGTCCAAGTAGTGGAATATGGGGCGGTAGTATCTTCCGCACCTAGATTAACTCCGTTTATTTTAAACTGCACGCCAGCTACACCAACATTATCTGTAGCTGTAGCTGTAATAGTAACTGTGGCTAGAACAATAGAATGATTAGCCGGAGTGGTGATGGTAACACCGGGATCAACATTATCAGGATTAACAGTTATAGTTACACTTTTACTAGTGCTCCCACCTGCTCCAGTACAAGAAAGAGTATAAGTGGAAGTAGCGGTTGGAGAAATAGTTTGATTGCCGTTTATACCCTTATCACCAACCCAAGATGCCGGGGCGGACCCTGCACAACTAGCTGCACCTGTACTAGACCAGGTAAGGATGGCTGTCTGACCAGATAAAATAGTAGCTAAGTTGGTAGTAAGAGTAACTGTCGGAGGGCCAACTAGAGTAGTGGCACTAACAATACTAGAAGGAGCAGACCAATTACCGGCCGCATCTCGTGCCAAAATACGATAACGATAGGTTGTGCTAGGCGCCAAACTACTACTAGTAAAAGAAGTAAGGTTTGGCGTACCCACTGAAACAAATGTGCTACAACTAGCACCAGTACACTGCTCCACACTATAGCCAGTTACACCAACATTGTCTGTTGGTGCTGTCCAAGTTACTGTGACAGTAGAAGACGAGGCGGCATTAGCCACCGGACTAGCAGGAGAGTTGGGTGGAATAGTATCAGATACAGTAACATTAATAGTAGCTGTAGTAGTATTACCTGATGTATCACGAGCTACAGCTTGAATACTATGACTACCCATAATGCTAGGGCTCCAAGTAGTAGAATAAGGTGAGATAGTATCTTCAGTGCCTAAATTAATTCCATCTATTTTAAACTGCACGCCAGCTACACCAACATTATCTGTAGCTGTAGCTGTAATAGTAACTGTGGCTGGTACATTAGCACCGTTTGCTGGAGTAGTAATAGTAACTCCTGGCGGAGTAGCATCAGTAACAGTAAAATTTTTTGTAACAAAAGGTGATTGGTTTTCGCTTTTGTCATAAGCAATAGCACGATAAGAATGGTTCCCTACAGCATAAGGCCCTCCAGTATATGAACAAGGGCTTTTACTACAGGAACCATATTCTGAACCATCAATAACAATTCCTATAGCTGTTACACCTAC
>Ga0172379_10009512_pt1 | contig 11969 bp, 17 predicted proteins | sample GrowelOW334metaG_FD_119756 | JGI IMG/M metagenome (GOLD analysis project Ga0172379, IMG submission 119756) | Groundwater microbial communities from an aquifer near a municipal landfill in Southern Ontario, Canada - Groundwater well OW334 metaG | ecosystem: Environmental > Aquatic > Deep... | reverse complement strand
TGACTGATTTTTTAAACCAATATTTAAAGGAAATTGATAAAAAAATAAAAGATAATAAAAATCAAAATTGGAAAGTGGTGATTAAAAATCATCGGGAAATGATTAGATTTATACAACATGAAAGATTGATTCATTTATTGGTGACGTTGACGGTGGCAATTTTATTTATGATATCGATGATGTTTAGTTTGATTTATCAATTTTTGTTTTTATTTTTGGTCGATTTTTTATTATTAGTGTTGTTGGTACCGTATATTTTTCATTATTTTAAACTAGAAAATGGAGTCCAAAAAATGTATTGGATTGACAAATTGATTAAAGAAAAAATAGGAGATTAGCGACGTCCACGATTGATGGTTTGAAATCTAGATCCAGGTTTAAAGCCGGAAGTGGATTTATTGCCAGGGAAATTTGGTACTTCTGGTTTAACGAAACCTTTGATAATAGTAGATCGATTGTCGGTCATTGGTTTGTTTGATGATTTACTCATATGTATTAATTATATTATAAATTTTAAAGTTGGGAAATAGATGACGTATTCAATGGTTCATTTACAAAAAAGGGCGGACATGTGTGTCCGCCCTTTTATAAATTCATATTTTATTTTAATTTTGCTGACTCTTTATGTTCAGTTTTCTTTCGACACCAACGACAATATTTGGTAAATTTTAATTTATCAGGAGTGTTGGTTTTATTTTTTTCAGTTAAATAATTTTGAGCGCCACAAACTGAACAGACGAGGGCGATCAAAATTCGTGGTGTTTTTTTAGATTTTGTTGCAGACATGGGTGTAGTTTATCATATTAATCGGCGTGTTTATATTTTTTAATTTGTCTCTCGATGGCTTCACGTAAATCGACTATAGCGGCTTCTAACTCGTGATGTTTAGTTTCAGCATGAAAACTATTTTTTTGGCCAGGAAGAGTCATATCAAATTGAACAGTAAAATCCTTATATCGCTTGTCTTTTTCAATACGAAGGCAGGCTGTTTTTAGTTCGTTATTAAATTGAGGAAGAAGCTTATCAAGTTTGTCGACAAATTTATCCTTGATCATTTTGCGGATTTTTAGGGAAATAATTAAGTTAACACCTTTGATCTGAATATTCATTTAGATCTCCTATTTAATTTATAACTTAAAATTAGCGTGATCGTCATTACCTGTTATTATTTTACCATTTCCTTAAATACAACTGAAATGTTTTATTCAGTGATGGTTTGAATTGTGTCGTTGCAGTCAGAACGAAGATGATTAGTTTGAATAAAAACATCACCTTTTTTTGGTTCGGTGGTTTTAAAGACTTGTTTATTTTTGTCAGTTAGAGTGATTTCTAAATTTTGTTTTTGAAAGACAGATTGAATTTGGCAGTTTTGGATTAGATTGACGGCTTCTTGCCAGGTTATTTCGGTTATTGGTGGGGGTGTAATTATAGTAGCGGTAAAGTCAGCATTAATTTGGTTTGTTTTATTTTTTTGAAAAACAATAAAACAAAAAATAGAGACAGGTAAAATTATTAAGAGAATAATAAGAATAATTAAGACTTTTCGTCGGATTTTAGACACCAATCAAGTTTATCAAAATTTATTAATTATTGATGGGAGTGACTGTTGGTGTTGGTGTGGTGGAATTTTGATATGTGAAGTTTCTCTCAAGAGTAATGATTTTATCAACCACAGTGCTTTTGACTTTAATTTGAAGTTCCTTTTTGCCGGTAGTTAAGTTATAAAGACAAATATCGTTATTATTGTAATCAGACCAATTACTGTTATCCAATTTGTAGGACCAGGTGACAGGACAATAATTACTATCAGTGGAAATATTGATACAAACATTGTCGGAATTAATAATTTCACCTTCTTGAGGTGACAAAATTTCAATTTCGCCAATATCTTTTTTACGTTCAACTTTGGTAGGAGTGGTAGTGGGTGTAGAAGTAGTTTTTAATGTGGTTTTTGGTGGATTAGTGTTACTGGAGTTGGTAGCGGGATTATCGATGATAACTTGAATAGGAGTAGTAGAATTCGCTTCAATCGCTGTTTGTTTATTTTTATTAATAGTGTTCAGATTGACGATAATAACAGTCAATATCATAGGAATAGAAAGGACAGCAGTAATCAATTCGAAATGTCTTTTTTTGTCGGGAAGGACAAAATACCATTTTTTAATATTGGGGAGGAGATTTTTTAGGATATTTTTCATAGAGAGTTGACTGTTTAAGGATAATATTTTAACACATGAAACTAAAGGGGCAGATTAAAAATATTACTTTATGGTAAAATTACTTGATTAAAAAATGATTTTTCATGGAATCAATAAAAGAAATTGTAAATATAAATTTGTCGCCTGATTATTATGGAAAATTTTTGCGATCTAATAAAATTTTAACATTAGATAAAAATAGAATCGATTTGGTTTTTTTGTGTGGTGATGAAAGAAAGGATTTGAAAACAATTACTGATGGAGACTCAAGTTTAATTTTGAGGTATAAAGAAAGAGAAGGGGTCGCGTTGAGTTTAAAGACAGAAACAGAAGAATTAAATATAGTTCAATTACAAGGATCAAAGGGTAAACCTGGATATCGAATTTCAACTGGTTTTTTCTTTGTTGATTTTTTTGGTGATCAAATTAAAAAAATAATAAACCACCCAGAAGCGGAGTTTGAAAGAATTTCAATGCCGTCATTTGGAGAAATTAAAGGAATGGAAGATTTACAATCAGAAATGGCGATTCAAAGATACAAAGAATTAGCTAATATTTTAGGATTGAGATTTTCAAATCAAGAGTGGAAATTTATTAAAGAAATACGAAAACCGTTATTTAATGGCTGAGGCAATAATGTTGACGACACCTTTATCGAGAGGGCTGGGTAAAATAAAATCGACAGATAATTCAGAATCTTTAACATAATCGGCTAAGGCTTGAGAGGCAGCTAATTTCATTTGATTAGTTATTTTGCTAACTTTATTATCCAAAGCGCCTCTAAAAACCCCAGGGAAAGCCAAAACATTGTTAATTTGATTAGGGAAATCACTGCGGCCGGTGCCGATAATAAAAGCGCCGGAATCTTTGGCGATAATGGGATCAATTTCTGGAATTGGATTGGCCATGGTAAAGATAATTGGTTTTTCGCCCATGGTTTTGACCATGTCTCTGGTGACGATATTTGGTCCACTAACGCCGATAAAAACATGTCTGCCGATCATGGCTTGACTTAAATTACCATTTAAATTTTGAGGATTAGTAAAAGTTAAAAATTCTTTTTTAGCATCATTTAAATCGAGACGATCTTGACTAATTATACCCTTAGAATCGACAATAATTAAATCTTTAAAACCATAAAGACTTAATAATTTGGCAATGGCAGTGCCGGCAGCACCAGCGCCACAAATGACGATTTTAGTATCTTTTGTGGTTTGGTTAGTTAGTTTTAGAGCGTTAATTAAGGCGGCTAAAACGACGATGGCGGTACCATGTTGATCATCGTGCATGACGGGAATATCTAAAATTTCTTTTAATTTATTTTCAATGTAAAAACATTTAGGGGCGGCAAAATCTTCTAAATTAATTCCACCAAAACCGGGGGCAATATTTTTAACGATATTAATAATTTCATCGGGGTCTTGAGTTTCTAAAACAATGGGAAAAGCATCAACATTGGCAAATTCTTTGAAAAGCAAAGCCTTGCCTTCCATAACTGGTAGAGCGCCAAAAGGACCAATATTACCCAAACCTAATACGGCTGAACCATCGGAAACAACGGCGACGGTATTGGATTTGATGGAATATTCGGAGGCTAATTCGGGATGTTGGGCCAAAAGGGTGGAAACGGCGGCGACTCCGGGAGTGTAGGCGATACTTAAATCATCTTTAGTTTTGACTTCGCCAAATTTACTGGTGATGGCAATTTTACCTTTGTTAAGTTTGTGTTTTTCGAGTGAGAGTTGAGAGTAGTCCATGTTGAAATTATAACCTATTTTGGTTTTTGATATAATCGGAAACGATCGATTTTTTGAAGGCAAAAAATTAGATTAGGACATTTAAAATTAGAAGGGAGTGTTGGTGTAAATGGGTAGTGTTAAGGATTTGGTTGAACATTTAGGGCAGGATGGGTGTGTTTTTGGGGAGTTTATTTTTTCAGATAGGTATTCAGTTTTTGATTATGGGGAGATGCCAGATTTAATTCCGAATAAAGGTGCTGCTTTAGCAATAATAGCGGCTTGTGCTTTTGAAAGATTAGAAAAAACAACAAGAATTAAATCGCATTACAAAGGTTTAATTAGTCAAAACAGAACACCTGTTTTTATTGAAAGTTTGGAAAATTCAACGGATACAATGATGGTAAATTTGGTTAGGGTAAAAAAGCCGGAGTTTAGTAGTGGGGTTTATGACTATTCTCAGTATAAAGTAGATAATTTAAAGAATTTGCTAATACCTTTTGAATTTATTTACAGAAACAAATTACCAAAGGGTTCAAGTGTTTTTTTAAGACTGGAAAAAGGATTGCTGAATTATAAAGATTTGAGATTGGATCATATGCCGGTTTTTGGAGAAGTTTTACCCAAGCCATTTTTTGAGATAACGACTAAACTTGAAAGAACAGATCGATTTGTGACTTTTGATCAGGTGAGGGGAATGATTGGCGTTTCAAATGAAGAAATTTATGAAATGATATTAGTGTTGTCGCAGGTGGAGAAAGTTGTTTCGACGATGACAAATGAGGTGGGTTTAAGTAACGATGATGGAAAAATAGAGTTGGCTTTTAATTCGGATGGTGAAATTATTGTGGTTGATGTTTTTGGAACACCGGACGAATGTCGTTTTTCTTATCAAGGAATTCAGTTGAGTAAAGAAATACTTCGGCAATACTATATGACGACGCCCTGGTACGATGAAATAAAAATTGCCAAAGAAAAGGCAAAAAATGTTGAGGTAGAAGATTGGCAACAATTTTGTCCGAAACCTGATCCGCTGCCACAAGAACTGATAAATTTGGTTTCCATGGTTTACAAATCAATGGCAAATGCATTTTTAGGGAGAAAAATATTTGCCGATGTGCCAGATTTGCCCGAAATTGCGGAAATATATGTAGAATTTTGGAACAGATTCCAGAGACACTCTTAGTTCTTTTAGGACAGTTATTTTTAGTTGATTAACAACTGGGAATGACTGTCTTTTTTTTTGTAAATATGCGGAGCAGTGAGGTCTGGCACCCTTCTGTCCCTATAACACCCACTTCCTCACTGTCTCATTCTATCAAAGATTTGAAGCTAAATGAGACAAATGAGACACTATAAAAAGGGGATGTGGAAATTGTAGCTCTTTGAGCTACAAAGACCAGTTGAGTAAGTAGAAAACTTACACAAGTTGTGTTATAATAGTGTTATGACAATAAAAGATAGTGACAAGAGAATTTTTTTATTTATAAAGGAGCATATTGAGAACAATGGAGTGTCTCCTACTTTAACGGAAATTAAGGAACATTTTAATTATAAATCACTAACCTCAGTTCAAAGAGCAATTATAAAATTGGAAGACAACAACCTATTGATTCGTGACAAATATCAGCAAAGGGGTATAAATATCACCAAGGAATCTAAAACTACAGTAAATATTCCAATCGTTGGTAATGTTGCTTGTGGATCACCTCTTTTAGCGATAGAAAATATTGAAGGATATATTCCAACAGATAAAAAATTTATTAGTGGTGATGAAAAGGGTTATTTTTATCTTAGGGCGGTTGGAGATTCGATGAATGAAGCACATATAAACGATGGAGATTTGATTTTAGTGAAATTACAACAAACAGCTGACGATGGACAAAAAGTGGTGGCATTGATTAATGACGAAGCCACAGTCAAATTTTTGAAGAAAGGTAGTGACTATATAGCCCTAATGCCAAAGTCTTCAAATTCATTACATAAGCCAATCATATTACAAAGTGGAGATCCTTTGATAATTCAGGGAGTTGTAGTTAATGTGTTTGGCCTGTAGTTGGATTCTAGCTAAAGAGATTTACGGGTTTAACAAACTTTCCACGAGTTTGGTTCATTAAAAGGATAAAAAATATATGATATTTCTAATAACATATGATTTAAACCGCCCAGGTCAAGTCTATTCTTTACTCGAAAAAAAATTGGGTGAAATAGCTGTTTCAGGAGTTAAACCTTGTGAGACAGTATGGGTAATTGAGGCTAAAACTGGTTACACTGCTGATACTATCGCTCGTGCTTTAAACACAGTGACAGATAATACAGATAAACTACTTGTCGTCAGACTAACAAATGATTGGCAAGGTTTTGGACTCGCTTTAGAACATGGCAACTGGCTTAAAAAATATCTAAGTTAAAATTAGATTCACTTTGCGATCAGAGGAGAGAATCCCTTCTCTGATCACATACTTTATTATACATAAACAAAAAATTTATTCTTTCAGACAATCTTTATTAAATCTTCCTCATTTTCATAACCCCTTATTCTACCAGTTAAAATTCCAAGTCTCTGGCTAATTCCATCACTCATTAATCGCCAATTTGTATCTTCCAAAGTTTTTTTAATCAATTTTTTAAGATTATTTTGACTATCGTAGTCACTTTTTGAAGTGTCTGATTCTTGAATAGAGAAGGGAATTATCACATCTCTAGTAATTTCTGGTTTATCAAAAGAAAGATCAATATATTTTTCTTTTTCTAAAGTTTCCTTTAATAATTTTTGTAAATCAAATACTTTTAACTTTTTTAATGCTTTTGCTTTCTTGTAACGTGGGTCAGCTTCTTTGGTTTTTCTTTCTTCTTCATGTTTAGAATATAATTCTGATTTTGTTTGGCTTGAAACGTACTCTTCACCTTCTTCCTTACTTAAGCAAAATATTCCTCTAAAAGTTTCTAATAATTGTTTATCTTTTTCTTGTTTCTTTTTATATTCATCACTATCAGCCTTCATATCCCAAATATCCTTGTTTTCATAACCACATTTACAGGTTTCGATAGTAGTAATTACTTCACCTTTTCGTTGCCGATCTTCCTTCAATTCTCGATTACATTTAGGGCAGATTAGTCTTTTAGGTTCAAATTCTTCACCATTATCAAAAATGCCTCTCCCTTTTTTACAATTAGGACATCTAAAAAAGAATAATATGTTTGATTGTTTTTCAGAAAGGTTATATAAAGTTTTGTCTTCAAGCTTCATCGCCCAATTACAATCTGGGCAAAATATTGAACTTGGTTCTTTTGCATTGTCATATATTTCCTGCTCTATTCGGTCCTTATCCATCCATTCTCTTATTGTTTTTTCCTTGTTTCGATATTCCTCACCTTTTTTATAATAGAGAGATATCTCTCCTAGTCCTTCTACAAATCCTTTTGGATCTGCTAATTTAAAATCATTGATTTCTTCTCTATCTTTTTTAATTTTTCTTTTCCATATTTCAATAAAATCAAGGCAATTTTTAACAGTTAACAGATCATAAAGATCTTCGTAGTATTGTTTTTCTTTCAAATAAATCATTATTTAGATAAGATTATATTATCTTATGAACATTTATCTAGATATTGACGGTGTTTTATTAACAAAATCAGGTAACCAAGCAAAATTTGTTAAAGAATTTTTAGAATATGTTCTCAAAAATCATCAAATTTATTGGCTCACAACTCATTGTAAAGGTGATGCTGTTTTTACAATTAGGTTTATGGAAAGATTTTTTGATGAAAAAACAATTGAATTGATGAAAAATATTTTACCAACCAGTTGGGATACATTAAAAACAGAAGCAATTGATTTTTCCAAACCATTTTTATGGTTTGATGACAATGTTTTTAATGCTGAAAAAGAAGTTTTAAAACAACACAATTGTTTAAAATCACAAATTGAAATTAATTTAGAAGAAGATCCAGATCAATTGAAAAAATATTTGGAGATATAAAAAATGGATATAAAAACCACTAAATTACACTGGACAAAGACAAAAAATGGAATCTCGATGGATTTTGAACTTGATGTGGCAATACATCCTTTTAACAATGGGAAAATTATTGTTAATGTTCCTGGAGCTGATGGTTCTATTGGTGGTTATAACGATAAATATATTAAGATGGCTGATTATTTAATTGAAAATAAAGTTGGAGCTGTGATTAGAATTCCAAATATTTCATCTCTTGGTTTTGGTTGGGATATTAATCTAAGAGAAACGTTATCTTATGTTCTAGATAATGCCAAAGAAATCTGTGGCAGTAATAAACCGGAAATATATCTAATGGGAACTTCTGCAGGGGCTGGAGCTATCTCTATGACGGCTTGGGAATATCCAGAGGTTACAAAAATACTTCTAACTGAACCAGCTATAGTTTTTAGTGGCGAACATGGAGCTGAAGGAATCAGGGAATATAAGGGTGAAGTAATTATTGTTGTCGGTCAGGGAGATTATGCTTTAGGTAAACAAATTGGTGATAAATTTTTTGATTATTTCATTAATGCCAAACACAAAGAAATTTTTGAAATACCAGATTGTGACCATAGTTTTAAAGGAGAAATAAACGGCAGAATTTTAAGTGAAGCTCCTATTTATGCTTTTAAAGAGGGAAGTAGAATTAAATTTCCAGATCCAAATGGTGGAATTAAATTATACGACTAAGACTAATTTTAAAAACTTGAGCTTAAAAAAAATAACACTATTACCAGCCCTTATTTTCCATACATTTTGCTAATTCATCAGATTCTATATATCCTGTTTTTTTAATTTTTTTTTCATTAATACATTTAAACCCTTTAATTGGACCAGTATTATCTTCTATAAAATCATCACATGAAAAGGTTTCAGCATTATTTTTTACATAATTTTTACATTCTAATAAATCCAATCTTTTTCTTTCAGAATCTTGACGATTAAATTTAATAAAATAATTTAGCCAAATTAAAATTGCAATAATAATGCCGGTTAATATTAAATATAAATACTTACTATGGATATTTTTATTTTTCATATCTGTTTATTCAAAAATTTCCTCGTAAATTTCTTTTGGATTTAGTTTTTTGATTGTTATTTTTTTCTTGCCTTCAAACATTGTTTCTAAAATAGCCTCATCGGGAGAAACTAAATCAGTTGATTCTGGAATACCAGTATCTCTAGCAACTTTTTGATCTGTTGGTTTAAAAACTAATTTGGCTGGACTATTAGCCATAATTTCTTTTGACATTTTAGGGCTTAAATAATCAGCACCGATCACAAAATAAAAACCATATTTTCTTCCTTGAGTGATAAGTAGATAAAGATTATCTTCTATTTCTGATGGTGAAAACATTAGCATTTGGTTAAGTGAATTAATTAAAATTAACACTTTTGAATTATCTATCTGACTTTCCATTTTCATTCGTCTTTGAATTTCGGAAACAGACCATTTTAAAGCACTAATACTTTTTTCTGGTTCGACAATTAATGGAGTTAGTAAATGGGAAGCTTTATTTGGAACAATTAAATCACCTCTAATTCCGTCGATCGCAATAATTCTAAGTTTTTCTGGTGAATATTTTGCCATGGAACTTACTAGAATATTGTTTAAAAGGTCAACTGCTGAAGTAAATTGAGAACCAATAATTAATAAATTACCATAACGTTCAAGATTAAAACTCATGTCTCTATTTTTTTCATCTATACCAAGACTAATCTCAAATTGGTCGGATTTATCATCAGCATATTTTGTTTTATTCCATTTTATTGGTGGTTCTTCTTCAATTATTTTTGGTTCTAGTGGAGGATTTGGTATTTGCCACTGACCATTCACACTTTTAATCAAAATTTCTCTTGGTTTAGCCCCATTTGAAGGACCAATAAATCCAGCTGTTTCAATTTCATCTAAAATTTTTGCTGCTCTGGCATAACCCACCATAAGCTTTCTTTGAATTAAAGTTGTACTGGCCGCTCCTGTTTCTAAAATTAAATTAACAGCATTTTCAAACATAGGATCTTTATCTTCTTGGTTTCTTTTTTCTTGAGGAATAATATAGTTAAGCATTTTTTATTTTAATCTACCATTAATAAAATTCCCTAATTTTCTTAAATATTCACTAGTTATTTCAAATATTGTTGCAGCTAAAAGAAAAGGCAAAGATAGATAATCTAAAAATGTTTTTGGACCACTAGATTCCTCTTCATTCTCCAATTTTACTTCTTCGGTCATCTTTTTTGTATCAGCCCCAAGCTGTTTCTGATATTCGTATTGTGATTTCATCCAACCTGTTCTTACTGGTATTCTAACTGCAAATAGAGACCTACCAGGAATAGGTGCTTCAATTTCAACATCACCAGTTGGTGACGAGACTGCCATAGCTATGTCTTTATGATGTTTAATTACTTTTTCCAGAGGTGTACCAAGTGCCAATTCAAGGCAAAATTCAATGTCGTTTGGACGAAAATTGTATTCTACAACCTTACAAATAATTCCAAATGATTCAAAACTAATTTCAATTGTCATTGCCAACTGACGAACAATGCTATTTCTTAGTTTTTTTTCTTCATCCTCAATATCTTTTAATTTATCTTTGTCCATAACTCATAATATCACTAAATTAATATCTAAAAATTCATTACTTTATTTTTATCTACTACTTCGATGTTTTTTATATTAATATTTTCAACACAATGATCTGAGTTAATATTGAAATTAATCAGGATTGCTACTTATGGGTTATAAAATAGTATTTCCAAGTATTAGAAGTAAGATCCAAATTAGTACTCCAATTATTCCATATATTTTCCAACCAGGGTGTGTTGGTTTTTCTCCACTTAAAAACCATGCTGGAATATGTGCAGCATTAATAAACAAAAAACCAATTATAAAAATAATAATAAATATAAATTTCATAAGTTATAATATCAAAATTCAATTAATTTATTTTTACCAACCACTTCAATACTTTTAACATTAATGTCTTCAACACAATGATCTGAACCCCAATAACTACAATCATTTTTACCTCTTGTCCCTGTTATTTTAAAAACTGAATCTATGTTTTCATTAATAAACTTTACCCATTTTTCAGTTAATACTGAATCAGATGGAACATCTATTGGCATAGCCCAGAACCAAGCATATTGATTATCAGCGTCTTTAATCTTTTTGATTTTTGTATCATACCAATAAAATCTGGCTTCTCCTGAAGTTGATATTTTATTGACATATCCATAATAAGTTACTGATTTTAGTGGAGCTAGTCCTTCTCCAAAATAACCTTGGTTTACCATCTCAATATTTTTACCATTAATAATTTCTTTAATATTATTAATAATTTGTTTATATTCTCCAACTGTTATAAAAGAGTCTGCTGGGTAATTATCAGGATCATTAATATCGGAACATTTGTCACTGTCTTTGACAGTTTTAATTAATTCATTTATTAAAATATTTTCTCCATTTAAAAGACAGGATTCTTTATTACCTCTATCTGTATATTGCCTCAACAACTCCACAAATTCTTTTTTATGTTGATTATTAGTAAGTATAAATTTCTGTTGTTGACGATTGTATTCTCTAAACAATAAAACTGGTAGGGCACAGCTAGTACATGAATTATTAAAATGGACATTACCAAAAAGGCTATTATAACCAGTATCAACAACTTTCCCAATTTCTGGATCAACAATTACATAATAACCATCCACTATATCTCCATGATTTGGCACCTGACGAGCAATATAGATTAATTTTGTGTCTAATTTATCACCTCCAGAAATTTCTTTTGCATGAAGACGAGCAAACTCATTTTCCGGCTCAAATAAATTAGGGTAATTAGATGAATCTAAATGTAATCCATTTTGATTTAATAATTCATCATTAAATTTATCTCCATTTATATCCACAGAGCTTGGAGTAATAATCACATTATTTTTTCCAATACTAAATAATATTTCTTTATCTTTTGTAATTTCTTCTGAAGTTATTTTTGGTAATATTTTACTTTTAATAATATCCGTTATTAAAT
>Ga0172379_10009511_pt1 | contig 11972 bp, 11 predicted proteins | sample GrowelOW334metaG_FD_119756 | JGI IMG/M metagenome (GOLD analysis project Ga0172379, IMG submission 119756) | Groundwater microbial communities from an aquifer near a municipal landfill in Southern Ontario, Canada - Groundwater well OW334 metaG | ecosystem: Environmental > Aquatic > Deep... | reverse complement strand
CGTGTTTTAAAAAATATATCAGCGTTTGGTGAGGGGGTTGACAAGAGGCAAAAAATTTGCTTAAATATTTATATATAATAACCGATAAATTAGTAGTTATTTACAAAAGGAGGAAAAATGAAATTCACCTCAACAATTGAAAGACTGATTTTCACTGAAGTAATCAGCTTTCTCGGTGTGATTGTAATGTATGCGTTTGTGCTTTTCTTTTTCAGTAAAGATATATTCTGGGCCGCCTGGTTTGCTATAATACCATTTATTCTCATTGGTATTATCAATAAACTTGGCAATGACCCCCTGTTTAAAACTATTCTTATTACTATTACCTTTGCCATTTTTACCTTTTTTACTTTTATTGTTGTTAATTCTGTATATCTTATTACTATTATTATCTTTGACGGTTTTTTAGCTTATTGGTTTATTACTTCAATAATCAATAAGGCTAGTGAATTAAAAGTAAAAAAAATTACCCTAATTGGTTCTACGATAACGGAAATGTGTTTAATCTGGTTGGGGTTCTGGTTAATCAGTAAAATTCCTGTTTAATCGAAAACGAAAAAATGTAACCCTGACGCGATGCGCCGGGGTTATTGATTTTTCATTTGCCTATTTTTTATTTTCTGGTATAATAATTCTATGTTTTTAAACGGGAAAAAAATAGCCAAAACAATACTTCAGGGCTTGAAAACTACGATTAAAAAGCAAAAAACAAAACCCTGTTTGGCGGTAATTCTAATCGGCGAAGATCCGGGCTCAATAGTTTACGTCAGATTGAAAGAAAAAGCGGCCCGGGAAATCGGCATCAAATTTGTTCGTTTTGATTTAGAAAATAACGTCAGCCAAAAAAAAGTTTTGGATTTAATTCAAAAACTTAATTCCAATTCCCATATTCACGGCATTATTGTCCAATTCCCTCTTTCCAAACATCTGAATTCAAATTTAATCGCCCAATCCATTTTACCCGAGAAAGACGTTGACGGTTTTGGCAAACAATCTTATTTTTCTTCCCCGGCTCATTTGGCTATTTTAAAACTGATTCAGGCAGCTAAAGGAAAAAAACCTACCTACCGACAGGCAAGAAAAACAGCAGTGATTATTTCCAAGAATCCGATTTTCGCTCAGCCATTGGCTGAATTATTAATTCGCCAAAAAATAAAATCTCAATGTGTTTATTTGGTCAACGGAAAAATAAAAAATTCAACAGCAGTAAAAAAAGCGGATATTGTTGTTGTCGCTATCGGCAAACCTCATTTTATTAAACCGACAATAATCAAAAAAAATGCTATTATTATAGATGTTGGTTATAATCGCGTTAATAACAAACCTGCCGGTGACGTTGATCCGAAAGTTTCCTTAAAAGCTTCTTACTTCTCGCCTGTTCCCGGTGGCATTGGTCCGTTAAGCGTCGCGTTTTTATTAAAAAATACTTATTTATCAGCTAAATTTAATAATTAATTAATAAAAAAAATTATATGTCTACATCTCAAATTCTCAATATCGTTCAAATCGTTGTTTCTGCTGTTCTTATCAGCGGAGTGCTTTTGCAATCAAGAGGCGGCGGCGCGTCAGGATTATTTGGCGGAGGCGGTGGCGGTGATGTTTATCACACCCAACGAGGACTTGAAAAAATCATCTTCGCGATTACTGCCATAGCAGCGGTTGCCTTTCTCATCTTGGGAGTGGTTCAATTAATTATCGCCAAGTAGAAATCTCTCCATGATTAAAAATTTTTTACAAAGATTGAAAAATCGATTTGCTGCTATTCCCGAATTTGAACACCGGGTTTTCAGACAAATATTCAATAAAAAACATCCGACTTTTAAACAAATAAAATATGTCGGACGTTTTCTGACTATTCAAGAAAAAAGAGTTGTTGTTATTTTAACATGCTTAACTCTTTTTTCTTTTATTTTGCTTATCGGCCGTTTTTGGTTTTTTAATTTACAGGCAAAACCTATTAGCGGCGGAACTTATATTGAAGGAACTATCAGCGAGCCGAAATTCGTTAATCCTCTTCTCGCTTCCGATGACATAGACCTGGATTTATCCCGTCTGATTTTTTCCGGACTTTTAGAATATGATAAAAACTTGGAATTAAAACCGGACTTAGCCGAAAATATTTCGGTCAGCCAAGATAAAAAACAATATACGGTTTGCCTTAAAAAAAATATATATTGGCATGACGGAGAAAAATTAACCCCCGAAGACATATTGTTCACTTTTAATTTAGCCCAAAACGACATTTCTAAAAGTCAATTTAAATCCTTAATTAAAGAATCTGGAGCTCAACAGCTTGATGAAAATTGCGTTCAATTTAAATTAAAAAATCCTTCAGACGCTTTTATGTCCGCGCTTACCTTGGGAATTTTACCAAAACACATTTGGCAGAATGTTACGCAGGAAAATTTTTCTCAATCAGAATTTAATCTTAGACCGATAGGAAGCGGCCCGTTTCAATTCAAATCATTAACTCAAGACAGATCTAATGTTCTCAAGGCATATACTTTGGAACGTAATGAAAAATTTTACGGACATGTGGCGAATCTGCAAGAAATAACTTTTAAAATTTATTCCGATTTTAATCAAGCGGCTGAGGCTTTAAAAAATCAAGAAATTATCGGGTTGGGTTATGCTCCGAAAAAAATAAGAGACGAAGTGGCGGGTCTTAAAAATATTAAGCATTATCCTCTCAACTTGCCGTATTATACTGTCATCTTTTTTAATCTTAAAGATCAAAATTCTCCTTTAAAAGATAAGGCTGTTCGAGAAGCACTGGCTTATTTAACACCCAAAAATCAAATTTTTAAAGATGTTTTAAATGAAGAAGGACAAATTATAGACAGCGCCATTCTCCCCTTTTCTTCCGCTTACAATCCGAATATTACAAAATACGGTTTTAATCCATCTTTGGCGGAAAAAACTTTAACTCAAGCCGGCTGGCAAAAAAATCAACGGGGAATTTTTGAAAAAAAAGGACAAGAATTGGAAATAACTCTTACTACGGTTGATCAACCTGACTTGGCGACAACCGCCAAATTAATTCAAACAGCATGGCAAGACATTGGCATTAAAATAAAATCAATTACCATTTCGCCGGACCAAATTGCTGAAGTTATCAAGGCGCGTAATTTTCAAAGCTTTCTTTACGGCGTTTTAGCAAACTCCGATTCTGATCCTTATTTTCTTTGGCATTCTTCGCAAATAGCGCCGCCGGGTTTAAATTTAAGCGGTTTTAACAATAGAAAGGCTGATGAATTATTGGAAAAAGCGGAAAAAACAAAAGGAAATAATTTAGGTAAAAAATATTGGGGCGACTTTCAAGAAATTATCGCCGAAAATATTCCGGCTGTTTTTCTTTACAATACCACTTACAGCTACTTGGTGGATAAAAAAATAAAAGGAATAGATATTAATTATATTCACAGACCATCAGATCGTTTTATTAATATTGAAAATTGGTATATTAAAACAAAAATGGTTTGGAAGTAGGCCCACGTGATGGAACCCCGCCGCGAAAAGCGGGGCAAGTTGGTATACTTTTGCCGGAGTGGTGAAACTGGTATACACGCAGCGTTCAGAGCGCTGTAAGCGCAAGCTTATGAGAGTTCAAATCTCTCCTCCGGCACCAAAAAAATTTATTAATTTTTTAAAATATATGCTGCATCAAAAAAACTTGTCAATTGTCGTTTCTTGCATTGATTACCGTTTTTGGCCTCAGGCCTTGCCGCTTTTAAAAGAAAAATACGGCTATTTTGATTTAATTACAATAGCCGGAGCGATTAAAAATTTAACTTCGCCGGCCAAGAAAGAAAGCAAAAAAACTCTTTTGGAAAATATCGGAATATCTATAAAATTACATCACCCGCACTCAATAATTTTGGTTAACCACATAGATTGCGGAGCTTACGGCGGAAGCAAAAATTTCAAATCAGAAAAAAAAGAAATTGAATTTCACAAAAAAGAATTGGAAAAGGCTGAAAAAATCATTCAAAAAAAATTCCCTCAGTTAACTATTAAAAAAGAATTTTTAACAGTAAATAAAGAAAAAGTAAAATTCTTATAATTTATTTAATAAAAAATAGCTAAATTAATAAATTAGCTATTTTTTATTATTATAATCTTGACAGAAAATCAACTATTTGATAAAATTTACAATACTTTATAATTAATTTAATAAAAATTATGTTGATCACAGTATTTTGCATCAGTTTAATAGGTCTAATCGTTGCTTTCTTTCTGGCCCGCTTTGTTTTAAAAAGCGACCAGGGTTCGGATAAAATGCAAGAAATCGCTTTAGCCATTAAGCAAGGAGCAATGGCATTTTTAAAAAGACAATATTCAACCATTACTTTGATTACTTCTCTCTGCGCCATTTTAATCTTTTGTCTTTATGCGTTTAATGGCGATCTTAATTTGGGAATTAAAACGGCTTTTGCTTTTATCGCCGGCGCATTTTGTTCCGGCTTAGCCGGTTTTATCGGCATGTATATTTCAGTGCGAGCCAATTTGCGCACTGCTGTCGCTTCCACAAAAAATGTTGATTTGGCGGTAAAAATGGCAATGCGAGGTGGCGCTGTTTCAGGAATTCTAGTCGTGGCCTTATCGCTTTTGGGCGTGGCCGGACTTTTTGTTTTATACGGCGGTTTAAAAAATCCCAGCATAGTTCCTTTAACAATTGTCGGTTTTGGATTTGGCGCGTCGCTGGTAGCTTTATTCGCTCAATTGGGCGGTGGAATTTATACCAAGGCGGCTGATGTCGGCGCGGATTTAGTCGGCAAAGTTGAAGCCGGCATTCCGGAAGATGATATCAGAAACCCGGCCGTTATCGCTGATTTGGTTGGTGATAATGTCGGAGATTGCGCAGGCCGCGGAGCGGATTTATTTGAAAGCACGGCTGCGGAAAATATCGGCGCCATGATTTTAGGAATCGCTTTATTCCCGATTTTCGGTTTGGCTGGAATTATTTTCCCTTTGGTTGCACGCGCTTTCGGATTAATTGCTTCCATTTTTGGAATAATGATTGTAAAAGTTAAAGCCAACGAAGATCCGATGAAATCTTTAAATCGCGGATTTTATTTGACCGCTGTTTTGGCGGCAATCGGTTTTGGTTTTGCCACTCATTGGCTTCTGCATTCGCATTGGTTATTGTTTTTCACTTGCGGTTTAGTCGGTTTATTAACCGGCGTCGCCTTTTTATTAATCACTCAATATTACACCGAATATCGCTATCGGCCGGTTAAATCAATTGCTCAAGCTTCAACAACCGGATCAGCGACAAATATTATTTCCGGTTTTTCAGTTGCTTTGGAAAGCACTGCTTTGCCGGCTGTTGTAATCAGCGCCGCGCTTTTGGGTTCTTATTGGCTGGGAAAAATGTCGGGTTTGAATCAAGGCGGACTTTATGGCACGGCTATTGCCACAATGGGAATGTTATCTACCGCGGCTTATATTTTAGCCATGGACACTTTTGGTCCGATTACCGATAATGCCGGAGGAATTGTTGAAATGTCGCAAGCTTCGCCTGAGGTGCGAAAAATTACCGATCGCTTGGATTCTGTCGGCAACACAACCAAGGCCTTAACAAAAGGTTATGCTGTCGGTTCTGCCGCTTTGGCTGCGTTCTTACTTTTTTCCGCTTTCTTAACCGATGCTCATTTAACAAGTATTGATTTGGCTAAACCGGCTGTTTTCACCGGCGGATTATTGGGTGCAATGTTGGTTTTCCTTTTTTCTTCTTTGGCTATTCGCGCGGTCAGCCGCGGAGCTTATTACATTATCAATGAAGTACGGGATCAATTCAAAAAAAATCCCGACATTATGAAGGGTTTGGCTAAACCGGATTATGCTCGCTGTGTTGACATCACCACTAAGGGCGCTTTAAAAGAAATGATTTTGCCCGGCTTGGTGGCGATTTTACTTCCGACTTTAATCGGTATTATTTTCAAAGCCGAAGTGATGGGCGCCTTTTTAATGGTTGCTACGATTGCCGGAATTTTGTTGGCCTTGGTTCTAAACAATGGCGGCGGAGCTTGGGATAACGCAAAAAAATATATTGAAATCGGAAATCTCGGCGGCAAGGGTTCGGACACTCACAAAGCCACAGTTGTCGGCGACACAGTCGGTGATCCGTTTAAAGACACAGCCGGTCCTTCGCTTCACGTTTTGATTAAATTACTTTCCACTCTGACTTTGGTTTTGCTGCCTTTATTCTTGTTGAAATAAACAATTTATAATAAAATAGCTCAACCTTTTAAGCTGGTTGAGCTATTTTATTTTTTTAAATTCCACTCTTGACAAAATACCCGATTTACGATACAATATAAACAATTAAAAAGGAGGTGATAAAAATGAATAAAAGATTTTACTTCAGAACATTTCATACAGAAATAGATCCACAGCATTCCGACGAATCTTTTGCAAAGCATGATGCAAAAATTAACGAATGGTTTTCGGAAGAAGACTCTCAAATTTGCAAAATGAAAAAAGAAGACATTACAATCATGCAAAAAATAAAAAGCGGGCGGATTGTAACTAATTTTTTCTGGTAATTAAAGATCCCTGTGGCTGAATAAAACTCAGCCCGGGGATTTTGTTTTAAAGCTATTCCTCTATTTATACTTGACAAAAACCAATTTTTATGATAAAATAATATTAAAGTTAAAAATATAAACAATAATCATAAAAAAGAATTTTAAAAGGAGGGTAATAATGAATAAAAAATTATTGCCAAATTGGTTTGCAACAGGTATGGCTTGCGGCGTTGGTTTAGCAATAGCGCTATTATTGATAACCTTCATACTCAAGGGCTTTGGATTCCATTGTTCTTGGTTTGAATTTCCGGTTGGTGGGTTTAAAGTTGGATTCATACTTGGTTGCATATTAGGGCTGACTTCATCAGAATAAAAAAATCCCGTGACTAAATAGATTTTAGTCCCGGGATTTTTATTTTATTTTAAATATCCCAATAATTTTTCCAATGGCTGAGTATTGATTATATCTTTTTTCTCCGCCCAACCCCGTCTGGCCTGAGCAATGCCGAATTCCATTAATTTCATCTGGTCTCTGTGATGCGCGTCAGTATTAATAATCATTTTTACTCCCATTTCTTTTGCTCGGTGGATATTTTGATCGTTTAAATCCAACCTCACCGGATGAGCATTGATTTCCAAAATCGTATTGGTTCGTTTGGCTGCTTTTAAAATTTCGTTAAAATCAATTTGATACTCTTCCCTTTTCTTGATAATTCTGCCGGTCGGATGAGAAATAATATCAATATTCGGATTTTCCATTGCCTTGATTATTCTGGCTGTCATTTTTTCTTTGCTTAATTTAAAATTGGAATGAACGCCGGCAATAACAAAATCCAATTTTTTTAAAACCTCATCTTTAATATCAACTGAACCGTCATTTAAAATATTCGTTTCGCAACCGTGCAAAATCTGGAATTTAGAATTTAGTCCGCCAGCTGGCGGATGGAATCTGTAATTTAATTTTTCAATAGCTTTATGTTGTTCTAAAAGTTGTTTCTCGTCCAATCCGTTTTCAATTCTTAAAAATTTTGTGTGATCGGAAATGCCAATATATTCATAACCCATTTCCATAGCTTTATCGGCCATTTCAAGAATTGTATTTTCGCCGCCGTCCCAATTGGAATGGCAATGCAAATCGCCCTTAATATCATTATAATCAATAATTTTAGGCAAAGTATTATTTATTGCGGCTTCTATTTCTCCCCTGTTTTCTCGTATTTCCGGCGGTATCCAATTCATGCCAAGAGCTTTATAAACTTCTTCTTCTGTTTTTCCGGCAATCATTTTTGAACCGCGAAAAAGCCCGTATTCGGAAAGTTTTAATTTTTTTTCCATGGCTATTTTTCTGATAACAATATTATGATCTTTTGAACCGGTAAAATATTGAAGAGCCGCGCCATAACTTTCTTTTGGAACAACCCGAATATCCATATCAAAACCATTGCTCATTCTGACTGATGCTTTTGTCATCCCCTTGCCCCAAACTTTTATCACTCCGGGCAGAGAAACAAAAAAATTCATCACTTTTTTTGGATTTTCCGAAATTACCAAAAAATCAACATCACCGATGGTTTCCTGTCTTCTTCGCAAAGAACCGGCCATGTCAACTTTTTCCACTTCTTTTAAGTTCTCCAATTTTTGATAAATTTCTTTAGCCATGGGTAAAATTTCGCCCAAAAGAAATCTCCCTTTGCTTCTCTTTAAAAATGCAATTCCTTCCAAAATATTTTTTTCAGTTTTTTCACCAAAGCCGAAAAGCGGAGCGATTTTATGAGATTGAGCCGCTTTTTCCAAACTTTTCAAATCTTTAATCTTTAATTTTTCGTAAAGTATTTTTATTTTTTGAGGACCCATTCCTTCAACTGCCGTTAATTCATCTATTTTAACCGGGGTTTGTTTTTTCAATTTTTGATAATATTTTATTTTGCCTGTTTTTAAATACTCTTCCATTTTCAAAGCAATACTCTCGCCCACTCCGGGAATTTTTTCCAAGCCTTTTAATCCGTCTTTGCGATAAATATCTTCAACTGATTCTTCCAATGTTTCCAAAGTAAGAGCCGCTTTTTGATAAGCATAGGGTTTAAAAGCCACTCCTTGCATTTCAAGGTATTCGGCTATTTCGTAAAATATTTTAGCTAATTCTTGATTTTTCATACTCTTTCATTGTAAATTACCCACACAAATTGACAAGTCTATCCTCACTATGTTATAATAAAGACATGACTTTATTCAGCGGAATACAACCTACCGGACTGCTCCATATCGGAAATTATTTTGGAGCAATTAAAAATTGGGTAAAACTTCAAGAAAAATATCCGAGTATCTTTTGCATTGTTGATTATCATGCCATTACTGTGCCTTATGACCCGAAAACAATGCAAGATAAAATTTTAAATTTAACCATTGATTTGATTGCCTGCGGCATTGATCCAAAAAAATCAATTCTTTTCGTCCAATCGCAAGTTCCGGAAGCAACTGAATTAACTTGGATTTTAAATACGATTACACCGATCGGCGAACTTCGCCGAATGACTCAATTTAAAGATAAAAGTCAAGAACATCCGGAAAGCGTTAATATGGGTCTTTTTGATTATCCGGTTTTAATGGCGGCCGATATTTTGCTTTACAAAGCGCAGATCGTCCCGGTTGGCGAAGATCAAGTTCAACATTTGGAATTAACTCGCGAAATTACCAGAAAATTCAATAAAACATTCGGCCAAACATTTCTTGAACCAAAATCAATTTTAACCCAGGGATCGCGAATTATGAGCTTGACTGATCCTGCCAAAAAAATGTCAAAATCATCAGGTCCGGAAACTTATATTTCTTTGTCTGATTCTCCTGAAACTATTTTTAAAAAACTTTCCACAGCCATGACTGATCCGGCTCGCCAAAGAAAAACCGATCCGGGCACGCCCGACAAATGCAATCTTTATCATTTGCATAAACTTGTTTCTTCTTCAAAAGAATTGGATTATATCGCCAAGGGCTGTCAAAAAGCTCAGATTGGCTGTCTGGAATGCAAAAAATTATTGGCTGATAATTTAGCCAAAGAATTAGCGCCAATCCAGAAAAAAAGAAAAGAACTTGCCGAAAATCCGTAAAAAATAAAAAAAATTCTGGCCGACGGAACCGAACAAGCCAGAAAAATTGCTCAAAAAACTTTAATTGAAGTCAAGAAAAAAATGGGATTGACAGATTAAAAAATAAATAAAAAATAATTAGAGAGGAGCCCTGCAACAGGCGACTCCTCTCTTTTATTAATCGGCAGACCGGCTTTCTTGCGCATACTCCTAGTAGCCGATATCTTAAATCCTTAAGCAGCTTCCAAAAAGTATGTAAGACATCACATGTGATGTGACCTGCCATTTAAAAGCCCCTCCCTTAATAGGCTATCTCAGTTTAGTAAAAAATTTAAAAAATGTCAAGTATACTAATCACTTTATGAAAATTTAATTATCTGGCTGATTTTTTTAAATTCAAATTCCGCTTTTTCTTTATCCTTGGCTTCAACAACCACCCTTAACAATGGTTCTGTATTTGATGGCCGAACATTAAGCCACCAGCTTGTCGCGGAAGAATCCCAATAATCCACTGTTAAACCGTCAAGATTATCCTGCTGGCCGTCTTTGTAAGCATCTTTTATTTTTTGAATAACTTTTTGCCTGTTTTCAACTTTAAAATTAACTTCGCCGATTCGGTAATAACGTTGAAATTTTTTAATCAATTCTGACAAGGTCTGATTGCTTTCCGACAAAATTTTTAACATCACCATTAAAGTTAATCCCCCGCTCTCGGCAAAAAATAAATCGCGAAAATATAAATGGCCGGAAATTTCTCCGCCGAAAATGGCGTTATTTTCTTTGGCCGCTACTTTCATAAAAGCATGGCCTGTTCTGGTTCTAATTGGAATACCGTTATTTTCTTTAACAACTTCCGGCACGCTTTTGGAACAAGTTAAATTATAAACGATTTTAGATTTTTGTTCTTTTTTAAGATAATAATTGGCGAATAAAGCAATAATCATATCACTGCTGATAATTTTGCCTTTCTCATCAACAAAAATCGTCCTGTCTCCGTCGCCATCCAAAGCCAAACCGAAATCAGCTTTTTTTTCTAGAACCGTCTCTTGTAGTTTTTTAAGATTAGCCGCTATCAGCGGATCAGACAAATGATTTGGGAAGTTGCCGTCTGGCGTGAAATAAAGTGGAATTAGTTTAACGGGAATTTTTTTGGATATTTCTTTAATCATTTCTCCTCCAACGCCATTTGCAGCGTCCACTACGACTTTCAAAGATTTGATTTTTTTGAGATCAATTAAATTCAAAATATATTTTAAGTAGTGCGGTATAATATCTTTCTTGATAATTTTGCCTTGATGTTTAGCTCTGCTTCCGTCCGAGGTGGATCGGCCTTGGGCCGAGAATTGACCCTTGAGCGCCAATTCTTTAATTTGCGGAATTCCCCAATCGCCTGAAAGATATCTTGGGCCTTTAGCCATCATTTTAATGCCAATATATTCCGGCGGATTATGGCTGGCTGTAATCATTACTGAAGCATCAGTTTTAAAATAATGAAGCGCAAAATAAAGAGAATCAGTCGCAACTTGGCCAATATCAATAACATTTGCTCCTTGAGAAATTACGCCTTGAGAAAATGACTTGAAAATTTTTGGCGCGGACAAACGGCAATCTCGTCCGATAACAATTTTTAGCTTTGAATTTTCTATGTGTAATTCCTTGCTTAAAAAATCAACAAAAGCACAACCTATTTGATAAGCCGCGTCTTCATTAAAATCATTCGGGTATATGCCCCGAATATCATAAGCGAGAAAAATTTTTGGATTAATTTTAGACATTTTTGCTTTCCGGAAAATACTTTTTAATTTCAGGTTCAATTTTATTTAAAAATTCTTTGCTTGGTTCGCCGGTCACAAAATTAAAACTGTGATCAGGGCAAGCCAAATAAAAACCTTTTATCTCTTTATGTTCACGTTGAGCTTTGGTGGCGCATTTTTCTTTAAAATGAAACATTTTTCTAATATCTTCATGAGAAATAATAATATTTTTTTCTTTTTCATAATGCTCAATACTTGGATAAGAAATTTCGTCAGTTGGGATTAAAATTGTTTCTTTAGTGCCTTTTATATATTTAGTTTGAATGCGATTTGGATTATCTTTCTGATTATCACCCCGTGAAGGAACCAATAAATCAGTGCTATCAAAAGCGTCTTTATCAGGATGAGCCATTTCTGGATTTAATCCAAAATGTTCCATCATTTTATAAACGCCGACCTGTCCGATAATTCCCTTTTGATACAATTGAAATGGCCGATCAGAAAATAAACTATTTAATTTGTCGCATTCAGACCAAAAAGATTCGGCTAATTTTTCATTTTTTCCGGCTTTAAGAATAAAATGAGTTATTGTGAATTGCCATTCG
>Ga0172379_10009510_pt1 | contig 11972 bp, 10 predicted proteins | sample GrowelOW334metaG_FD_119756 | JGI IMG/M metagenome (GOLD analysis project Ga0172379, IMG submission 119756) | Groundwater microbial communities from an aquifer near a municipal landfill in Southern Ontario, Canada - Groundwater well OW334 metaG | ecosystem: Environmental > Aquatic > Deep... | reverse complement strand
GGCGGCATGCACGTCGTCGGTTTCCGCACCGCTCTGGTCCGCACTATCAATGCTTACGCCCGCAAGAATAACTTTCTGAAAGAAAAGGATGCCAACTTGACGGCGGAAGACGTGCGCGAAGGCCTGACTGCAGTCGTGTCGGTCAAGATCGGCGAGCCGCAATTCGAAGGCCAGACTAAAGCTAAATTGGGCAATGTCGAAGCCAAACCGGCTGTGGATAAAGTTATGGCTGATGCTTTTGACACTTTTTTGGAAGAAAACCCCAAGGACGCCGAAGCGATCATGGCCAAATGCATCTTGGCGGCTAAAGCCAGGCTGGCTGCCCGGACAGCTCGCGAATCCGTCTTGCGTAAAGGCGTGCTAGACGGCTTTGCCTTGCCCGGCAAGCTCGCTGACTGTTCCTCACGCGATGCCAAAATATCTGAATTATATATCGTAGAGGGAGACTCAGCCGGCGGATGTTTTTCAGGCGATACTAAAATCGCCCTAGCTGACGGGCGAAATCTCAGCTTTATTGAACTCATCCAGGAATGGAACACCGGCAAGACTAATTATTGCTATACGATAAAAAATAATGGCGAGATGGGAATTGAAAAGATCCTCCACCCAAGAGTAACTGACAAAAATACCGCTGTAATCAAAATCATCTTGGATAATAACGAGGAAATAATCTGTACTCCTGACCACAAATTCATGCTTAGGGACGGATCATACGTTGAAGCTCAAAATCTAAAATGTGATATGAGCTTGATGCCATTGGTAAAAAAACTATCTAAAATTGAAAACAGGATTACTATTGACGGCTATGAAATGGCATTATGCCCCAAGACTCACAAATGGAAATTTACGCATCTGTTAGCCGATGAATATAATCTGGAGAACGGCACATATAATATGAATGACGGCTCCCATAAGCATCATATCGATTATAATAAGCTGAATAATAATCCTAATAACCTTAAAAGACTCAATCCCGAAGATCATCTCCAAGTCCACAGAACTCATGTCGGCAAAACCTTGCATCGCCCCGAAGTTATAGAAAAATGTAATGCAATTAAGAAATCTCCCGCCTACCGCCAAAAAATTTCTCAAACCATGAAGGAACTAGCTCCCATGCTCAGCGAAAGAGCGAAAAAACAATGGTCCGACCCTGCCTACAAAAAATTCATGGCGGAAAAATATCTGGATTTTTACAATAGCAATGAAAAATTCAGGACTGAATCAGCGGCCATTCTGAACCGGGCGCAAAAAGAATACTGGAAAAGCGATGCTAATAGAGAAAAACAAGCTATTAGGGTAAAAAAATATTTTGAGGCTCATCCGGAATTGAAAGCGGCATTAAAAAATCAAGCTGATGCCCAATGGAACAATGATGATCTCCGCGCTTGGAGAAGCGAGGAAACTCAAAAACAATGGACGAATGAATTCAGACAGAAAAGAAAAGAGGCTTATGATAAGACATATCTGGCTTGCAGCCTAGCTTTCGCCAAGAAAATCTATGATAAATACGGCAATGTAGATTTATATGAACAAGAAAGATCACAAGGATCAAGAAATCCTAATTTAGTGAAATTTGAAACATTGTTAAATAGATTTTTTGACGGCGATAAAAATGCTCTACTTACAGCTGCACAATACCTTAATCACAAAATAATACGGATTGAAAAAATGTCGAAAAAAATCGATGTCTACGATATCGAGGTGCCAAATACTCACAATTTTGCGTTAGCCAGCGGAATATTCGTCCACAACAGCGCCAAGCAAGGCCGCAATCGCGAATTCCAGGCTATACTGCCTTTGCGTGGTAAGATTCTGAATGTCGAACGGGCGCGCTTAGATAAGATGCTAGCCAATAACGAAGTCAAATCGCTCATCATCGCCATCGGCACTAATATCGGAGAGCAATTCACCATCGAAGACTTGAGATATGACAAAATCGTCATCATGACCGATGCCGACGTGGATGGCTCCCATATCCGTACACTGCTTCTGACTTTGTTCTATCGCCACTTCCCCGCCTTGATTAACGAAGGCCATATTTATGTCGCCATGCCGCCCTTGTTCCGCGTCCAAGTCGGCAAGGAAGCACGCTATGTCTATAATGAAGAAGAATTGGCGAAAGTCAAAGAAGAATTGCTAGCGAAGGCTTTGGCCAATAAAACATCTAAACAATCAGTCGCCGCAGAAAAAAAATCTGCCAAGCAGAAAGATGAAGGGGGTGAAGCCGAAGGCGCGGAAGCTAGCGAAGGCGACGGCGAATCAGAAGTCGGCGAAGTCGAGGAATACAGCGGCATCAAAGTCAATATCCAGCGCTACAAAGGTTTGGGTGAAATGAATCCTGAACAATTATGGGAAACCACAATGGACCCAGCCAGGCGCAAAATGAAAAGAATCAGCGTGGAAGATATCGCTCTGGCGGACGAGACATTCGACATCCTGATGGGAGCCGAAGTCGCTCCCCGCAAGCGCTTCATCCAGACCCATGCCAAAAACGTCAAGAATTTGGATATATAAGCAATAAAAAGACCGCTCTGGCATCTGCCGGAGCGGTATTGTTTTTTTCACAAATTACTAACGTATCATTTCTGAGGATTATTGAAAACCAAAACCTTGAATGTTCCCCAATCCAGAATAACCTTGGCAGAATTATCTTTTTGCCACTTCTCAATTCGCACCATTGCCTGAATCCTCGTGTTAAGGCTGGAAGAAGTCATAGTGACGGAAATATCACTCATCAATAGTATAATCTGATCACAGACTGCGGCGGAATATACCAGATCCACAATTTGCCCGATAGCTTGAGCCATGCTTTGCGCACAACTGGACGCTGCTTGCCTATTCCGATCACTAATTGCTTTGTTTAAACCAACAAGGAATGGTTTCAATTGTTTTGCAAGAGCTAGTCTTTGCGCTTTATTATTTTCATCTTTAAAAGCTTCCTGCCAACCTGGACCAAACATGTCTTGTCCTCCTTTTTCTGTTTTACTCGATCTTATTAATCTTGCATTTAATATTCCCTGCTGGAATCTTCAATTCGAATTCATGACCGATGCCTTTGCCCAAGAAAGCCTTGCCCAAAGGCGACTCATGTGAGATCCGCCCCTCAGCCGGACTAGCTTCTGATTGGCCGACGATCTGATACTTGATGTTCATGCCATTGTCGCATTCGGCATGCACGGTAGAACCGATCTGTACTGTGTCTGATTTTTTATTTTTAATAATTACCGCATTCTTTATAATTGATTCCAATTCCTGAATTTTGCCTTCGATAAAGCTCTGCTTCTCGCGAGCATCATGGTATTCGGCATTCTCTGATAAATCGCCAAGATCGCGCGCTTTGGCGATACGGTCGATAACCTCGGGACGATCCGTGGTTTTTAATATTTCCAATTCTTCTTTGATTTTTTTCAATCCCTCTTGGGAGATATAACTTTCGCTCATATGTGATTTGTTCAACGAGTAACCCGTCAAAATATAATTTATTAATCGATTGCCGCTATAAACTGGGCAAAATTCAAAAAACCTTAGAAACGGTTTTTTGAGAAATAAGATCGAGGCAGAATCATTTTTGTACGCAATTTCTGCAAGAATGATATCTGTCCAACGTCAATAATATAATCATAAGTATAGCAAAATGCCAAAACCTTGTCAAGCCCCAATAATTATCGATATTTCAGCTTATTTTACGGCCTTAATTTCTGTAAACCTGTCTTTATACCACCATTGCATAATATCCTTGGCAATCGGCACTGCAACCGATGAACCTTCTCCGCCCTCCTCAACTAGGACAGTGATAGCGAAATCCGGCTTATCATAAGGCGCGAAACCGATGAACCAAGCGTGATTAGGCTTGTCAGCATGCCACTGCGCCGTACCGGTCTTACCCGCAGCTGCCACCGGCAGACTGCTCAAGCTCCTGGCCGATCCGGACACGACGGTTTCCCTCATGCCCTCTCGGACAATGGCCAGATTTTCCGCGCTTACCGCGACCTGTCCGAGGGATTTTACCGGAAAAAATTGCTTAGCTCCATCAGACAGGATTGCGCCGATTGCCAAACGCGGTGACAATAAATTGCCTCCATTAGCTACCGCCATCAAATAGCCCTGCACTTGCATCGGAGTAACCAATAAATCGCCCTGGCCGATCGCCAGATGATAAGTATCGCCGATATACCAAATTTGTTTTTTCGTTTCTTTTTTCCATGCGGCGTCAGGCACGAAACCGCTCCGTTCTCCAGGCAGATCAATACCCGTCTTTTTGTCCAAACCGAACATCTTCAGATATTTTACCATGCGATCCAATCCCAGACCTTGGAAATCGCCGTAGCCGCCGCCGATATAATAGAAAAATGTGTTGACAGAGTTAGCGATCGCCTTAACCACATTCACTGTACCATGCCCGCCAGCCTTCCAATCGGGAAATCGCCATTCGCCAATGGATAATCCGCCGGTCGATAACACCGTCGTATCTTTCGTAATAACCTTCTCCTCTAAGGCAGCTGCAGCATAAACCGGCTTGACGGTCGAACCGGATGGATATTCGCCGAAAATCGAACGAGTGAAAAGCGGATTGTTAGGATTTGCCAGAAGCTTGGCATATTCATCAGAATTGATTCCGCCAGTGAACAGATTATCATCGAAGGACGGAAAATCGACCAAGGCCAAAACTTCTCCGTTCTGGGGATTGGTGATAATGACTGATCCCCGGCCATTGGGAATTTTCTCCTTTAAGATACTAAAAACCTTTTCCTGCAATTTCGCATCCAGGCCCAAAATTATATTGCTGCCGGCAATAGGCTGGCTTTGCGACACGATTTTCTTTTCCCGTCCCAAAGCATCGACTTCGATGCGGCGCTCGCCGTGCTCGCCTTTGAGATACGGCTCATACTGCTTTTCCAAACCGGTCTTGCCAATATTATCATCAAGTAGGTATTTATCGGACAACTGATCGTATTCTTCGACATTGATCTTGCCGATATAGCCCAGCACATGCGACATCGATTCAGCGATAGGATATTGCCTCCAAGCATCGACGTTAAGCTCTACGCCAGGCAACTCTTCGGCCATGACCTTGATCTGCATGCCGGAATCATAAGGAATGCCGGCGCGCAAAGCGACTGGCTGGTAAAAGCGCTTTTCTGACCCCTTTAATCTTTCTGCCATCTCATTGACAGGCATGCCGATTATTACGGAAAGTTTTGCCAAAACTTCGTTCCTTTTCATTTCATCTTTAGGCAGATCGACCGGAAGCAGCGAGACCGAAAAGCCGAAAAGATTATTAACCAGTACTGTTCCGTTGCGGTCCAAAATAACCCCGCGATGCGCCTTATTATATTCCACCTTGATGCGATTATTTTCCGCCAAGGCGAAATATTTCTCGCCGCCGACTATCTGCAACATGAAGCTCTGGATCAGCAACGCGATAAGGACAAAGAAAATGATGACGAATAAAAAAGATATCTTCTTGCGGCTGAAGGACAAGCTCAAAAATCCCGTTCGGATGCCGCTTGAAGCATCGCCGGATAAGTTAACGCTCTCCTCGACCCAAGTCAGTGAATTTTTCCGTCCCAGATCTATCGGCTCTATTTGTGTAAAAGGATTACTCATATATTTCAACCTATGAAGACCGGCTTGAACTTGCGTGACAGGGAATTTATGAAATAATAGGCGGCGACCATTATCAGTTCTGTAGTCAATATCTGCCACAAAAACTTATACAAATAATCAAATCCCGGCAGATAATCGCTCAAGCCGATGAAATAAATAAGCCCGATAATAAAAATAAAAACTGCGTTGTATAATATAACTGCAATCAAACCCAAAAGCAACAAGGAATAAAATGAGAAATTGGTGAAAAAATTAAGAAATAATATCTTAAGTGTTACGCCGGATATGAAGAGCGATAAAGTCAGAATGCCGAAAGGCAGTCCGGAATAAACATCTAATAGCAAGCCGATAACAACCGTAAAAGTCACTACCCAATTGAATTCCGCCAAATTGATTAAAATAATAAGAACAACCAAAGTCAGATTCACCCGGCCGCCGAAAAAATTCAAATTGCCCACGACCGCCAATTGCAAAAAGATCAGCGCGCAAGCCAGCAGAATGTAATATAAATTTTTCTTCGGCATATTTATGGTATTATCACCGCGATATCGCTCAAGCTATTCAATGATATGATGGGTTTTAGAATCGCCGTCTTGAAAATCTCGCTTTCCACAGAACGGACGCTTTCAACCTTGGCAATCAATAAATTCTTCGGAATTTTTCCCTCCAATCCGGATGTGACCACTAAATCGCCATCTTTTATTTCCTGATTCTGGGGGATATTAGTCATCGAGAAAGACAAGCCGTACTGGCCCTCGACCAAGCCGACCGTATGATCCAGATTCTGAATTGTCGCCGCCACTCGGCTTTTATTATCAGATAAAAGCAATACTTTTGAATAATCATCTTTTGCCTCGACTACTTTTCCCACCATAATGCCGCTATCAGCGATTACAGCCAGGCCGATCTCAATGCCATCTTTCTTGCCGCGATTAATAATAACCGATTGCGATAATGGATCAGACACGCCAGAAATGATCTTGGCCGCGACGAATTTGAATTTATTCTCTTCGACGAAATTCATCTCTTTTTTCAGCAGATCATTCTCATCTTCCAATGCTTTGAATTTAGCCGTATCGATCGCCAGAGAGACCAGCTGCGCCCGCAGCTTCTCGTTTTCCGCGATCAGATCGCGTTTTTTGACCCACGATGAATAGATATTCTGGCCGCCGTAATACACGCTATAAACAGACCTTTGGACGGGACTGAAGATAGTCACCAATAAGCCTTCCACCGGAGCGAGCCAGCCGGCAAAGTGAAAAAAGACGGCAATTAAGATTGCCGTTAAGCCATAGATTGATGATTTTATCATCTTATCGAACATATATTTCTTTTTTTTCTACTGCGAAGTCGGCAATACGATATCCTTCAGCAGGACTGCGTCATCAAGCAAAAATCCCATGCCGCGGACAGCGCACGTCTGGGGATCATCGGCGATATGGACGGGAATTTCTATCGCATGGGAAATCAATATATCTAAGCCCTTCAATTGCGCGCCGCCGCCGGTCAGATAAATGCCTTTCTGATAAATATCGGAAACCAATTCAGGCGGTGTCGTTTCGAGTGTAGCCTTAATCGTATCTAAAATCTTAGCGATTGATTTGGATAACGCTTCCCTGACTTGGGCGTCGTTGATCCTGACCTCCTTGGGCAAGCCGCTTAAGATATCGCGGCCTCGCATCGGCATTTCCAGCATTTCCTGAAGCGGCGAAGCAGAACCGATTTTTTTCTTAATATCCTCGGCCACCATCTCGCCCAAAACAAGCGAGAATTCATCGCGAGCAAAATTAATAATGTCTTTATCCAACGCCAAACCGGCGACTCGCGAACACTTCCAATTGACTATGCCGTCCAAGGATATGACCGCCACTTCAGCCAAGCCGCCGCCCAAATTAACAATCATCGATCCAGTCGGATCTTGGATCGGAATACGCGCGCCAATCGCCGTTGCCATGATATTCTCGATCAAGCTGACTTCGCTGGCTCCGGCAGCAAGAAGAACGTCCTCGACAGCTTTTTTTTCCACCGCCGTAACATCGAGCGGCACACCGACGACTATCCGCGGCATAGCAGAAAAAGAAAATTTAGCTGATTTAACCTTATTGATGAAATATTTAAGCATTTTCTCGGTCACTTCGAAGTCTGAAATAATACCGAATTCCAAAGGCTTGCTCGCCGTAATATGCGGCGGAGTCTTACCCAGCATCCTCCTAGCCTCGTCGCCGATAGCCAAAATCTGGTCGGTGCGATTATTTATCGCCACGACCGATGACTCATTGATGACAATGCCCCTGTCCTGCTGGAAAACCAGAGTATTGCAGCTGCCCAGATCAATGCCCAGGCCCTTATTGAATTTGCCAAAGAATTTTTTGAACACAATAATGTAATTTCTAAATCTTCAATTATCAATAATCAATTTTCAACAAATTATCAATGATCCAATTTGTAAATTGTTAAATTGAAACATTGATTGAAAATTGTAAATTGTTAAATTGAAAATTTGTTAATAATCTCCTCCGTTTCCAATAATTCCGTCTTATCTGAATCTCTTTTCTTCACTTCAATCTTTCCTTCATTCTTGCCGCTGACAACTAAGCGCCATGGAATTCCCAAAAGATCGCTGTCAGCGAATTTCTGCCCGGCAGAAACATCGCGATTGTCGTATAAGACTTCGATACCGGCAGCAACTAATTCATCATAAATCTTCTGCGCTGCCTCGTCTTGCTTGATAGAAATCAAATGAGCTTTGAACGGCGCAACGCTCTCCGGCCAGATGATGCCAGCATCATCATGATGGATTTCCACGATGGTCGCGACTAAGCGAGAAATGCCGATGCCATATGAAGCCATCCAAATCGGCAGCTTCTCGCCCTTATCACTATTGACGTAACCGTTCATATCTTTCGCATACTTGTCGCCGAAATTAAAGATATTGCCAACCTCGATGCTCTTGCCTTCTTTGATTGGCCGGCCGCAACTTGGGCATTTATCGCCGACTTTCAATTCGGAAATCTCGCTGTTCTGCGCGAAATCGCAGCTGTCGCAATACAGGATTCTGTCCTCGCCCGCCTCGGACACGACTTGGAACTCGTGAGAAAATTTATCCGTAAAGACGCCACCGGAAGCTTCTACCACTTTAGCTTCCAAACCGCAACGATTGTAAACTCTTTTGTAAGCATCGATCATCTTATTGTAATAGTCATTCAAATCGGCCTGGCTCAAATGGAAGCTGTAAAGATCCTTCATCATGAATTCTCTGCCGCGCATCAAGCCGCCTTTGGCTCGAAGCTCGGCGCGGAATTTATTCTGAATCTGATAAACGGCAAGAGGCAAATCCTTGTATGAATTGATGAATTTTCTGATCAAGTCATAAACGACTTCCTCGTGAGTAGCCGCCAGTCCCAATTCCTTGCCGCTGGCATCTTTGAATTGATACATGACATCCTTCAAACTGGTGCTCCAACGTCCGGTCTCTTCCCAAATACCTTTGGATTGCAAAGCTGGCATTAATAATTCTTGCCCGCCTTCGGCGTTCATTTCTTCGCGCACAATCTTATTGATATTATTAATCACTCGCCAAGCCAAAGGCAAGTAGGTATAAACTCCCGCTTGGAGCATATCGACATAACCGCCTTGCACGAGGAATTTGTGGCTGGCAGAAGTCGCCTCCTTGGGTGCGTTTTTCAAGGTTTTAGGGAATAATTGTGATTGAAGCATATGTTTATTAAGGGGCTCTAGATGGCCGTATTTTATTACTTATCCTGACTTAAGTCAACCGACGGAATTAGCCGAAAATCTTCGACCAAAAGCCTCCCTTTTCCTGCTCTGGCGCTGGAGCCGGACCGGAAAATCTCTCGTCATGCAGCTTAGCCATAATCTCCATAATCCTTCTGCCTTCCTGCTCGACAGTCTCCCCGTCATATTCGCCGCTATGGGCGGATACGCCTTCATATGACGCCTGTTTCTGATCAAGATGCATATTCAATTCCTGGCCATTGATATAAATATGAAAGCGCGGATAAATGCCACTGCCCATCCGGCGAGCATAGCTAATTTCGGTGGCGCGCTGATCACGGACTTGGCCGTAACCGGCGCGGCGTATCACATCAATCGGATTCATGCCTGAAGAAACTGGCATTTTCATAATTATTGGTTAATTTAGCTTAATTTGAATATTATTTTATTATCTAAAGTTATAGGTTGACGGGCTGATATATTTATGATAAGATAGCAAATCAATAGTACCTTCACATATTGGACATATCAACCGGAACAAAAGGAGAAAAAACGTATGTCGCCGAAGAAAAAAATCGACCGAGTTATAACCGCATGGCACTTGAGGGTCTGTCGCAGATGTTTTTTGCGCCTTGAACAGCGGAAAATAACTGAAGCGCGGCTCTTCCGGCATCATAAACTCATCAACAAGGTTGATCGATTCTGCCTCCATTATCTGGCAACGACTTTGGGATGTTCATCCGAAAAAGTTATCGACGGCCCCTCCTTAAACGCCTTCCTAACTGATGTCAAAGAAATCTTGCATCTTCTGCGAAATAAGTAAGCAAAAAAACAAAGGAGATGAGTGATGCAAAAGTGCAAAATGTTTTCCAGCACAGGAAGATATCCGGATGATATTAGTCATAAAATCGAAAAAGAAATCACTGATTTTTTATCTGATGGTAAGATTGTTATTCATCTTGATTCCTCTTCATGTTATAATGGCATTAGCTGTTTTTACATTGTCACCATTATTTACGAAGATCCTGCGCCTGCCGGTATAGTCGTCAGGAATTCTCCGGCGCACATCGCTCCAAGAATAGACCCTCTAAGTGATTACGGACGTGAAATTGGATACAATGGTTTGCGGGAACAATGCATGAATTGCCCGCTGCACGGCATGTTCGGCGTGCCGAAAGATGAAAAACCCCAACCCATTAAAGCGGTGTGTGATGATTGCCGGGCATCAAGAACGACGACCCCCTGTCTCACCTGTCGCCATAATATTCCTCCCGATGAATCAGATATTCCTTTTAAATAATGCACCTTGCCCTCGAACTACTCGAGGGCTTTTTTTATTTTTAATTTCCTATGCCGACCAATCTGCCCAACGCCTGCAATATCTTTAATCCATACTTAGCCAGATCACGGTAAGTTATCGCCACAATCAAAACCATCAGCAGGATAAAGCCGATATTATGGAACAGATTTTCCAGCTTGCTATCGACCGCCTTGTCGCGGATCTTCTCAATCGCCAGAAATAATATCCGACCGCCATCGAGCGCCGGAAAAGGCAAGATATTAATGATCGCCAAGTTCAAGGAAAGCAGCGCGGTGAATTGCAGAACATAAATCCAGCCCATTTTGGCAGCCTGTCCAGTCATAACCGCAATGCCTACCGGTCCGGCAAAATCCAACCCGGCAGAAGGCCCGCCGAATAACTCCTTGAACAAGCCGACCACAGCCATGATTATGGCCACGAACCAGAACCATGTCGCAGCTACGCCTTCCCTGATCGCCAAGTACCAGGGATAACGGACAACGCCGACATCTATAATGCCGATGCCGAAACCGATGATTTCATTCTTTTTCACGACAGTGATCGTCTTTTCCAGCTCTGCGGTCCCGCGCTGGATTTTTACTGTAACGGCTTGATTCTCCCGAGCCTCTAAATATACCTTTAATTCATCACCCGACTTAATAACCATATTATCGATGCTGACGATGATATCGCCCGCCTTCAAATCAGCTGCGGCAGCCGGATAATCAGCCAAGACTTCCGTTATCTGCACCTTCGGCTCAGAAATGAATTTTCCGCCATGATTATTATCAACCGAAGTCGGCATGCCGATCATGAATCCTGCTGACAAAAGAAAAATACACAGTGCAACATTCATCGTTACTCCCGCCGCCAAAATTACAGTCCTCTGCCAGATTTTCTTATGGCCGAAACTATCGGCATCCGCCGCGGCTTCGCCGTTCTCGCCTTTGATCTTTACAAAACCGCCGACTGGAATCCAGTTGAGCGAGTAAACCATCGGCTCCCCCGGCTGGATTTCTCTTTTTCCGACCCAGCGCCACTTGCCCTCAAACTTTTGAATGCCGATCGCACGCGGCGGCAAGCCCATGCCGAATTCTTCGGCCTTGACGCCAAATTTCCGCGCCGTCAAAAAATGCCCCATCTCATGCACAAAAACTAACAGGGACAGAACTAGCACAAATATGATTATTGTTGCTAACATGAAATTATAGTCAGAATACCCCCAGCAAAGCTGGTGGCTTGATAAGTGGGGTCGCCCAGAGGGCGATCTTGTCCAATTACCCAATTTTAATTAGTTAGTTATTTTAATGAATTAGAATTTACCCTCGTT
>Ga0172379_10009509_pt1 | contig 11973 bp, 6 predicted proteins | sample GrowelOW334metaG_FD_119756 | JGI IMG/M metagenome (GOLD analysis project Ga0172379, IMG submission 119756) | Groundwater microbial communities from an aquifer near a municipal landfill in Southern Ontario, Canada - Groundwater well OW334 metaG | ecosystem: Environmental > Aquatic > Deep... | reverse complement strand
GCTTCTTTCGCCGTTTCAGCGAACCGGAAAAGGTTCACGTCCTCATCGTTGATTACGCCGTATTCAGCCAGCTTTTTAAAGCCGACAACGTCGGTCCAGTATTTTTTGCCGATAAGAATTATCGGGAAACGGCGTTTTTTCTGGGTTTGCACAAGGGTAAGCGCCTCGAACAGTTCATCGAACGTGCCGAACCCGCCCGGGAAAACGACAAGCGCTTTGGAGCGCATCATAAAGTGCATTTTGCGTATTGCGAAATAGTGGAAACGGAACGCGAAATCGGGCGACACATACGGATTCGGGCCCTGTTCATGCGGCAGCGTTATGTTAAGGCCTATGCTCTTTATGCCTGCCTCGAAAGAACCGCGGTTGGAGGCTTCCATTATGCCCGGCCCGCCGCCCGTGACTATCATGAATTTGCCTTTCGTGCGATCAGCCACGAGATGGGCGAACTCACGCGCCACGTCGTAGTATTTGCTAAGTTTCAAAAGCCGCTTGGCGCAGCGTAGCTTGCTTTTCAGCGAATCGCTTTCCGGCTGGAGTCTGCACTCCCGCGTCAAATCCTTTATTCTGGCAAGGGCGTCCGCCTTGTCCCATATACGTGCGCTGCCGAAAACCACCACGGTGGAATCCACTCCGTATTCCGCCAGAACCATTTCCGGTTTGAGCAGTTCCAGCTGAAAGCGCACAGGGCGCAGCTCTTCGCGGGACAGGAAATCCTCGTCGTGATACGCCCTTCGGTATGAAGGGGCCTCGTGCAAAGCCTCCACCATTTTTTCCTTAGTGAAATTTTTGACCGGCGGCTGAATCCGGCTTTTAAGCGACTTGTTTGTTATCCGTTTCGAAAGCATGATGTTTTCCTCTAGTTTTTAATAAACTTTTTTACGTTTTCGGCGATACCATCTTCGTCAAGGCCCAGCAGTCCGTACAGCTGGGCGGGTTTTCCGTGCTGGACATATTCGTCCTTGATGCCAAGCCGCAGAATGCGGTAAGGGCGGCCCGTGGAGGACAGGTATTCCAAAACCGCGCTGCCGAATCCGCCGGCCAGCACATTGTCCTCTACAGTCACGATGTTTTTGCCCTGCCCCAAAGCCTCGTCAATAAGCGCGGTATCCAAGGGCTTGATATAGCGGATATTGATAACCCCGCAGTCAACCCCTTCCGCTTTAAGCTTTCGCGCGGCGTTTAAAGCAGGATAAACGCGGTTGCCGGCCGCGATAATCGTGCAGGCGGAGCCTTTCTCCAGCCACTCGCCTTTCCCGATGGGGAGCGTTTTAAACTCGTCATCCATAACAACGCCTTCCCCTTCCCCGCGCGGGTAACGGACGGTGAACGGTTTTCCGCTTTCCAGAGCCGTAAACAAAGCGTGTTGCAGCTCGTTTTCGTCTTTAGGGGCGATTATGTTCATGCCAGGTATGGTGCGCAGAAAGCTGTAATCGAAAACGCCGTGATGTGTCGGCCCGTCTTCTCCGACAACGCCTGCCCGGTCCAGCGCCAGCACCACCGGCAGGTCCTGAAGGCAAACGTCATGCATGGCCTGATCATAGGCGCGCTGTGCGAACGAGGAATAGACCGCGACTACGGGTTTCATCCCCTCCGCCGCTAATCCGGCGGCGAAGGTTACCGCGTGCTCCTCGGCTATCCCCACGTCGTAATAGCGTTTGGGGTATTTGTCGCGGAACCCGTCAAGGCCGGTGCCTTCGGGCATGGCGGCGGTTATGGCGGTTATTTTCTCGTCCTTTTCCGCCAATTTGAGCATGGTGCGGGAAAAAATCTTGGTGTAACTGGGAGCGGCGGGCCTGTCGCTTTTCTGAACGGTTCCGGCCTCCTTGTCAAAAATCCCCACGCCGTGATAGGCGATCGGTTTTTCCTCGGCGGGTTTATAGCCTTTCCCCTTCTGAGTCACCACGTGCAGGATTACGGGGCCTTTTATCGAACTCACGTCCTTAAGCACTTCAATAAGCTGGTCCACGTTATGCCCGTCTACGGGCCCGTAATAAGTCAGGCCCATCTCCTGAAAAATCATACCCGGCAAAAGCATGCCTTTTGCTCGGCGCGCTACCTTGATAATGCTACCGGCGGCGTTCACAAATTTATTTTCCACGAAATTTTTTACGCGGTTCTCAACCTTCAACACGCTGTCTTTGGTGAGCAGCTTCGTCAGGAACGCGCCCAGCGCACCGACGCGGTTGGAAATGAACATCTGATTGTCGTTTACCACCACCAGCATATCCTTGCGGATGTGTCCGGCGTTCTGAATGGCTTCATAAGCCATGCCGCCCGTCAGACAGCCGTCGGACACCACGGCGATGACCTTATGTGTCTTGCCCGCCTGATCGCGCGCGGCGGCCATACCCAGCGCGGCGGACAAGGCGGTTGACGCGTGTCCCGCGCCGAAAGCGTCATACTCGCTTTCATGGCGTTTGAGAAAGCCCGACAGGCCGTTAAGCTGGCGGATAGTGCCGAATTTGTCGTAGCGTCCGGTAAGCAGTTTATGCGCGTAAGCCTGGTGTCCCGTATCGAAAACTATTTTATCTTCGGGCGTGTTGAACACATAATGCAGGGCCGTGATTATTTCAACCGCGCCCAGGCTTGAACCCAGGTGTCCGCCGTTTTTGCTTACCGTTTCGATTATGGTTTCGCGGATTTCAGCGCAAAGGCCCGGCAGCAGATCCTGCCTGAGTTTGCGGACATCCTCGGCGGCGAATATTTTGGGGAGTAGTTTCATCGTATGCCATCCTTAACCTGGTGAGGTCAGTAAGTTCGTTTCAGTATAAAATCCGCGAGCCCGTACAGCGGCACAAGTTTCTTCCTGTCCGCTCCGGAAAGGCTGTCGAGCGCCGTTTTGGCGCGCTCTATTTCGCGCCGCGCCTTAAGGCGCGACTTCTCAATACCATAGAGCGTTACGTAGGTAAGCTTGCCGTTATCTTTGTCGCTGCCGAGCTTGCCGAGCATTTTTTTATCCGCGGTTACGTCCAGAATGTCGTCGGTTATCTGAAAGGCCAGTCCGGCCGCATCGCCGTAAACGCTCAGCGCGGTGAAATCGGCGGCCTTCGCGCCCCCCAAAGCCGCGCCCATTTCCACTCCGGCGCGTATAAGAGCGGCGGTTTTGTGCAGATGAATGAAATCAAGCGCGTTCTCATGGGAGAATTTCTTCACGCCCGCGGGAAGAATAAAATAGGACTGCGGCTTTTTGCCAAGCCCTTTAACTTCCGCCATGCGCCGCACTTCTCCGTTTAAAAGCCCTTCCGCGAAAATATCTGAAACCTGTCCGCCTACCATGCCGCTGGCGCCCGCTTCCCGCGCCAGCACAGCCATAGCCTTAAGCGCGCGGGCAGGGCCCACCGCTTTTTTTAAACCGCATTTCGCGCAGGTTTCAAAAGCCAGCGTCAAAAGCGCGTCACCCGCCAGAATGGCGGCGGCTTCACCGAAAACCTTATGGCTGGTCGGCTTTCCGCGCCTTAGCGCGTCATTGTCCAAAGCGGGCAGATCATCGTGTATAAGCGAGTAGGTATGCACCATTTCAATGGCGCAGGCCGCGGGCGCGCTGTCAGCGCGTTTCACACCGAACGCCTCCGCCGCCGAGATAACAAGCGCGGGCCGCAGGCGTTTCCCGCCCGCCTGCAAAGAGTAGTCCATGGCGGCCTTCAGAACCGACGGCGAGTCCGGAACTTCCGCCACATAAGCGGAAAGGTTCTTTTCAATAAAGACGGCCTGCCCGGCCAGATACTTGTTTAAATCAAATTTCTCCATACCGACATTCCTATCCAAAATTTCTAAACGCATGTTCCCCCCCATTCCAAATATCACCCGTTCCCCGCGAAAACACGAGCCCCACCAGCCCTAAGGAAACAGGATCTGCAATCCTATTCTGTGCGACGCCCCGAACGCGCCCTGAAAGATATACGCGTAATCAAACCGTACGCCGCTGACGAAATAACTGTCCTCCGAAAACCTGTCCAGACAAAGACCCGCGCCGAACGTGAACCCGTTGCCGAGATTCTGGTTGGTGCGGTAGCCTATGCGGCCCTGCACCATCTGGTTAACGCCTATTTCGGACCCGAAATTAAACGCCAGATCACGGTCTTTCTCCTTAACCGCGTCGGCGAGAAATTTCACCACTACCAGTCTTTTCGGCGCAACGATATTGGTAGCGATGCCGGCCCGGTAAGTGAGCGGCAGGTCAAAACCTTCCTCAGAGAATTTTTGCTGCTGGCCCAGATTCTGCACGGAAGCGCCCAGCTGGACATATTTGTAAGGAACAAGAATGACTCCGCCGTCAAAAGCCATGGCGGAAGAACTGGTGTCGTCCAGACGCTCGCGAATGTATTTTACGGTGCCGCCGAAAGAGAAACGGAAGGTCTGGGACCGGTAACGTTCCACGTCGTCTATTTTAGACCAGTCTGGCATCATGAGCATCCGGTCGTGAAGGCCGCGGTCCTCCGCGACATAGGGAAACGAATTGGCGTAGCTCAGCGCGAACATCATGTGCGAGGAATTCGTCTGCCCGATATGGGACCCGTTTTCGTCATAAGCGTCGAAATCGCCGCTTGAAAGAGTGGTGAACGCCGCGCCCACGCGCCCCCAGGAAAAAGGCACGGCCAGTGCGCCGTATTCCTGTGTTATTCCCTCCAGATACTGGTTGTGCGCGCCGGAAAAAGAAGCGAAGCTTAAAAGCCCCAGCCCCGCGGGGTTATACATAATGCTGTCCACCCCGCTCATGGCGGTATACGCGCTGCCCAGCGCCGCCGGAATGGGCGCTATCGGTATTTTAAGGAAGTTCGCCGCGGTAGTACCCGCGCTGTCAGCCATTGCCGGGCCGGCGCAGAAAACCAGCGCAAAAACAAACGCCGCCAACTTCCGCAGTTCATTGAAACGCATAAGCCGCATAATACTATGTTAGCATAAATGTTCTAATGGTAAAACATTCGCGCGCGGGAATGTTTGACATTTTTCTTTATATTATAATAAAATGAAATTATGCCAATTTGTTTTAAAAATCTTGTAACTACCATTGTAGCCCCCGCGCTTTTCGCCTGCGTATGCGCCGGGCCTTCGTTCGCCATGGCAGGAACAAAATACTCCGTCCGCATGCTCACCCAAAGTTCCGGCGGCTCGGCAACCAGCCTGACGGGGAGAACCTATTCCGTGCTGGGCAGCCTCGGCCAGATGGGGGCGCAGAATTCCAGCGGCGCGAAGTATTCCCTGAATTCCGGCATAATCAACTCGCTCCAGCCCGCCATGGCTACGCTGGATTACGCCTACGCGTTTCCAAACCCCTTCAAGAAAAAACTGGGGCACACCACCATCACCTTCACGAAACTGACTTATGAAGTTTCGATAAAAATTTTTACGGTGTCGGGCGAACTTATCAAAACGCTCGGCAAGAGCAACAGTATTGACAGTATCATCTGGGACGCGCGCACTGAATCCGGACAGTACGCCGCAAGCGGGCTGTACATCTATCTGATTGAATCGGGCGGCATGCGCAAAACCGGGAAACTTATTATCATACGGTGAACTTTTTGGGAGTCAACATGACAAGAATAATAAAATTGCTGTTTGCCATTTTTGCCTTACTGGCCGGGCTTCAGACTGCCAGGGCCGGCGACGCCGCCGCGGACTCCGTGCCGCTCAAGATCAATTACCAGGGCCGCCTGGAACAGCAGAGCGCGCCGGTAACCGGACAGGTTTACATGACTTTCTCCATAGAAGACGCCTCCCAGGCCTGCTTTTGGGGACCTTCGCCCTGCGCGAACACAGAAAACGCTTTTTCGGACAGGCTGGTTACGGTAACCCAAGGTATTTTCGGTGTGACGCTGGAACCGCCCGCGGCGGTCATTTACAAAAGCGGGGCGAAATATCTTCGCGTCGTTGTGGACACCGACAGGCTCAGCCCGCCCGAGCTTTTGCACAGCGTTCCCTACGCCATTGTGGCAAAGGCCCTTGCGGACGGAAGCAGCATTTCCGTATCCACGTCCATCGCCACCTACAGCTATGTGGAAGGCGCTCTCCGGACAAACAAGCTTTACATTAACGGGCAGGAATGGATAAGCCCCAGTTCCGTTTCGGTGTCCGGCATTTACGCAGACAACGAAGCCACCATAAGCGTGAGCACCGCGGGGCATATCCTTTTTAACGTGGGCACCAATCTTATCGGCGCGATATCCAAAAACGGGAACACCATGCTCATCAACACCACCGGCTATCCGGCGGTGGAACCGGCCCAGAAACTGGTTATTGACGGCGGCATAGGCCTGTATCCCGGAACGCGCAATTACCTGGCCCTCACCACAAAAAGCGGCGTCATAACGCAACCTGGCGCGGAATACGCGGATACGGACGGCCTGTTGCGCGTTTACCCCAAAGCCGGCGCGAACTACGAATCCGCCCTCGAAATCTACGCGCGGACCGACGGCGACGCCGTAAGCGAGCCTTCCGTCTACGCGCGCGCCGCTTTCGAAATGACGGCGTCAACGCTCGCCATACGCACGGAAATTGCGCCCTCCGGCGGAGCGGCTATCTCCTTTGAAACGGCGGGGCAAAGCAGGCTCGTGATTTCAACCTACGGTTATGTCGCCACGTCGAGCGGAACCTTCCCGGGCTGGGTCTACGCCTCGTCAGACGTTTATGTGCAGACCGGCCTGAAAGCGGGCAACATCACCATAGCCAAATACGGCGGCATAGCGGGCCCCAACGAAATAAAATCGGACGGCACTTCCCTTATCATACAGTCCGACACGGGCACTTTCGTCGGCGTCGGGATATCAACTCCTTCGGCCAAACTGCATGTAAACGGCAACGCCTATTTCGAAAATTCCCTCACCGTGGGCAGGGACGGCAACAACGCCCGCGTCACCATTATCGCGACAAACACCGCCGTGCAGGGCAATTTCAGCGCCTACACGCAGGGCTTCGCCACGACGGTGGACCTGGCTTCAACCACGGTGCACGGTTACCTTGATGTCAAAGGCGGCATTTCGGTGAACGGACTGACCGGCGCGTTTCTAAATAACGACCAGACTTTTCTGGGCGTAAACACATTTAACAACCGTGTGCATATCTCAAGCGGATTCCCGCTTGTGGTCGGCTACGCGGCGGTTCCGTCATGGCTGCCGTCAAAAGACTTCGCCCTGTTCGGCGGCAGTTCAAGCGACAGCGCGCGCATCTCCATAGCCGCCGGTTCCGGCAGCGGCATGGTAAACGGTTCGGCGGACTCCGGCCTTTTCCTTTATCGCGGCAGCACGGAAGCCGCCCGCATCACCACCGCGCAGGGCAGCAACGCCAAGCTTTTCGTGAATTCGGCGGAACGCGCTTATTTCGACGAAACTGGCAATATTTCCTTTAACATGCAAAGCAGCTCGCCGACCAATATGGCCATCACGGGCGGCGGCTTCAACCTGCAGCATCAGGCTGGCGCTGGTTCGGACATTTATGTCAGCTCCGCCAGCGGAAACGTCGGCATCGGCACGAACACCATTTCATTCAACGACAGTTACGCCACGCCGAAGCTCACAGTCGCGGGCGATATCCGGCTGCCCAAATCGGGAACGGGAATCATTTTCCCGGACAACACCGTCCTGACCTCCGCCAACGCCCTTGAAATGACGGCAAGCGCGGTTTCCAACGCCAACGACGCGGTCATCGCCGGCGGCGCGGCATCCGGTATCGGCAGCGTGATAATGCGTATCGGCGGAAGCAACTACGACATGGTTATCCGCAATAAAACCGGCAGCGGCAGTTCCAACGTCGGTATAGGAACTTACGACCCGGCGGAAAGGCTGCACTTAAACTCCGGCAATATCAGGGTGGGCACCATGGCTAACCCTTTCACCGCCCTGTATCCGCTTAATAACGTGGTTATCGAAAACGGGATTTACGCTAACAAGGCGGCCTACTTCGCCTTTGACGCGGGATCGAGCATGGGCGTGGGAACGAAAACCCCGGCGTATAAACTGGACGTGCAGGGCAGCGGAATCAATACCTCCGGGATAATAGCCACGGCGGGAACGGAAAGGATTTCCGCGGCGGGCCTGCTGTCGCACATAACCGGACTCGGCTTTTCCGGCGCAGGACCTTATAATATAACAACCGACAACGCCAACATTTCCATCCGCCCGGGCACGGGTAAAATCGGCCTCGGAACAGACGCCAGCGGCTCTTACGGCGTCAACGTGGGCGGCGGGAACGTTAATCTGTCCGACGGCGCCCTTTACATGAACGGCACAAGCGTCATCTCCACAGCCCGCGTGCTGGACAATGTGCAGGGGTTTTACCAGTACGGCGGGGTGTTCTCGTCAACAGCCTCATCAGTTTTCCTTAAAGCATCCGGCCCGCTGACACTGAGCGGAACCGCTTTCGGCGTTGATTCCTCCGGAAGAATCTCCACCGCCTACGCAGGCGCGGACGCGCTCACGCTTTCCGGCGCGGGAGCCGGAATAAAATTCTCCGGTTCCGGCGTGAAAGCCATAGACACCACCAGCACCAATCTGCAGATTACAGCGGGCACAGCCAACCTTGTCCTGTCCAACACTGGCAACAGCGTAACAGCGGGCGCTGGCACGGCGGGCATTACCGTATCAGGCGGAAGCAACAGTTTTATGGCGACCACGGGCTCAAGCACCATGGCGTTCACCGCCGCGGGACTGGGCGTGGGCACGACTTCCCCTGGCGCGAAACTGGATGTTAACGGCGACGCCATGTTCGGCTCCGGCGCGGCGAAATCAACCTTTACGGCGGCGGGCGCGCTTCAGCTGAGCCAGGCCCTGACCATAAGCAACGGCGGCACCGGCGCAACTTCGCTTACAGCCAACGGCGTTCTTTACGGCAACGGCACAAGCGCGGTTTCCTCACTCGCACCCGGCACACAGAACTATGTCCTTCAGGCCAACGGCGCGGCGGCTCCCTCATGGGCGCAGGCCACGCAGAGCAATGTGGTGAACACCGTGGTCCGAAGAGATTCCAACGGCGACGTCTGGTTTAACGAAGTCAACGCCACCAGCGTGCGCGGCATCGCCACAAGCGCGCGCAACATCGTCGGCGGCGATAGCGGCTCCCTTCCTTACCAAAGCGCGGCTAACACAACCGTGTTTTTGTCCGCCCCCTCCCTGGGCGCGGATTATATGCTCTACTATCCAAGCGGCGCGATCGCGCCCAGCTGGCAGGTCGTTTCCTCCGCCAACACCAACAACGCCATAGTGAAAAGAAACGGAAGCGGCGATTTTTCCGCGCGCAACATAACCGCCACACTTTTGGGCACAGCCAGCGCGGCGAACGCGGTTAACGGCGGCGCAGCCGGCTCTCTGCTTTACCAAAGCGCGCTTAACACAACCGTTTTCCTGGGGGCGCCCTCCGCGGGCGCGGATTACGCGCTCTTTTACTCCAACGGCGGCTCCGCTCCGGCCTGGCGCGGCGTTTCAAGCGCGAACACAGCCAATTATCTGGTAACGCGCGACACAAACGGCGATTTTTCCGCCCGCAACATAACAGCCACCCTTCTGGGCACAGCCAACACGGCAACCGCGGTTAGCGGCGGCACCACAGGCGCTTTGCATTACCAGAGCGCGCCCAACACGACCGCTTTCCTGGCAGCGCCCTCCGCAGGCTCGGATTACGCGCTCTTTTATTCAAACGGCGGTTCCGCTCCGGCCTGGCGCGGCGTTTCTAGCGCGAACACGGCTAATTACCTGGTCACGCGCGACGCATCCGGGGATTTTTCCGCCCATAACATAACCGCCACGTCCTTTATAGGAACAGTCACCACCGCCGCCAATCTCGCAGGCGGCAGCGCCACGAAAATACCGTATCAGACGGGCCTTGGCACCACCAGTTTTATCGCCGCGCCCGGTTCGGGCGACCGTGTGCTTTTTAACGCAAACGGCTCCGTTACCCCAACCTGGCAAAGCGTCACCAGCGCCAACAACGCCAGCACAATAATGGCGCGCGACGGCAGCGGCAACACCGCAGTGGCGACGCTCAATGCCACAGGCATCGCGGTCACCGGAAACATCTCGGCAAGCGGCAATATTTCGGCGGTCGGAACGGTAAGCGCGGCCACCTTCTCGTCCGGCGGAAACTCCGGCATTTCCGGCAGTTACACCATCACAATAGGTGGTACGGTATCGTGTATGACATACCGGAGCGGACTGCTGACCTCGGTCATTTCCGGAGCCTGTCCGTAAGCATATCACTGAGTTTTTAAAAAGCCTTTCCCTGAAAATTAGGGGAAAGGCTTTTTTCATACCCTCCCGTTTTTGGTTATAATAGAACAAGACCTATGAAAAAACTTCTTACGCTCCTGTCCGTTTTCACGCTTTTTCAAACCGCCCAAGCCTACGACTCCTTCGCCGATTTCATACGCGCAGGCTACGCCAGAGGCGAAATCAGAAACTACTACATGACCCGCAACTTCTACTCTAATCCGCCCGCTATCCAGGAGGCTTTCACCCTTGGCGGACAACTGCTCTATGACACACCCTACTGGAACGATTTATCGGCGGGCCTGGCGTTTTACACGTCGCAAAGGCTTGTCATGTGCCCGGAGACGCGGGACGGGACGGACCTCCTTGCACCGGGGCAGAAAAGTTATTCTGTGCTGGGCCAAAGCTATCTGAAATACCGCGCGGCAGACACCGTCATCACGGTTTACCGCCAGATGATAGATACTCCTTTCATCAATCCCAATGACACGAAAATGACCCCCATTACATATGAGGCATACACGCTCAGCCACGGCAAAAGCGAAGGCTTTTCTTTTTTAGTTTCGCATGTCACGGGATACAAATACAAAAACTCAACGCAGTTTGTAAGCATGTCCGACGCGGCCGGCTACACCGGCACAAACCATCCGCTCACCCTGGGCGGCGTCACCTATAACAAAGCCGATTCACTCAAAATCCAGCTCTGGAATTATTACGCCTATGATTTCATGAACACCTCCTATTTCCAGCTTGACGCCTACATCCCGAAGGGGAACTGGAAGTTCAATCTGGGCGCGCAGGCTCTGGCGCAGGTCAACACGGGAGAGTCCATCGCGGGCGACATCCACGCCTCGCAAATCGGCGGCATCGCAGGCGCCTACACCCGCGGCTGGACTATGGCGGTGGCCTACACTCAGGCGGCCAACGGGCACGATATCGTAAACCCCTGGGGCGGCTATCCGGGCTACACCTCCATTATGGAAGAAGACTGCGATCTTGAGGGCGAACGCTCCTGGCTCCTGCACCTGGGATACGACATGGCCTTTATCGGCCTGCCCGGCCTGCTGACGGCGTTTGATTTCACACAGTCCCATGAGGATTTGGACGATATCAGTTCGCCGCGCCAGCGCGAAGGCAATTTTGTCGCGCATTATACTCCGCCAAGCGCGCAGGCGCTGACTTTAACCCTTAAACTGGCGTCGGTCTCCAATTCTAGAAGCATGGGCGGAGTTAAGTATACGGACTCGCGCTTTATCGCCCGGTATCGTTTTTAGTCTTGATTAGTAAACAGGATATTCTGTATACTTTAAACAGATACTATGTGTCTGTGCCGAGGTAGCTCAGCTGGTAGAGCAATCGCTTCGTAAGCGATAGGTCGTGGGTTCGATTCCCATCCTCGGCTATTTACTTTGTATACCAACTACCCCAAATGTCAAAACCCCTAAAAACAAAAACGCAGGAAGCAGTCGTTATCCCGGTTCCGGAATCAGTAAGTTTTTTAAGAAAAGCCATCACCTGGTGGCTCCCTTTATTATATCTGCTGATTTCCAATTCATTTTATCTCAGAACCTATGACTCGGCCCAGATTAAAATAACGCTCGTGCAAATGGGCGGTCTGGCCCTTGTCACTTTATGGGGCTGCCTGCTGGTCAGTGAAGGACGAAGCGCGTTCAAAAAATCGGACTTCGTATTTCTGGCGCCCTTTCTGGCTTATCTGGGCTATATAGTAATATCGTTTCTAAACGCACCGTACATGGGCCCCAGCGTGGACGACTTT
>Ga0172379_10009508_pt1 | contig 11973 bp, 8 predicted proteins | sample GrowelOW334metaG_FD_119756 | JGI IMG/M metagenome (GOLD analysis project Ga0172379, IMG submission 119756) | Groundwater microbial communities from an aquifer near a municipal landfill in Southern Ontario, Canada - Groundwater well OW334 metaG | ecosystem: Environmental > Aquatic > Deep... | reverse complement strand
TTAGCATAATTACGTCGCTTTTCCATCCTAATTTCTTCCACTCTCACATATGATTGCTTCATTGATTAAAAGTCCTTAAATTGGTAGGATATGAGCATGGAGGTAAAGGATAATACGTCTCAACCGTCGGAAATTCCGGCAATTGCATCAAAGCCAAAAACGCATCACGGCCTGATACTATTCGGGTTGGCGCTGTTTTTTTTATTGCTGACCAGTCGCTTTAATTACACCACCCAAGCGCCTAATTTCATAAAATGGCTGTCTCCGGATGAAACCGCTAATTATACGTTTGCCAGATTGTACGCTCAAACCGGTGATCTGCGACTGTTCGAAAAATTTAATCCGCTGGTTTCGGAAATCATCCATCCTCGCAGTTTCCGTTCGGATAACGGATATCTGAAGCCGGTAAGTTTTCTCGGCATCTCCCTGATCTACGGCCGGCTGGCCGTCCTGACCAGCGTTGATCTTATCCCGTATTTCACCCCGATCTTCGGCGCGCTGGCGATCGTTTTTTTCTACCTTCTAGTCCGGGAACTTTTCAAGAGGGAAGTCGCGATTGTCGCCGCCGGGCTTCTCACCTTCTTCCCACCCTTCATCTACTACACCAGCCGCAGCCTGTTCCATAACGTATTATTCATTTCACTGTTGATCATCGGATTTTATTTCAGCGTGATGATGCTCAAATTTGAGAAGATCATGTCTGTCCGCTCTGACGATGACAGGGAACTTAAGAAAAAGACCCGCTTGGCGGAATTCACCAATCTCAGATCGTATTTCATCTATCCGAGCCTTGCCGGTTTTTTCCTCGGGCTCGCAATCATCACCCGTACCTCGGAACTGATCTGGCTCGGTCCGGTCCTGTTTCTTTTCTGGCTGGCCAACATCAGGCTGATCGGCGTGGTCAAGCTCGTCTTTTTCATCTGCTTCATCCTCTTAGCCGCGACGCCGGCGCTCAATTGGAACCGCACGCTCTACGGCTCGCCCTGGTCGAGCGGCTACCCGGAAATGAATGCCTCGATCGCTACTTTATCGGCCGCCGGCGGCGAGCTTGTCAAAACGACCATCGATGCCGATCTGGTCGTGCAGAAACAAGTAGTTGCCAAGATTAAAAAAACGCTCTTCTACTTCGGCCTCGATTACCGCAAAAGCCTGAAAGTCTTTTTCTATTACTTTTTCGACATGTTCAATTGGCTGTTCTGGCTCGCGACCGCCGGTATTATCACTTTTTTCGTCAAATTTCGGGAAATCAAGGCCAGGCAGGCCTATTTCCTCTTTCTCTATCTCATCGCCTCGACAATTTTGCTGTTCTATTACGGCAGCTGGGATTTCCACGATAATCCTGATCCGGCGCAATTCACCATCGGCAACTCTTACGCCCGTTATTGGCTGCCGATCTACCTGGGGGCGATTATTTTCGCCGCTTTTTTCATCGTTCAACTGACCTCGCTGGCCAAGAACAAAGTCTGGATCGCGTCGACCCGAGTCTTCCTGGTCGCCGTCATTGCCATCATCTCGCTCGACTTCGTCTTTTTCGGTTCGGCGGAGGGTCTGCAAGTCACGGCCATCAACCAACAATCAGCCAGGAAGGAATTCAAACTGGTGCTCGAAGCGACGGAAGGTGATTCCGTCATCATCACCCGTTATCACGACAAGCTTCTTTTTCCTGAACGCAAAGTCATCGTCGGGCTGTTCGACGATGACGCCATGAATCGCGCCTATCGGACTTTGGTCGGCCTGATGCCGGTATACTACTATAACTTCACTTTTCCGAAGAAAGATTTCGATTATCTCAACCGTTCCAAACTGCCGACCGCGGGACTTAATATTAAAAAAATTCGTCCAGTGACGAAAGACTTCACTCTTTACAAACTTATCCCGTTTGCCACCTCGACCCCAGCCACTACAACGCCAAAATAATCTTATAGCTTAAAACTTAAAACCTATAACTCTCATACAAAACGCATGAGCCGATTCATAGTTTTCAATTAAGTGATCAGAATTACAAGTTATAAGTTTCAAGTTATGAGTTACAAGTTATAAGTTTCATGTTATGAGTTACAAGATAGGAATTGATGCCCGCTTCTACGGCCCCTTGGGCAAAGGCTTGGGCCGCTATACCCAGGAAGTTGTCGATAATGTCACAGCGCTTGATACGCAGAACGAGTACGTCGTTTTCTTGCGGCAGGAGAATTTCGATGATTTCGAATGCGACGGCGTACGCGTCAAAAAAGTCCTCGCCGATATCAGCTGGTATGGCCTGGCGGAACAGCTGATTTTTCCCTGGCTCATTGCCAGGCAAAAGCTCGACCTGATGCATTTTCCTCACTTCAACGTGCCGATCTTCTGCCCGGTCAGATTTGTCCTGACCATCCACGACCTGATCCTCATAAATTTCCCGACCGTACGGGCGACGACGCTCGGGCCGCTGGCATATAAGATAAAAAATCTGGGCTACCGGGCGGTCATCAATATCGCCGTCAGACGCGCGAAAAAGATAATCGCGGTTTCTGAATTTACCAAGAACGATCTGATCAAGCATTTCCGCATAAGATCAGACAAAATTGTCGTTACCTATGAAGGCGTTGCCCGGCTCGATAAAGGAAGGGAGGGCGTGATCAATCCGGCCGATGATCAGAAAATACTGTCTGCTAAATTTATAACTAAGCCGTATCTGCTTTATATCGGCAACGCTTACCCGCATAAGAATCTCGAAGGCCTGATCCGTATTTTCAAAAAATTGCTCGATAGGGAAGCCGAAGTGCAACTGGTCCTGGTCGGCAAAGAAGATTATTTCTATGAACGCCTGAAGAAATTAGCCGGAAATTTGGGTCTCTGGCAAGCAAATTCGCCGACGCCGGTAATCTTCGCCGGTTTCGCGCCCGATGCCGAACTTCGGGTTTTCTTCAGGAACGGTCTGGCCTATGTCTTTCCTTCTTTTTATGAGGGCTTCGGCTTGCCGCCGCTTGAGGCGATGGCTAACGGTCTGCCGGTCGTGAGTTCGGACAAGACCAGTCTGCCGGAAATTCTCGGCAATGCCGCGTTGTATTTCAATCCGGACGAAGAAGAAGACGTCCTTAAAAAACTCGAGGGTATCGTATCGAACGAACATCTGCGCGGCCAATTGCGCGTCGCCGGCTACGAACAGGTGAAAAAATACAGCTGGAAAAATTGCGCCCAAATGACGTTAGAAATATACCGATCAATCAGTGCCGTTTAATGGATAATTTGTCACAAAATTTTGTTGGTGGCTTGCAACCAGAGATGAAGGAAGCGGCGCGGAGTATCGTTCCTTCTCCTGGACAGGAGAAGGATAGGATGAGGTAGAAAAAGGGCGATAACCGAATTTATATCCCTAAATGAATAATTCATATTTTTATTCCGCACCGACTACCTCGCCCCGACCCTCTCCTGGCTAGGAGAGGGAAAAATGCAAATATATTATTAAATAACCAAAATGAAAGACCCCCGGGCAGCGTATAGCCCGGGGGTTGGTTCGGCCGAAGCCGAGATTCAGGCGACCGAGAGCGCCTTTTCGATCTCACGGACCGTGACGCGCCTGATGACGTGCGCCGTCCCGGGGATCACGATGTCGCCATCGCGGCGGTCGGACTCCCGACGGATCAGCGGGTAGCTGAGCTCCCACTGCGCGGCCGAGAGAGGCCGCTCGGTGATGAAGAACGAAATGGGGAGGTAGATTTCACCTCCGGGCAAACTCAGTCGCTCGATGATGCCGTCGCAGACGACCACGCGACCGGCCAGGTCGGACGGAAAAGCCGGTCCGGTGATTTTGCTGGTGTTTGGGTAAAGACGGAAATCGAAAAAGCGATTCGAATGGATACGCGATCCGCCATTTACGCTGTCGAAGCTGGGAGATGGCACCTGCTGCCAAGCCAACCGCAGCGTTCCAACGGTCACTGCCTTGTACTCGAGGTGCTGCGCTGGGGGCAGCTTGACGCGGACGCGGAAGAGATCGACTATCCTCTCCCTGGTCGCCTGCCGGCGGTACCTGTTGGGAACCGGCACTACCGTAACACCGATACCGAATCCATTCGTCATCTGCTCCTCCTAAATACGGCCGCGTTGGCCGTTAGTGTACTCTTAGCGTTAAACGCTAATTCCGCAGTCGATAAACTTGTTTACCGATTACGAGATTAGCGTTTATACGCTTGATAAAAAGAACCTATTAACTTTATAAAATATCATTTTTTTGCATATCTGTCAATACTAAAAAAAGCTACTAACCTTAGTCATTTTTTTGATAAACATCATCGATTTTCATAATAATTGGCAAAGAATACACAGGAGTTTGATAAATCTGTCGGCTTAAATCCTTATTGAACGCTTAATCATTTTCTGCCTTGTCATATCGTCTCTAAATGAAAAACCGGACGGGGCTGCATTGCTGCAGCGCCGTCCGGGTGGTGGTTCAACGTTTACTGTCGAAAAGGTGCCATCAGACGGTCCTCGATCTCCCGCTGATTCCTTTCCTTGGCTGCCTTGCGGCGCCGGTGGATGTTGGCCTTGCGCTCGGGCTCGATGACGGAATACCCCATTCCGTTCGAGCCGAATATCGGATATGTGCCACCTGCCTCGATGCGCAAGCTGCACAGCGCCCGTCCTTCGCTGAGCCGGATGTTCCGCAGGGTATAACTGCGTCCGTCCGCGGTCCGCTTTTCGATGTACTCGACCGTGGCGATGATATCCCGGCCAAGCGCCCATTTCGGGACGAAGAACTTGTCGTTGGCGAACACGTGGGCTTCTTTCCTACCGTCCGCTGTCATGGTAGGCTTGCCGTTCGCGCCGAGAACCGGTACGGATTTGCCGTGGTGGTAATACACGTCTTTCATCTCGACCAACCCGGCCGCCGACTCGAACGAGTGCGGCTGCACTTCATTCATCATGCGATTGTCGAGCGTGGGCACGTAAATCAGAACCTGGTCGAAGATCTGGAGCGTTGTGTAGCTCGGTGCGCCGACCTTGCCGTTTTCCTGGGTCATTTAAGACCCTCCTTTCGAAATAGTAGCGATTTAGGTCGCTACTTTCGTGAAATAATGGCCCATATAGGCCATTTTGCTAACTGGTTGAAAAAGGACCACGATTATATATAATAACATAATGACCTATAACTGTCAATAGTTTGCCTTACATACCTCTTTTTTGTTATAATAGGAGTAATCTCGTAACTTATAACTCGTAGCTTGTAACCTTAATTTCAAGTAGTGTGTGGATGTTATAGTTATAGGTTATTAGCTTCTGGCTCCAAGTTCTAAATTTGAGCACGACGATCCAAAAATTTATGTTTTGTTAAATGTCAGATGTCCCGCCCGCATCGCCAGCGAAGCTTGGCGGGCAGGCAGTTGTCAAATGTTTTTTCTCCCCCATGCTTGATGCCCAAAAAACTCCATATACTTCATACGATCGGGCAGGTCATCGCACCTCCCGTTTTGTGGTCGACCTGACCAGGCCGGCCGAGGTGGCGGTACCCGAAACGACTATCGGCCAAAAGACGAAAAAATATGGCGGCGTTTTTTTTGCCGCGTTGGCGCGCGCGATTTATTTGCCTTTTAAATTTATCGGCAAGGGTTGCGTCCTGGTATTGAGCTTTTCATATTCTGCCATTAAGTGGCTTATTAGTTCTACTGTCGCCTTATTGAAATCCATAAATGCTTCCGTTTTGTCCTTCCGCGCAAGAAGCAAACCTGCCGATCCTGCCTACCGGACCGACAAGCGGCCGGCAGGGAATCCGTTATATCTACCGGCAGAAACATCTGAGCGATTTCTCCCCATGGTCGAAATGACAGGTGAACCGGCGCCGGATTTCAATTTCAGACCGCTAAAATTCAAACCGATCCTCATTTTCGCGACCGTCTTATTCGCATTGGTCCTGCCGTTCAAGGCCTATACTTATTATATTTCCATGAACGGCCTTAAGATCCGCGTCACCGCCAGTTCCGAGCACGCGATCGAGGAGTTCATGCTGGCGGGAAAATCCGCCACCGTGCTCGATTTCGCCGCCGCCGGTGAGAATTTTTCCGAAGCCGGCGCCGATTTCGCCGCCGCGCAGGATAATCTGCAGTCGATCAATGACTGGCTCCTGAAACTCGCTGCCCTGGCGCCTTCTGATAAATTAAGATTGGCCGCTGACAGCAAGAACATCCTGGCGGCGGGCGAGTCCGCGGCCAAACTTGGTGCCGATCTGAGTTCAGCGGTCGACGCGCTGACAGACAAAACCGGCGACCGGCCATTATCCGAACGCCTGAACGGCTTCATTAATTTTGGTGGCCAGGCCGCGGCCGATTGTCTCAATCTGAATTCGGCGATAAGCAAGATCGATATCAATAATCTGCCGGAAGCGTATCGCGATAAGTTCTCGATGATCAAACAGCAGGGTTCGTTTCTGGAAAACGGCCTTTCGGAGCTCGTGAGACTTGCCGAAAAATTCAAGACCTTTCTCGGCGCGAGCGACCTGCGGCGTTATCTCTTGGTTTTTCAGAATAACTCGGAAGCGCGCGCGAGCGGCGGCTTCCTGGGCAGTTTTGCCCGTCTCGATGTCAGTCAGGGCCGCATCCTGAAACTCGACGCGCCCGGCGGCGGCACTTACGATACGGAGGCCGGCCTGCGCGACCGGATAATCGCGCCTAGACCGCTCTGGCTGGTGAATCCCCTATGGCATATGTGGGACGCCAACTGGTGGCCTGATTGGCCGAAATCCGCCGAAAAGATCGCCTGGTTTTACGAACATTCGAACGAGCCGACCGTCGATGGCGTGATCAGTCTGACGCCGACGGTGCTTGAGGAATTCTTGCGAGTCTTGGGGCCCGTAGATATGCAGGCCGACTACGGCGTCACCATCGACGCGGACAATTTCTGGCCGACCGTCCAGGCTTTTGCCGAACAGAAGCCGGCCGAGACGAACAAGCCGAAAAAGATCATCGGTGATCTTTTCAATAAGATCCTTGAAGTTTTGCCGGACCGGCTCGACCAGAAGACGCTCTTTGCGCTGATCAAATCGGCTGAAAAGAGCCTGGCGGAAAAACAGATATTGATGTATTTCAGGGATGAGACTCTCCAGCGCGTCGCGGCCGAGTATGGCGCGGACGGGCGCGTCGGTACGACCGCCTGGGATTACCTGTCTGTTGTAAATTCCAATATCGCCGGCGGCAAGACCGATCGCGTCATCAGCCAGGGCATAGAGCATCAGTCGGTCATCGCCGCCGACGGAACGATCACTGACACGCTGAAGATAACCCGTACCCATAACGGCATCAAACGCGAAGAATTTACCGGTATGCGCAATGTCGACTGGCTGCGCGTCTATGTCCCGCGCGGCAGCGTCCTCTTATCGGCAACCGGCTTCATTCCGCCCGAAACCGCGTTGCTCGAGCAGCCGGAAGCTTCCTGGACGGCGGATCCAGACCTTCTGGCCGAAACACATGCCGGCATCTTCGATACCGGCGGCACTAAAATTTACGAGGAAAGCGATAAGACCGTCTTTGCCAACTGGCTGATGCTCGATCCCGGCGAAGTCGGTACGGTCTATCTTAAATACCGCCTGCCTTTCAAACTCGAGAAAAAACCGGCCGATGATTGGCCCGCCAAAATGAATCGCGTCCTGAATCCGGACCAAAAAACGATCTATCCCTTCGCTCTGATGCTGCAAAAACAACCCGGCAGTTTCCCGAGCACTTTTGAAAGTACGCTGTCGGTCGATCCGGCTTTCAACGCCTTTTGGCGCTGGCCGGAAAATACCGGCGAAAAGAACAACGGCTGGCACATTTCGGATACGCTCGACACCGATAAGTATTGGGCGATAATGTTTGAATCATAAAACTTGTAACTCATAACTTGCAACTTGAAGACAGAATAAGTGCTTTAATCCAATCTTCGAGTTATATGTTATAAGTTCCAGGTTATAAGTTATAAGATTATCGTATGTCTAAAATAAAGATCCAACCGACGCCGGTCCCCGTAGACGGTCTGTCGGACAGACCGAAACCGATAAAACAGACCGAGAGCGTGACACCCGGACAGGACGTCGGCGCTGGCGGAGACAAGACAAAGATCAAGAGCGGCAAGTCTGCCTTGTCCGATTTTGTCAAACGCAACTTGGCCACCGATGATGAGGCGGATAAATTTGAAAAATATGTCCGCGAGGAAGTCCGCGAGAACGAGATCGAGGAAGGTCTGGCGGAAATTTACCAGGATGATAACGGCAAGATGATCGACGTCGATAAGGTCGAGAAGATCGAAATCAAACGGAGCGGCGGACCTTTCTTGCGCCTGCTCATCGTCGCTCTTTTTCTGACCGGTCTCGTCAATGTCGGCTGGGCTTCTTATTATCTTTTCTTCCTGAAGCCGGCCGGCGATAATAGCCTGGTCAATCTTAGCATCGCGGCCGAACGCGAAATCCCGGCCGGCAAGGAATTTTATTATACGATCCAGTACCGCAACCTCGACCGGATCGAACTGAAAAACCTCGCCATCAATGCCATTTATCCTGAAAATTTCATCTTTCTGTCGAGCGACCCCGCGGCCGCGACCGGCAGTTCGACCTGGACGATCGCCAGTCTGGCCAGCAAACGGGGCGGCGAAATCCGCATCAAGGGCAAGCTGATCGCGCCGGAGGGCAGCGCGCCGATCATCCTGGCGAATATGGCCTACACCCCGGCCAATTTTACCTCCGAATTCAAGAAAGAGGCCAGCTTCGAAAGCCTGATAACCTCGACCGGTATCGACTTCACTTTCGACAGCGTCTCAAGCCTTATGATCGGCGAAGAAAACGAGATCCTGATCAGATATAAGGGCCGGACGGAAAATTATCTGCCCGGATTCCGGCTTAATATCGAACCGATCGATAATGTCATTTTTTTGAAGCCAGCGGCCGCCAGCTCGTCCGCCAGCTCGACCGATCCCTGGACCGTTTCCGCGATCGATGGCACGGAAAGGGAACTCAAGGTCAGATTCAAAGTCAAGGATAAGCTGGCGGACGCGCTTGAAATACCGCTCAAATTCGAATATACCGATGATGGTCTCTCTTATCACCTTTTCTATGAAAAAAAGATAACTTTCGAAGTGATGAAAAGAAATCTCAACCTGACTCTGATCATAAACGGCGAACGCACCGACCAGGGCGTAAATTTCGGCCAGACGCTGAATTATTCAATCGTCTACGCCAACAAGGGCGAACAGGACATGAGAGATTTAGTGATCATGGCCGCGCTCGAAAGTGATTTCCTCGACTGGTCGAGCCTCGATGACAAAAACAAAGGAGTCATCCGTGGCAGTTCGATAAGCTGGAGCAAAGACGAGATCCCGGCCTTGGCAAGTCTCGCGCCTGACGCGGAAGGCACGATCGATTTCTCCATCAAGGTCGCGCCCCTGGGCGAGATCGATCCGTCAAATAGCTACCAGATAAAGAGCTATGGCCAATTCAGCGTCAATCAGGGCACGTCGACGCTCGCGGCCAAGCCGGATAGCGGTCCAGCGGACAATCGCAGCAATACTATCATCAATAAGATAAACAGCGATCTGACATTGAACGAGCAGGTGCGCTATTTCAACGACGACAATATCGCCGTCGGCTCCGGCCCCCTGCCGCCCAAAGTCGGCCAGACGACGAGCTATAAGATCTACTGGACGCTGACTAATAACCTGAACGAATTGACCGGCCTGAAGATCGAGACCGCCGTACCGAAGGGCGTGAACTTCGATAATAAGAGCCGAGTATCGGTCGGAACGCTTGCATACGACGCCGCTTCGGGTAAGATAGTCTGGGATGTCGGCCGCTTGCCGATCACCGTCTATAAGATAGACGCTGAATTCAACCTGAGCATCACGCCCGTGGCCGATGACGCGAACACTCTGCTCGTGCTCTTGCCCGGCACGGTCGTCAGCGCGACTGACGAGGTGACCAAGACAGTGATCAATAAGACCTATCCGGCTAAGACGACAAAGCTGTCTGATGATCCGATCGTCACTGATGATGGACGGGTCGTACCGTAAATCTAATGTGAATCCTTAAATTTAAGCGAATGCCGCGAATATATAGTTTCTCCCTCTCCTTACTAAGGAGAGGGGCGGGGTGAGGTTATTCGGAGCATTCGAATATATTCGTCCCGCCACCGAAATTTAATTACTGACGGCGGGATCCCGCCACAGGCGGTGATGGATTCGAATTATTCATATTAATCGATAAACAATGACAGACTCAATGCTTGAACTTTTGAAGATTACGGCCGAAGCCGCCGGCTTCGGCGAACCTCGCTCGCCGGTCGAGATCATTGGCGCGGTGATCGGTATCTGCCTGTCATTCCTTGGTATAATTTTTCTTTGTCTGGTCATCTACGGCGGTTTTCTCTGGATGACTTCCCGCGGCAATGAAGAAAAAGTCCTGCGCGCGAAGAAGACGCTCGAGCAGGCGGTCATCGGCCTGATCATAATCGTCTCCGCCTACTCCATAACTTTTTTTGTCATGAACTCATTATTAAGAGCGACCGGAGCCGATGTTTAAAGTAAAAGTTGCTGACAATGATTCCGCGGCGCGGGCCGGTGTTCTCACGACGGGGCACGGAAAGCTTGCGACGCCATTTTTTATGCCGGACGCGACCCGCGGTTTTTTGCGCCTGACCGGCGCGGCCGATCTCGCCTCGCTCGGTCTCGGCGCCATGGTGGTCAATACTTACCACCTCTCTCTCCAGCCGGGAATTGACGCGATCAGGCGCGCCGGCGGCATCCATCGCTTCATGGCTTGGCCGGGGCCGCTGCTTGCCGATAGCGGCGGCTTCCAGGTCTACTCGCTCATCCGGCAAGCCAGAAGCAAAAAACCTCTGGGCAGGATGACTGACGAAGCGGCAATCTTCAGATCGCCCGTCGATGGCCGGGAGATCACTCTGACGCCCGAAAAGTCGATCGCCGCGCAGTTCGCCCTTGGCGTCGATATGATGGTCTGCCTGGATGATTGCCCGCCGAATGACGCGCCGCGCGCGGAAATCGAGCTGGCGGTCGCCCGGACGCTTGCCTGGGCCGCGCGCTCAAAAAAGGAATTCGACCGGCAGTTGGCGCGCAATTCAAAAAAAGTCGGAAAAAACTCAAGGCCGCTATTATTTTCGGTCATCCAGGGCGGGGAACATACAGACCTGAGGAAACAATGCGCCGATGAACTGATAAAGATCGGATTTGACGGCTACGGTTTTGGCGCGCGTCCGGTCGACAAGGCAGGGAAGTTTCTCGGGCGCGTGCTCAAGGAGACCGCCGATCTTATTCCTCGCTCGGCTCTGCGCTTCGCGCTCGGTGTCGGTCTGCCTGAAGACATCATCCGCTGCGTGCGCTTAGGCTGGGATATGTTCGACTGTGTCATCCCGACGCGTGAAGGGAGACATGGACGGCTATTCCTGTGGAATAAAAAAGCTAAAAGCTACAAGCTAAAAGTTACAAGCTATCAGACCATCAATATTACGAACAGCCGATTCAAAACGGACAAGACACCGATAAACTCTGACTCTCGTCTGCCGGAACTCAGGCTTTATTCCCGGGGTTACCTCAATTACCTATTCAAGATCGGCGAACCGCTCGGCGCCCGTCTGGCGAGCCTTAATAATCTGGAATTTTACCTGGAACTGATGGAAAAAATCCGCGCTGATCTCGGCCGATCCGGAAAGAGCCGTATTTAAAAATATGCTAAAATCTGTTGTCTCGCTATTTTTGGTATGCTATAATTATGAAAATGATTAACAGGGAGTTATCGTTTTTATTTTACCCCTACACCTGAATGCTGTTGCGGTAAAAGATTGCGTCAATCATGGTTATCCTGATTATCTGATATGACTAAAAGATGAATCAAAGGTGTGGGGGTTTACTCGGACTTATAATATTTTTTTGCTAATTAATCACGAATATTATGGAAATTTTAAAATCCTCGAAACAACAAGGAGTTGTCAAAGGTTTTGATTTCGTCATCGGCGGGGCGCTGGCTCT
>Ga0172379_10009507_pt1 | contig 11973 bp, 10 predicted proteins | sample GrowelOW334metaG_FD_119756 | JGI IMG/M metagenome (GOLD analysis project Ga0172379, IMG submission 119756) | Groundwater microbial communities from an aquifer near a municipal landfill in Southern Ontario, Canada - Groundwater well OW334 metaG | ecosystem: Environmental > Aquatic > Deep... | reverse complement strand
GCCTTTTCTCTTTTATAACAATCTCATTGAGTTTTTGAATTGTTTCTTCCGGTAAATCTTTAAAATGTTTCATCCCCTGCTTAAAGCAAATTCTATGCCAGTACTTGTGATTTGATTTGAATTTCTACTTATAATTATGCGTCCTCTATTACTTCTTCCAATAAGTTTTCTATTCGTAGGATGTGTCGGTGTCAGCACTTATGTTTCAGACAAGAAAATTGTCCCTTTTAATCCTGCTTTAAAAGAAGGTAAAATTTATGGAAATCCAAAACAATACACTAAAAATGAAGTACTTTCTCTATGGGGTGAACCATCAAAAGTATCCCTTGAAAATAATCATGAATCTTGGGTTTATAAAAATAGAATAGGTTGGAATGGCATAATTCTATGGGCAATGATACCTGTTCCTCTATTTGTTCCGATTGGTTCCCGAGATACAACTATATCATTTGAAAATAATCTTACAGTGAATACTTTATATGAATATGCACGTGAATCAACGGCTATTTGTGGTCCTTTAGTTGGACTTACTTATGGAGCTACGGGTTGGTGTAATATAACAAAATAATATCCCTCGTTCCCAACGTCCTCGTTGGGAATGCAGACTTAATGCCAGTACAAATGAACAAAAATTTTATGAGGAACAGTAATAAAAAAACAACCTGAAATGCTGGACGAATATGATTTCAGCAAAGGCGTTCGAGGCAAATACGCAAAAGCGTATCATGAGGGTGTAAATATCGTTAAAATTGATGAAGACGTAACCAAAGTCTTCCCCGATTCTAAATCAGTCAATGAAGCACTACTCACACTTATGCGTCTTGTGGACAAAGCACCTCAATCGGCATAAGTAAAAAGAATAAATTTTACGGCAAAAACTCCTGCGCTTTAAGATGTGCCTCTTGGGCGCGCTTGGTGTCTCCTGCTTTTTTATAAATAATCGAAGCTCTATTGAAATAATCGGGAGTGTTTGAATTTTCAATATCTAACATTTTTACAGCATCTTTAAAATCTTTTTCGTTTGTAAAACACTCGGCAATATCGATAGCATGAGCATGTTGAGGATGTGTTTCAATACTGTAATAAGCACCATGTTTGTATATTTCCCTACGTGTATTACCCGCTTGAATATATTCAGAAGCAGCTTTGGAACACTCTCCTTCGATCAGGTATTTTTTTATAGATTTAATTTGTAATTCGTATTTTTTTTCAATTTCTAAAAATTTTTGCTCTTGTATTTCAGAGATTCTTTGAATAACAATTAATCCACCTATCGCAAAGATTAACATCGCTATTAAAAGTATAGAGATCATTTTTTTTGATTTTTTTGCTGACGCTACTTGAATTCCCTCTTTTTCAGAAGCGCTATTGTCTCTCACACTCTCAATAACGGTAATCTCTATTGCTTTTTCCCCATCGTGTTCAAAAGTGACATCAGCTCCCATTTTGAGTTCTTCGGGATTGATACAATCACCCCTAAAAAAATGGTATCTATTTTCACCCTCATCTCTTAAAAATCCACTTTTCATATCGCTACTATAATCTAATATTTTGCCTTGCATTAGTGTAATATCCCCTTTTTCTATGTATTATAACATCGAAATTGACTTTATTCTTGTATTGCGATACTATATCCCTAAAAGGATCCCCTATCAAACCATTTGCACCTAATAAGAAAAAAACTCCGTGGAATGACTATTCCAAACCTTCCCAAAATTTTACCCGCAAAGCACCTCCGAAAAAAGAGAGTTTGGAAGCAACTCAAAAAGAGGAGATCAAAACACTCTTTATCAATTGGTTTAGAGGGTGTCGTGCACGAGAGGGGCATATTATGACCAAGCAAGATGTTATCAATAATGTTTTACGCAAACTGGATTCCAAGCAAGACAAAATATTTGTTAAAGCGATGGATGAACTCAAAAATGATGGACTCATTGAGGTACAAGAAGATGGTGTTACATTGGTATTAACCGAAAAAGGTGCCGATTTTATTTGACGGCATTACCATTAAGCTATAATTCCAAAAAATAATTCAAGGTTTTTTCATGTCAAAACACTCACTTCCTACACAACAATTTCGTTCTTTTTGTTTTCAAAACAACGCCACAGACATCGAAAAAGCGATAGAATATTTCGCAGTTTTTGGGGGCATGGGGTGGAACGTAGAGTTGAGCAAACCATTAGATGAACTAATAGAAGAAAAAATATTGGCTAATTATTCGTATATTCATGGAGATATTGCCAAAATTACTCAAAGTAATAAATCGCACCATGCACTCCTAACCGCGCTTGCAAGTGGTGATGCTAAAGAGCACTCGGCGTTTAGACGTGCCAATCTATCTCGAAGAGAAGGGGAAGAGTCGGCGGATTTTTTGATTAAAAATGGATTGTTAATCCGCGAAAAATCGCAAGAAGAGCCTGCTGATGAGAACGAAATTGTTTCCGATAGACTTACTTTTACCGCTCCCTTTATCCGATTTTGGTTTGCTTTTATTTCACCCTATTACAAGGGGATTAAAGAGGGTGAGTATACCGAGATGAAAGAGCGTTGGGAAAATACGAAGCAAGCCTTTTTCGAATCGGTGTATGAGAAACTGGTGATTGAGCTAACCAAGCAAAGCTTCAAAGAAGATCCTGTAGGAAAGATCGGCTCTTATTGGGATAAGAACGGTATCATTGAGATATTAGGACGAACCAAGGGGAGCAAGACTATTGCAGGTACATGTAAATATTCCAAAGCCAAGGCGAACAAAAGCGAGCTCACCAAACTTCAAGAGAGATGTTCAGCAGCGAAACTCAACCCCGATATTTTCGTCATCTTCTCAAAAAATGGATTTTCCAATGAGTTTAAAAAAGAAAAATGTGAAACGTTACGTCTTTTTAGCCTTAAAAGTCTTAAAGCATTGATAGAGGATCTAAGCGAAAAAGATCTCCTCGTTAACACCAATAAAAAATACTGATTTAAAGAACAAGTTCCAATGAGAGCTTTCTAAAACGCTCTCCATATCGTTCGTATTTCACCTCTCCCACACCACTCACACTGAGCATCTCTTCTTTGGTCGTGGGGAGTCTATCTGCCATCTCCATTAGTGTTTTATCTCCAAACACGATATAAGCAGGGATAGCGCTCTCTTTGGCAATTTGTGCACGAAGTTTTTTGAACGCATCAAAATGAGTCGGCGTTTGCGTCTCATAATCTTTCTCTTTTGAAGCAGCTTTTTTCGGAGTCAATCGCTCTTTTCGAATGGAGACACTTTTTTTTCCTCTCAATATCTCTGCACCAACAGGGGTAATCTTGAGGGCTTTATATTCATCTGGTTCAATCGCTCCCATCTCAACAAGGCGTTTGGCAATAATACCCCACACCGCTTTGCTCATCTCTTTTCCGATACCGAAAACACTCAAAGATGCGTGAGCCGAATCCCGCATCTTTTCTCGCTCTCCAAAGAGGACTTCGCCGATATACCCTCCTCCGAATCGCTCCCCTGTTTTATAGACACACGAGAGGAATTTTTGAGATGCAACGGAAATATCACTTTTGGGAATATCGCTCTCCAGACAGTTATCACATTGGGTTTCGCAGGGTTCAATCGTATCATTGAAATAAGCAGCGATCATTTTATGGCGACACTCCTCAGCCGTAGCGTAATCCATCGCTGATTTGAGCTTTTGGAGGATCATTTCTTGATACCCTAAATCGTCATTGCTCTCAATAAGCCGTTTTTTCGTATAAAAATCACTTCCCGAATAAAAAAGTACCGCCTCCGAATCAACGCCGTCTCGCCCTGCTCGTCCCATCTCTTGATAGTAGTTTTCGAGCGTTTTGGGGAGTGAGGTATGGATAACGAAACGAATATCGCCCTTGTCAATCCCCATCCCAAACGCGACCGTAGCAACGATAATTTGCGTCTCGTCATTTAAAAATGCTTTGTGCGTGTCATGGCGTAGCTGCGCACTCATACCTGCGTGATACGGGAGACATTTAAATCCTTTTTTACTTAAAAAATCGGAGAGTTCCTCCGTCTCTTTTCGTGAAAAGGCATAAATAATACCACTTTCATTTCGATGTTTTTTCAAAATAGCAATAAGATCGGCACGCCACGCCCCATCCCTCTCACGGAGGGTGATTTTGATATTCTTACGCAATACAGGAGCACGTAAAATCAACGGATCGTTTAGCCCCAATTGGGAGAGGATATCCTCACGCACTTTGGGGGTGGCGGTGGCGGTGAAGGCGGCGATGGGGGTATGGGGGAAATTAGCTCTCAACTCCCCCAATCGTCGATAATCATCCCGAAACTCATGCCCCCACTCACTAATACAGTGGGCTTCATCAATAACAAAAAAGTTAACATGAAGGGTTCGAAGAAGTGAAACGAACTGAGAACTTCCCAATCGTTCAGGAGCAACATACAGCAGTTTCAACACCCCATTTTTTGCTTTGGCATACACCTCTTGCACCGCTTCATTGGTTTGAGCCGAGGAGATCATATCGGCTTCAATTCCTAGCTCTTGCAAGGCAATAATCTGATCTTGCATCAACGCAATAAGGGGGGAGACCACAATCGTAACCCCGTCCATAAGAAGCGAAGGAAGCTGATAACACAGTGATTTTCCACCCCCAGTAGGGAGCAGCATCGCCAAATCACGACCACCAAGGATAGCATCAACCGCTTCCTCCTGCAAAGCTCTAAACTCTGAAAATCCGAATACCTGCTTAAGTGTTGTATATTTTTGGCTAGAAATCAATGAAAAATCCATTATCGTGCAATATTTTTTTTACTTTGGGGAGATTCTCTTTGAGAACCAAGATACGATACCCTTGCGCTTTAATAATCAGCTCTTGGAGTTTTTTGTTATTCATAAAGAGATTTAAAAGAGATTTATCGTTCTCCAATTCGATTACCACTTGTTTACGATCAACACTCAGTAAATTGGCACGATTTCGAATCTCTTCGAAAAAATCAACAAACACTTTTGGGGGATGCTCCTCGATATTATTGTAAAAAGCGGCAATTTTCAAATCCAATGCTTTGAAACTAGTGCATTCTTTGAAAATCTTGGGATAACTAAGGGAGTATTTGTTCTCATCAATTTTTTCAGCATACCCTTCGAGTTTTGCAATCGTGATTGTATCTTTGGAATCAATAGTCATGATGGGTTTATATTCATCAAACTTAATCTCCCTCTTTTCTCGATGCACCACTTTTGGGGTGTACTCTTTGGTAAATCCAAGAAGATATTTTCCAAGTTCCGTGAAGCGAACGTACTGCAATCCATCCCATACGGAAATATAATCCTTACCCTCAGCACTAAAACCACACTCTGAGATGGGATCATCATACTTGATTTCCAAAATACCCAATGCCCCTAGATAAAAGAGTGCCCCTTTAAGCAAAGGATTTAAAAAGATTTCGTGATACGCCTCTCCACCCGACATTGTAATAAAGTCACCCAACTCTATCTCACAATCCATCGTATAATAATCAGTTTTGTGTGCTGCTTCAAGATGAATTTCATAGCGTCGATAAAAGCAATAGCGTTCAATATTTTCAAAACTCACCCAAGCTTCTTTGGGCATATTCATCAAAATCTCTTTGAGAAGTCGGACCAATCCCACTTGTGAAGTGTCATTTTGAGAAAATCGTACTTTTTTCAAATGGGAGGTAAAGATACGAGAGATGAAAAATCGAAGCCGATTATCTAGCTGATACTGAACGAACTCTTTGAGGGATTCTAGCTCTATGTTGCGATAGCTTTTTTTGGCAAAACGGAAAAAGTAAAAGCTACGGGTGAGCATATCATTAGCGTAGCTGTCCATCCCTTTTTCGGTATAAAATTCAGGGATGCCACTCGATTTTTTGAGGACATTCAATGTTTTCGTCGACGTTTTCTCATTCGTATCGCTCACCTCGACAAGATTGTGTTCGATCATCTCATCAATAAGGGTGATAAAGCTCAATACACCCTCTTCATTGCTGTAGCTATAATCTGTCTCTTTGGGAGTCTCAATAGGAAGTAGCTCATAATCAACGGGCAATGGAAAAAGAAATTTTAGCAAGACCATAATTTTTGGATTAATTTGGATGAAACTGTATTCTTTTTTATAATACCCCCCCAGATGGGTAAAATGGGAGATCAAAGAGAGTTCCCCCTCTAATGGTACCTCATGAAGCCCATACGACTGTTCGGGGATTGTAATGATAGGGAGGGGAATGGTTTTGGGTAAGTCTTCAACAAGAAGCCTACTCTCCTCCCAAATAAGTTTATAATAAAGATACTGAGAAGCCTCTGTTGAGGTTAATTTGGCACTCAATGCCTCTCGAAACGTTTCATCTTTGATTTTTTTGTTGATAAATTGGATCAACGTCCCAGCTGCTGTCGCCGTTCGTCCCCCTGCCGTTTTTAACGTTGCAGGAAGTTTTTCTTTCTCGTTGGGATCCAGTAAACTCTCCATAAAATCAATCACCATTAGGGAATCGCTTTTGTAAAAAGACTTAATAATCTCCGTAACTTTATCGATGTTAAATTCTAAAAATGCCATCTCATCATCCTAATAAAAATTCGAGTTCTTGGGCGGTAATCTGTTTGAGCCCTGTTTCGTCACCGCTGATAATACGGTCGGTCAAATCTTGCTTTTGCCCTTGCAACTCTAGTATCTTCTCCTCAATCGTCCCTTTGGTAATCATCTTGTAACTAAATACCGTATTCTTTTGTCCCATTCGGTGGGCACGGTCGATTGCCTGATTCTCTGCCGCTTTGTTCCACCACGGATCGAAAATAAAGACAAAATCAGCTTCTGTGAGGTTCAACCCAACACCGCCCACTTTGAGAGTCATCAAAAAGAGGGAATATTTTTTCTCATTTTGAAATTTGTCAACCAATACTTGGCGATCTCGTGTACTTCCCGTCATCGTGAGATATTCATACCCCAAGGTATCGGCTTTGGAGGCAATCGCATCGAGTGAGCCTAGATAATTGGCAAAAATAAGGACTTTATGATTATTAGCAACAATATCTTCCAGCATCTCAAAAAGGGCATCTATTTTCGACGAAGGGATAGGTAGATCGCTTTTAAGTTCAGGAACGGAGGCAATTTGGCGAAGATCATTGAACGCTTGGAAGATAGCAAATTTTGCCTTTTCTATCCCACCCATTGCGACTTGTTGATCGAGCATCTCTTTGTAATAGGCTCTCTTTTGATCGTAAAATGCTTTGTGTTTCTCATCCATATCGACGTAGATAATCTGTTCTTGCTTCGCTGGTAAATCTTTGAGGACATCCTTTTTGAGCCGTCGTAAGATAAAGGGGGTAATCTTTGTTTTCAAGGCTTTAGCGATCTCCTCATCCTCTTGCGATTGAATGGGGGCAGCAAAATCATTTTTAAAGTTGTTGACCGTTGAAAACATCCCGTTATTGATAAATCGAAAGAGAGAGTAGAGTTCAAAAAGGGAGTTTTCGATAGGGGTTCCGCTGAGAGCAAATCTATGGCTTCCATTGAGAAGCATCATCGCTTTGGAGGATTGGGAGTCAATATTTTTGATATTTTGGGACTCATCTAGGATAATGGTATCAAACTCTATCTCTTTGATCGTCTCAATGTCATTACGCACTATCGCATAAGTAGAGAGGATAATATTATAATTACCAAAATCAGAGGTATCACGAACATTGCCGTAATGGAGATAAAAAGAGAGATTCGGGTTAAACTTCGTTAACTCATTTTGCCAGTTGGTAAGCAAACTTTTGGGCATCACGATCAAAGAGGGGCGTTTGGCTTTGGGATAAATCGTCGATAAAAGTCCAATCGCCTGAATCGTTTTCCCCAACCCCATATCATCAGCTAAACATCCGCCAAAATTATTATCGTAAAGATATTTGAGCCATTTAATCCCGTATTTTTGGTAATCCCGAAGCGTTGCGTTGTTCAGTTTTGGCAAACCTGCTTTAGAACTTTTGAGCCCCTCAAACCCTTGATAAAATTCGCGTGAATTTTTGAAGATTTTTTGATCTTTTTGGGTAATAAGCTCCTCAATTTCGGGGAGATCGAAGAAGGATATTTTAACATTTTTCCCCTCTTTTTTGAAAATGCGTTCCAGTTTAGAGATATACGATTTATCAATAATCGATTTTTCACCGTTGCTAAGAGGGATATAGGAGTGTTTTTTATACAAGTTAATCATATCAAAAACATTAAATTTCTCATCACCGATACTGACGCTAATATCATCTCCCCCAAGTAAATTTACTTTATCTTTAAAACGGACGTTAAGGGTTGGTTTAGTCGTGTTGTATTTATAGGTTTTGAGCTTATCACTGCCGTAAATTTCGCAACTGCTGATAATTCCGTGAAGATGGTGAAGAATAAATTCGCTTGCTAATGATGCGTCAATAACAAAGAGCCCGTCATCTTCACTAAAATTTGACTCTTTTACCGTTTTTTTCAATGTGGCAAGTTGTTTGAAAATCGTTGAATAGGAGTCAAATACGTCAGTAAAATCGCACTCATAGATATTGACCGTTTTTTCAAAATCATTAATGAGGACAATTTTAGAAATATTAAAATCATTGAAAAACTCAGGAGACAGCCCCCCAATCATTGCAGAAGTTCGTAAAATTAGCTCATTCTCCGCTGTTACTTTTTCAAAAATAACCGCAGGACGAATACTCTTTTTTTCTTCTTTGGATTCAACGCGATAGTCATCATATTTGAGATTGATGTTTTCAAAATGGGTCACCAAAATAGTTAGGAATTCTTCCAGCTTCTCTTTCTCGACAATCGTATTAAAACTGCTCAGTTTGGCAAAATTTTCCCCTACGGTGTGAATTTGCTTGATGGTATTACCCACCAAAACAAAGCTTGATGTGAGAAATAAAAACTCACTCTCACCCTCAACAGAAGGAAAAATAACGAGCTTGTCTTTTGGGATGATGATTAGATCAACTTCCGTAATTCCCATAACAAAACTAATTTTCTCATTTTTGCAATAGAGATTATCACTAAAACGTAATAGTTCCAAAAGCTTGGCATGCTTGGTGAGATAAATTTTATCCTCTTCCTCCTCCCAACTGATAGCAAAAAAATCACTTTTAACATATTCATCAAAAAGCTGCAATATTTCCCGATCAAGACCATTATAGACCCGATAATCAAGTCCGTTCAAAGGCTTATTATTCTTATCGCATACATCGATAAACGCACCATTTTGATCAAAATCGATCACATACCGAAATGAACTTTTCTCTTTCGCTCTCGTCAAAAAACTTTTCTGCTGTTTAAAAATATCTAACACGCTACTCTCCTAAAATATATAGACAAAACCTGTTTTGAGATAGTTGTTTCTAGTTTCACTGAATGGTTCATAATAGTATTTATTATCATACGCTTGTTTTGTTGTTGACCTACCAATTTCCCAATAATCATACACATATTCCAGTTCAAACGAGATCCGTCGACTTAGTCGCGTACTCCAACGCGCCCCCAATTTATAACCACTCGTTTTTCCCAAATCGAATACCAATCCCAAATTACTTGCAGACATTTTGGGTAAAAATGCCTCTTGGTAGTTGGCATAAAGGGAAAATTCTCCATTATTAAAGAGCCAATCGGCACGTGCCCCCGCAATCCAATGAGACCATGTGTAGGTTTCTAACATATCTACACCCAACCCCCTCTTCCATTGACGATTGCCGAAGCCTGTTTGTCCTCCAAAAGAGAACTTTCTCGTCACGGGTAGCGATATTCCTACCAAATAGGTTAATTCAGAGAGCCGATTATAAGAAGTGGATTTAAGATCACCGTATTGTCCTGCCGTATCATACAAAAGGGAACCGACATAATCAGTATTTCCCACATGATAGGAATAGTCTAAATCATGTATAAATTTGACACCTTTAGGGGTACGCCCACCCATGCGCAGAGCGATATCGACTCCATTAAACTCGGCAATATTTGATTTTTCAGTATCAAGAAGCTCATTATTATCGGTATATTCTCTATAGTCAAACTGTACAGAGGAAGCTTTAATGGCAAGTTCAGAAGCATGGGAAACAGTGACCAAGAGTGCTACAGCGGTAACGATTTCTCTAATGTCCATCTCAACCTGCCTACATAAGAATTAATAGGAGTATTGTATATCGAAAAATCTAAAAAGAAAGAATCGAATATACCTATACCAATAACGATCCAATTTATGCTATATTAGCACAAAAACATATCGGTGGATCATGGAACGACTCTCTTCAAGCACTATTTTATTAACGACTCTTAACGCACGATATGCTCATAGCGCATTGGGATTACGCTATCTCTATGCCAACTTGCATGAGTTCCAAGATGAAGCGGTAATCGTCGAATTTACCATCAATGAGCAAATCCAAACTATCGCCGAAGATATTCTCAAATATGCCCCTAAAATCATCGGAATCAGCGTCTATATTTGGAACGCTCGCGAAGTATCCGATCTCATCGAAATACTCAAAAAAGTATCTCCCGATACGGTTATCGTCCTCGGAGGTCCTGAAGCTGGATATTTACCGCATAGGGTTGATTTTTCAAAGGCGGATACCATTATCAGCGGTGAAGGGGAAGTGGCGTTTTATGAACTGTGTAAAGAAATATTAGCAGTTCGCATTCCCAAGCTGGAGCTTGGGAACGAGGAAATACATGATGAGAAGAAAACCCGTTTCATCAAAGCCCCCATGCTTGATTTAAAAGCTATTAAGACCCCCTACCGCGCATACAGTGATGAAGATGTAGCCAATCGAATGATCTACGTCGAAGCCTCTCGTGGATGCCCCTTTGAGTGTGAATTTTGCCTCTCTTCTATGGATGAAAAAGTACGGAATTTCCCCCTTGATGAATTGCTTGAGGAATTTGAAATTCTTTGGGCACGTGGGGCGCGAAGTTTCAAATTTATTGATCGTACTTTTAATCTCAATATGACGTTTGCAAACCGTATCTTGGATTTCTTCCTCTCAAAAGAGCCCCCCTATTTTGCCCATTTTGAAGTTATCCCCGACCATTTCCCCGATGTTCTCAAAGCCAAAATTGCTCTCTTTCCCCAAGGGGCATTACAACTTGAAATCGGTATCCAAACTCTCGATCCCATCATTGCAAAAGGGATTAACCGTCCATTGCGTCTGGAAAAGATTTTTGAAAATCTAAAATTTTTAGAAAATGAGACTAAAGCGCACATGCACCTCGATCTCATCGTCGGATTACCGGGAGAAAGTATAGAAGGATTTGGACGCAATCTCGATAAACTTGTTTCCCTAACTCATAGTGAAATCCAAATCGGTATCTTGAAGAACCTCTCAGGGACAACCCTCTCACGCCATGACAAAGAGCATGGGATGATCTACAGCGATACACCCCCGTATGATATTCTTCAAAACAACAATCTCACTTTTATTCAAATCCAAAAGATGAAACGATTTGCACGATTTTGGGATATTTTTTATAACAGCGGAAGTTTTGATACTACGGTGAAGTTACTATGGAGTGAGGGAAAAGTATTCGATGGCTTCTACGCTTTTAGTGAATGGATCTATACCCAAACCCTCTCTACTTGGAAAATTTCACTGGATCGTCAAATCACCCTCGTTTATAAATTCCTAATTTTAACCCATGAAATCGATACCGTACAAAATGCCCTCATGGAAGATTTGTCAAAAAGGCCTGAGAAGACAATCCCGTTTTTCTTGCGCCAATCGTCTGCTGATAAAAAGAAGCACGAAAAAAGTGTCACTCCAAAACGGCAGGCAAATCGAATTTAAAAAATTACGTTATGATCACATTGCGGTTACACTTTCCTGTTAAGTCAATGGAGCAACAAGATTACGGTTGAGGCACGGTTGTTTCATGCTGGAATATAATTTGCTTATAGCTCGGGATGAAAAAAGCAGTAAAAACGAATTTGCGGGAAGCCTTGCGCGAGTTGGAAGATTTTAGACGAGGACAGGGGCGTATGC
>Ga0172379_10009506_pt1 | contig 11977 bp, 8 predicted proteins | sample GrowelOW334metaG_FD_119756 | JGI IMG/M metagenome (GOLD analysis project Ga0172379, IMG submission 119756) | Groundwater microbial communities from an aquifer near a municipal landfill in Southern Ontario, Canada - Groundwater well OW334 metaG | ecosystem: Environmental > Aquatic > Deep... | reverse complement strand
GGCGTCGGCAAAGACCTGATCACCATAGTCGTCATAATTACTCCCGGCGTCAATATGACCGCTGGCCTGCCTGTGACTTGATCTGTCGGATATGCCCAGCCGCTGGCGATGATATTCATGTAGCCGGACGTTTCGTCCTTTTCCGTCCGCCAATAATTATTTCCTGGAGCCGTAGATAAATGGAATACGGTTGGCCCTATCCATAGAGCAGGATTCAGCCTCCCTTTTACGGTATAGGTGTGCGAGCCTGGGGCAAAGACAATATTATGCCTGAATATTATATTAGTCGTGCCGTTATCTCCTACGGTAACCGGGCCGTCTACAATGTTCCCGCGCTCGTCCACAAGCACTACGCCGGTCATGAATTCCCTTTTTGTTCCGGATATATCTTGAGAAGTGTTCATTGCATGCATGGTCAGCCCGTAGACTATGACGGGATTTCCTTTGATCGTAACGATGAATCTGCCTAGGATCTGATCAGGCAATCCTGGATATATATCCGCAGACTGCGTCGCGGCATCATTGGTTACAGACAATGAAGTCGTCTGCCCTGCTGTATTTACGGCAGCCGGCGTTACGGTGGCGATCGGTGTCGGGCGCGGCGAAGGGTTAGGCCTCATCGAGGCGCCGGGCGTAGCCACAGGAGCCGCCGCCATATCGGAAGCCGCAGGATCCGGCACAAGCTTATTCTCGGTGATATTGAATAGAGGGCTTGTCGCATACGCGATATCCTTTCTACAGCTCTTACAAGCTATCTGGATCTGATACCTGCCAGTTTTCTGATCCTGCGGAATGTTCCAGATATACGATCCGGTATTTGGAACCCCTTCTTTACTTATGAAGGCGTTCAGATTCAATGTAGGGCCTATCAGGAAGATGGTCATAAGGGCGTTCTTCGGAACAGAATCCGTCGTTGTCCAGGAGATGGCGTATCCATCACCGTTGCTGATGTTTTTATCGGCCGATGGCTCTAGGATCTTTATCGCCGGCACCGTAACCGGATAGGTGTAGTTCCCATATTCTCTGCCATAAGGATCTACGACACGCATCTTGACGCTGAATCTACCTGACGATCTATATGAATGTGTCGCATTCAGATTATATTTGGCATTCCTGTCTGATTTTAGAGGCAGGATTATGTTTTCAGCCTGGCTGCCGTCTCCCCAATCTATTATGGCATGCGCTTGATAGCCGCTATCTGGGTTGGAGAATACGCGTCTTACGGAATCCAGCGTCCCAGAAAGGCCGCTTGTGATCTTCATGAGCAAGGACGGTGTAGAGACGGATGCGGGTTGGCTCGCGGATACTCCCAGATCGAGGGATAATACGCCGTCGGCATCCATTGTCCCGCTAGTGCCGTAGATCTCGAGATCAGGCGCGGCCAGCGGCGAGATCATTTTGGAATCCGTGATCGTCATCAGGGGGTCCCCTATGGCCATGGCTCTCTGATGGCCGGTAAGGTCCGTCAAAAAGCTCTCTGCCAAGGTTTTGCCGCTTGCATAGGCAGAAAAGAACGTATTGAAATTGACTACGCCGGCCGTTCCTGGTTCGCTGACAGTGCCCACGCCGCCGGAAAAGCTGTTGGAATAATCAGTCCCGCCGAATACGCGAGGCTGAAAAGCCTGGGCAAGCAGCCCTTGCCCCCAGATATTGGCCGATCCGACGCTGTAGGCGGAGGCGGCGGTAGCTCCGAAAAAGCTCTCATACACATCTATAACCGCTCTGTTCGCCACCGGCATTTGCACGGAATCATTGCTACTCAACCATGTCCTCCCTCCATATCCGGCATCATCCTGGTGGACGCCCAAGCCCCCGTAAGCGGCTATCGGTTCAACAGCCTTCAAAGGCGTCGTATCCGTTCTTTCGACTACGATATCGTCTTGATCGATCCCTAAAGTGATGAGGGAATTCTTCACTGCCGGGATATCGTGATCCAGACCACTGGATAGGCCGCCTTTTCCAGACCCGTAATCGATGAACCATTTTGCGGAAGCCAGATCCGGTTCAGGCGCTTGCGCTTTGTCTACCATCTTTTCTATATCGGCCAGATCGAATCCCGTCAAATATGACACGGCATATCGGATCTTGTAGCCGGACGCCTTGATTGTGCATTTATTGCGATTGAAATGCGCGTCCTGCAGGGTGCATTTGGAGATCATACCGTAATCGTCAACAGTCGGGACGATGTCTCCTATCCGGGTATCTTTGTCGGAATCGAATGATAAGAAATAGGCTCCCGATATGCTGCGCGGATATAGGTCGTCCACAAGGGTCTTCGAATGTATCCTGATAGGTATGTCCTTGGCGACAGCTATATGGGTTATGGAACCGTTCCCTGAATCCATGAAATCTGCGATCGGCTGAGCGACATATGCGGCGAAATCATCATCGGTCATGTTCTCGCGCATAGTCTCTTTGCTCGTGTTGAGATAGTCTATGAATTCTCCGGAATACTTTTTAAATTTATCGCTGCTTACCAGATCCAGGACTCCGGAGAATGCCTTATCAGGTATATTCAAACCTAACTTCTTCGAGCCTGCCCTCTTAGATGCATAATAATCGCAGACCTGCTTCGATATGGCGGAATTTGAATTATATACGCATAGGGCATTGTCATTCTTCGGCGCGGTCGAGCTCCAGACGTCTGCTTTCACCGGGATCGGGAGGCCGATAAGGAATACGAAAAGAGCCGAGATGACGAGCGAATCTCGAGCGAGGAGATATTTTTTATATGATTTCATGAGGCAGAGATTAATTTATACGGAAGTGCTGTAATTATACCATGCCTCCTCATGATATAACAATAGCTTTTTGGTCTAGAAATCGGAGCCACCTCTCGGACTTGAACCGAGGACCTTCGCTTTACAAAAGCGTTGCTCTACCAACTGAGCTAAGGTGGCGTGCTATCTTCTGTCGCTTATCCTCCTCAAATAAAATGATGCTCCGTGATCTTTCACTTCTCCCTTGCCGCGGACCGCATCAATAACCTTTCGGCCGTGAGGATTGGAAAGAGTGCGGTGCTTCATCTCCACATAAACCCTGCGTATGCGCAGAAGCACATGATACGCGAGCCATTGGGCCATCAGGATGAAGGTGCGGCGGTTGAAATAGGATATCCCCGTGCGAAGGAGATTCCATGAGGCATGGAAAAATCGATCGCTTCCTTTTCCGATGCGCGAAACCAGAGATGGAGCGCCGGTCTTTACCTCGAGGCGCTTCAAAAGGATCATGGCGATGATCCCCAGGAGCGCTATGTAGAATAAGCCGATCAGTGTATACATGTTTTATTTAAACTTCGAGGATCTTGAACCTTTTGAACCTTCCAACGGCCATTTTCTCGCCGAATTTTTGCGAGGCGGCGTCTATGAGGCCCTGGATGGTCATGTCGGGATTTTTGATGAAGGGCTGATCCATGAGGACCATCTCTCCGAAATATGCATCGAGCTTGCCGGAGAGGATCTTCTCTTTGACGGCTTCCGGCTTGCCCTTCACTTCCTCCTCGAACACCTCTTTGGCGGCCTTCCTGTCGGCTTCGGTGATGTCTTCACGCTTCAGGAATCTCGGATTGGTGGCGGTCGCATGCATGGCGATATCGCGGGCAAGAGTCTTGAATTCGTCATTGTTGGAAACGAAGTCGCTCTCGCAATCGAGCTCCAGGATCGTCCCGACTGTGCCGTTGGAATGGATATATGCTTGGATAGTGCCGGCTTTGAAAGTGCGATCGCCCTTCTTGGCGGCTAATTCGCCGCTCTTCTTGCGCAAGATGACCAAGGCTTTCTCATGATCGCCCCCGGCTTCCTCGAGGGCCTTCTTGCACTGCATGATAGAGACGCCCGTCTGGTCCCGGAGCTCTTTGATGCTTTCGATGGCGATTTCTTTTTTTGCTGGCATTGTATTGTTCTTTATGGCTTGAATTGGTAACGGAGCCTGTTCCGGTATATGAAGCATCTCGTCTCGCTCATTCCGCTCGCTGTTTTTGTTTCGCCTCCAGAAAAAGAAGGGACTAATCATGGCGGCCGGCTTAGGCTTTCGCTATTTTTCCCGCCTGGTACGCCTTCGTAAGCTCGTCAACGAAGAATTGGATGCTAGATTTGGAGCCATCGTTGCCGACTACGGGATAAGCGATCTTCGATATGTCGCAGTCCGAGCCGCAGAGAGCAATGACCGGTATGTTGAAGTCGCATGCTTCTTTCATGGCGATCTTCTCATGACGGGGGTCTATGACGAACAGTGCGTCCGGTGTCTTCTTCAAAGAGACGATGCCTAGGAACATCTTTTCCAGGGAGGCGATCTCCTTGTCGATGAGCATGCGCTCACGCTTGGTGTATTTGGCCAATTCTCCTTTTTCGCGGTCGGCGACGAGCTTTTCATAGCGGTCGATGCGCTTCTTCACCTGACCGAAATTGGTGATCGTGCCGCCGATCCAGCGTCCATCCACATACGGCATATTCTGCGACTGTGCGGCTGTGCGGATGGCTGCCAGGGCCTCTTTTTTGCCGCCTACGAACAAGACAGTCTTGCCTTCCTTGGCCAGAGCCGTCGCGAATCCTTTGGCTTTCTCGAGCATGGTCTGGGTCTTCTCCAGATCAAATATATCTGTGCTGTTCTTCGTGCCGAAAATGAACGGCGACACCGTCGGGTGCCTCCTGGATCTGCCTAAGCCGAAATGCGCGCCGGCTCCGAACATAGATTCAATGGTTTTCTTTGTATCCATAAGTAGCCTATAAGTTAACAAAATAAAGGCGCGAAGTCAATGGCTCCGGCCTCTTTGGATGGGGCATCATCAGTATCCTTTCTCTACATTGATCTCTATCCTTGAGACGTCGTCAGGCACCTTGACCCATGGAGGCAGAAGCTCGCCGGTGGCGGATTCGATGACCGGGCTATAGGCTCGTAAGATGCTGTCCGTATCTGCGAGAGAGACGCCTGTGAGCTTGCTTTTTATCTCTTCTACAGGGATCGTGCCGACCAGCTTCAGGTCGCCTTTGGCGTGAATGATGAGGCCGGTCTTCTTTTCAGGAGAAAAATCCTTGATATTGTTGATGACGATGTTCAGCGACTCCAGACCGGGGGCTGTATAGGAAAAGTCCCCGAATAACGACGTCACGCTGCTCCCTGCAAAGGCGTCTATGAGGGCATTTCTCTGGAAGATGATGGCGTAGATCGTGCCCTGCTGCGCTATCGTGGCTATTCCGGGCCTGCTGTCGCCGATCACCGGCGCTCCGAATGCCATGATGTATCCGGAATCGTACATGATGTACCCTTCCATGACCGATGATTTTGCTTGCGATAGCAGAGAATCCGTCAAGCTCGATTTCAAAGCTCCCGTGGTGGATGCTATGACGGAAGGGCTGATTATCTTCTTGGTGCCGGAGAATCCGCCGGCGATGTCCGTGGCAAGGCGCGCATAGACAGTGTCATATCTGGCGGAGCCTTTATAGGCGACTATCTTCAGGTCCTCTAGGAAGCCGGCTTTCGATATGTTGTATCTTTGCCCCGGTTGGTCGGCGATGACGCCTGTCGAGATCTTTCCGGCTACGATGGTTCCGGAAGGCTTTGTATATCCCGGTACGACTATGGAGCTGGTCAGGCGGTATAGAAGGCCGTTCTCCCCTGCCAGGCGCGTTCCGGCGATGAGCCGTATCGGCTGGGCGCTGAAATTATTGTATATGGTTATCTTGCCGGCGGATTTCGTATTGGTCATGGCACCGTCAGTGGCGGATACCGTCGTAGATGCCGTGGCGCGCAGAGTGATGAGCTTGTACGTAATGACGTCGCTCTTCTGGGCCGTATCTGAAGCGGCTTCCGCCATATAAGGTCTCGTGCCATTGATGGAGATCGGTATGACCTTCGGGACTATGGCGAAAGTGGCTCTGGAATAGAGCGTCGAAGCCAGATATCCGCCGACGGCGATGACCGCGAAGATCACTAGGGTGATGATGGGCCATTTAAAACGATGGCTGCGAGGCCGCTTGCGCGGAGGCAGAGGAGGAGGGGTTATGGGCATACGCCGCGAAGGCTCCTTTACACGGCGGATGGGTATGTCATCTTCGTCTTCCTCCCTCTCTTTAGATCTGGATGGAGCAGGCCTTCTCGTAGCGGAGCGTGCTGAAGGTATATCGCGTATAGAGCGATGATCAGCCGGGACTATATCTTCAACTCTTCGTGGCATATGATGAGATTATAGCATTAGTCAGATATTATTTCGACATTTTCACTTTTGTTCCATGCCATTGATGGCTATCGGCAGCATGTCGGTTTCGGAGATGGCGGTTATCTTTACCGCCGGATACAGCTTATGCAGCATTTTTGCAAGACTATCTTCATGCGCGCGGGCGGAAATGACTATGTTCGCGGAGGATCGTATGTCCTGGGGGGAGAGCAGGAGCACCTTATCCAACTCCTTGGCCCATCCTTCGGATACGCTCTCTATCACGGCGCCGGCCTTCTTATCTTGCGCCGGATCCAGCTTGCCGCCGGTATAGAGGGCGATCAATGAGTCGGCGGCGTGGCCGTCGGTCTTCGTCGAAGCCGCTACCTTCCTCACCATTGTGCGCACGCCGAATGGATATGACCCGAAGAAAATGCATGATCGATCATGGACCATGGCCACGTCGGTCAATTCGCCGTGTACATGTATGATGGCATAGTTTTCGCTGGTCTGCAGGGACTTCTCTATGCCTATGAATTGCAGCAGCAGCGACGAATGGAAGTGCACCTGATGCGGATGCACGGCATGCTCGCAGAGGGCCGCGAAGCGGTCTATCGTATGCGCCCCGGCGACGGATACAGTGAAGGATATGTCGAGCGCGCGAGCGCCCTTGTCCTGCCAGTCGTTCACCGAATAGCCGTTCAGGCGCACATCGAATATCTTCTCTTCGACGACGCGGACCGGTTCAGACTGCTCGGGGATCATCTTGGCTCGTTCATCTCCGACGAGCTTCATGATATACGCACGGTCTACAGCCGTATCTTTGTCAAATCTTACGGATATGAGCTTTGCCCGAGAGACTATCCATGGAGACGACATGGCAAAATGCACGGAGGAGATCTTTCTGGGGATATCACCGGCTTTTTTGTCCGAATAAAGCATGTGAAGCCGCTGAAGAGACGCTTCCACGGTTTCTTTGACGGCTTTTTCCGTAGTCTTGATGAGATAGCGGCTGTCGGTATGCGGCTTCCACGGTATCAGCGCCTCATGGGAGAAGATGACCTTCGGGGCGCACGACGGGCTTATGAGCGTCAGCGAGCCGCGGACGGCACCGCTTTCGACGCCTAGGATGAGGACCAGTTTTTCGTCGTTGGTGCTAGAAAAGAACATGCCTATATTATACCATAACCGCTTTTATCCTCCTTATCCCCTGTGCTACAGCTTCTTCTTTTGATATCTTGAACCTCCACTTTCCTTCCGGTCCGGCTAATTCGCCGGTATTGCCGACATGAGGACCGCCGCAGAATTCTTTGGAATAAGCAGCCTCCAATCCCCCGCCGGATGGGCCGATGAAATAGATCGAAACTTCGTCGCCGTATCTTTCTCCAAAAGAATGGCGCGCGCCGGTCTTTTCCGCTTCGGCGATAGGCATCACGGTCTTGTTCACCGGCAGTCTTTGGGAGATCTTTTCATTGACGATATCTTCCACCGCCTTCTTCTGCTCATCGGTCATCTTGGCACCGTAGGAAAAGTCGAAGCGCAGCCTTTCCGGTGTGATATTCGAGCCTTTCTGCGAGACGCCGTCCCCCAAAACATCATGGAGCGCTTGGTGGAGAAGATGTGTGGCTGTGTGATATCTGACCACCATCGGATCATCGGCGTCAGCGAGGCCTCCTTTGAATTTCTGTTCCGCTCCGGAACGCGAGAGCTCCTGATGCTTCTTGAACTTTTTTTCGAAATCTCCGATATCTATACTCGTTCCCTTTTCCTTGGCCAGTTCGACGGTCAATTCCAGCGGAAAGCCGTAGCTGGAGAATAATGTGAAGGCGTCGGTGCCTTTCTCAAATTCTTTAAGGCCCTGCTTGAGCGTTTGCCTGAATCTGGCCTCCTCTTTCAAGATCTCCGAGATCACCTGGTCTTTTTTATCATAGACTGCTTTGTGGATGCCTTTGTAAGCCTCGATTATCGCATCGGCTATCTGATCCAATCGGCCACCCTCGCTTGTTCCGAGCTTGTCGGCATACCGCACAGCCCTACGCAGAAGCTTTCTTAGAACATACCCTCTATCCGTATTCGAGGGGTTCACTCCGTCCGTGATGAGGAACACGGAAGCTTTGATGTGGTCGGCGACGATCCTGGCCGCTTTAAGGTCATAATCCTTTGAAGACCTCCTGATCTTTTCCATTACAGGATTCATCATATTCGTCTCATAGATATTATCCTTGCCCTGCAAGGTCATCGCCAGCCTTTCCAGGCCTGCGCCGGTATCTATGGAGAGCTGCGCCAGATTGCCGATGATCTTGCCGTCTTTCTTCTCGTATTGCATGAAAACGTCGTTCCATATCTCGACAACGTCGCGCTTCTTGTCGGCTTTCAGGAACCCTTCTTTATCTATGTCGCCGAGGCCTTCTTTGGTCACATCGTAATACATCTCGCTATCGGGGCCGCATGGCCCGTTATCGCCGGCCTCCCACCAATTCGATCCGGCCGGCAAAAAATAGATGCGATCTTCCGGAATATATTTTTTCCAGATATCGAAGGCTTCAGTATCCTTAGGAGCATTGGCATCGCCTTCAAAGACCGTGATGTAAAGGCGATCAGGATCCAGGCCGAGGCCTCTATCGCCTTCGGTTTCAGATTTAGACGTCAGGAATTCATAGCTCCATTTGATGGCTTCTTCCTTGAAATAATCTCCCAGCGACCAGTTGCCGAGCATTTCGAAAAAAGTGGCATGGGTCTTGTCGCCGATATCGTCTATATCTACCGTGCGCAGGCATTTCTGCGCATCAGCCAGTCTTTTGACTTCTTGTCCGCCGATGAGATACGGCTTGCCCAGCAGATACGGGATGAGCGGTTGCATTCCCGCCGTATTGAAGAGCGTCGGATTAGTCACGCCTTTTTCGTCCGTAGTGACCAATGACGCTGAATCTATTATCGAATGCCCTCTTTTCTTAAAAAAGTCTAGGAATCGCTTGCGGATTTCGGTAGAGTCCATGCTTGATATAGTAACAAATATAGGGGCATGTTTCCAATCATTTTTTACCGGTCAGCTTCTCCAATCTCACGATATCTTCTTCTATCTCCTTCAATCCTTCCTCGAAGAATCCGGGCTTGCTCACATCTATGCCTATCTCGAGGAGTATCTCTTCCGGTGAAGCTTTGCCGCCGGCGGAGAGGAACCGCTCAATGGATCTCCAGAATGATCTATCTGCGCGATACCGGCGGAGCAGAGCTTTGGAGACGAGCATGCCGTAGGCATACGAATAGACATAGAAGAAGCGGCGGAGGTGGCTCCAATGCACAAAATAGTATCCATCATCCGTTTTCATTTTGAAAACCGGACCGAGATACGCCTTCATGTGCTTGTTGTGCAGCTCGGCCAGCTCCTCTTTGGACATGAATCCTTTGGTACGGACGGTCTCGTGGATCTCCTTCTCGAAATTGAAGCAGGCGACCTGGCGGAAGATCGTGGCGATATCGTCGTTGATCTTGTCATGCAGAACAATAGCCTTTTCCTTATCCGGCAATCTCTCGATGATCTCGTCCAAAGCGATGGATTCAAATAAAGTGCTGGCTGTTTCCGCCAAGGCTGTGGAATAGTCCGAATAGATCGGCCCCTGCAGGCGGGAAAGCTCGCCATGAAAAGCATGCCCCATCTCATGCGCCAAAGTCGTGAATGAATGCAGATCGTCTGTATGATTTAACAGGACGAATGTGGGGTTCTCATATGTCCCTGCGCAGTATGCTCCGCCGCGTTTCCCTATCCTTGGCGGTGCATCTATCTGGCCTTTGGATACATAGGACTTGAAGATATCCGCCAGTTTCGGATCCAGCTTCATCAAGATATCACTGAAGACCGAGACGGACTTTGTAAAAGGAAACTCGATCTTTATCTTGCCGATCTTTGCGGCACGATCCTGATAGCCCAGCTGTTTCAGCTTCAGGAGCTTAGCCTTCAGCTTATAGAATCTGTGAGATATGTGGAAATCGCCGGTTACCGTGTCTACCAGCCGTTCTACGACCTTCGGATCATTCCTATATCTCCGGATCGTGCTTTCGTATGGCTTTTTGAACCCCCTCAATTCATCGTTTATCTTCTTGTCGATGACCACGGCATTGATCTCTGCTTCGGACAACGGAGCTACCGTCTTCAAGGCTTCGGCTATGGCTCCGGCCAGCTTCGCCCTGTCGGCGGCCCTGGAAAGCTGCCGGACGGCGTTCAATGCTTCCGCCAAAGGGATACCTTTGCCTTTCCAGGGCACGGATTTCATATTGAGCATCTTTTCATTGCCCGAGATCCACATCTCATAGGCCGGCTGGGACTTGAGATTCATGATCTTCTCTTCGGCTATCGAAAGCATATGCTGGGCGTCGCTGAAAACCCTGGACAAGAAGACCTTGAAATGCGCCAGTTTGACGCTGGAAATGAGCTGCTTCTGCCTGTCTTGCGGAATGGTCCCAAGCGAGACCATGAAAAAAGCTATCATATTATCGTATTTAGCTATGCGGTTGCTGAAAAGAGCCGTTTTAGCCGACGCTTCCTCATTGGAAGCTTCGATGTCGCGCAGGAAGTGGAAGTATAATAGCGGCTTCGCATCGAACTTGGCCGACATCTTTTCAAAATCGGTGAGCGCTCTGGACAGTTCGTCCTCGTCATGGAGATATCTCTTGTCGGCCGTATCGTATTTGTCAGCGAATGCTTTGAAGAGCGATCCCAGTTCGGCCATGTCCTTTTCGATCTGCGGATCATCTGCCGACTTGTACAAAAGAGCCAGATTCCACAGAGGACCTTTGGATTTTTTTGAAGATTTTTTCATTTAGATATCATGGTCTATAAACGGTTCACATAGTAGCAAATAAAAAGAAGTTTTGCCTTAATTTGACATATGTGTTAGGATATTGCAAGAATTTTAGAAGAAAGGCATGCTATGAAATTACCAGCTGATTTAGATTTTGTGAGCAGGAATAGTCACCCTTTTCAACCGATCCGGTTACGCAGGACCTTTAAAACTGTACATGTAGAGCCGACCAGGATTATGAAGTGCGAGTTGGAGAAAGGGAGAATCTCCGAAGAATTGTTCTTCGGAATGGCCAAGAAGCTTCTGGGAACAGGCAAGCTACCGGAAGTCGTCTCTATACGCAGGGGTAGTTTCGTTCAGGAAAGGAAGCATCAGACGGATTTTGTCATGAAGGTGAATAATCCGAGGGCCGGCGGAGAGCCTTGCCGAATAGGCATACAGATAAAATCTTCCAAAGGCGGGGCATATTTCTTTTCAAAGAAGTATGCCGATGCGGATGTCTATGTCCTCGTTATGGACAAAGAGATGAGCATCGGCTGTATGCTGAGCGCTCTCAGAGACATCTGTGATATAGAAACTCGCAGAATGTATTCAAGGGTGATCACCACCCACTGACTATCGAGCCTCCAGGACTGTGGCGCGGTGCATGATGATGCACCGCGCCTATTTTTTATACCGCATCAGAGCTTCAAAGTCCTTCTTCAATGAATCCATGTTGTTCGGATTATAGACAGCCATGCAGGGATGATACAGTACGACAATATCTATATCTCCGTAAGAGACGGTGACTCTGTAAGCTTTGCCGTGAGCCTTGCTTATGGGCTCCATCTCCAGTCCAAGGTTAAATTTTTCCATGATATAGTTCATGGCATATCTTCCGAGGGCGGCAATGACTTTAGGCTGAAGAATTTCAATCTGCTTGTCCAGGAACGGCCCGTAAATACGTATCTCCTCTTGCGTCGGATCGCGATTCTCCGGCGGCCGGTCCTTTACGATATTCGTGACATAAACCGATTTCCGGTCTATC
>Ga0172379_10009505_pt1 | contig 11977 bp, 15 predicted proteins | sample GrowelOW334metaG_FD_119756 | JGI IMG/M metagenome (GOLD analysis project Ga0172379, IMG submission 119756) | Groundwater microbial communities from an aquifer near a municipal landfill in Southern Ontario, Canada - Groundwater well OW334 metaG | ecosystem: Environmental > Aquatic > Deep... | reverse complement strand
GAAAGAATTCGCGATGAATTTGTAAAAATAATTATGTCACCAAATCCATCTATGGGGATGGTGATGTTGCAGAAATTTAATTTATTAAAAAATATTATTCCCGAGCTCGAAGAGGGTATCGGTTGCGTGCAAGGTGGGGCACATCTCTACGACGTTTGGGAGCATTTATTGATGGCCCTGCAACACGCGGCTGACAAGAATTGGCCTTTGGAGATAAGGTTCGCAGCACTTTTCCACGATATCGGAAAACCTCGCACCCGTCGAGCCGGAGAGAAGAAACAATATACCTTTTATGGGCATGAAGTTATCGGTGCGAGGATGGCGAAGAAAATAATGGAGAGATTGAAATTCTCCAGTAAAGAAATTATTTTGGTAGAAAAATTAGTTCGCAACCATATGTTTTTCTCCGATACAGAACAAATCACACTTTCTGCGGTGCGTAGAATAATTACGAGAGTTGGGCAAGAAAATATCTGGCTCTTGATGAATATTCGTGAGTGCGACCGAGTGGGAATGAAGAAAAAAGAAGCGCCGTATCGTCTGCGCAAGTACTTCGCGATGATCGAAGAGGCATTACACGACCCGATATCTGTCGGAGCACTCAAAATTGATGGGGAATATATGATAAAGGAACTCGGCATCAAGCCTGGACCAAGGATGGGCTGGATTCTGCATGCCTTGCTCGAAGAAGTGCTCGACGCGCCGGAGAAAAATACAGTCGAACACTTGAGTGAGCTGGTGAAAAGTCTCAATATGCTTGGGGACAATGAACTTCGAGTGCTCGGGGAGAGGGGAAAAGAAAAAAAAGAAGAACTCGAAGAAGAAGAGATAGAAAAATTACATACCAAACACGGAGTTAAAAAATAAAAAATTGTTTATTTAAATTTTTTCCTTCGAATAAGTATTAGAATTACCAAGGCCGAATCCAGGACTATTACCGTTGCTGGATAAAGCCAAGTAGTCAGAGACAGAGACCCTAAAGCTAGGATAGAAAGGGGATAATAAAGTATCCCTACTGAAAAAGAGAATAGATTTTCCTCGAATGGAAAATTGTAAGCTTTGCGGAGGGTCGGAATTATACTAATTACGTCTGCCAAAGAGACAAGAATGACAGCATACAGTGGATTGCGGGTTAAGAGCCATAGAAAGATTCCAAACAACGCACCGAACAATGACCACCAGTCATAGGTGTCGTATATTACGTGCTTTTGTCTGAATCCAATTATAGAAATTAAATAACAACAAATAGCGTTAATTCCGAAGACCCAAGCTCCTGCCCCACCTCCCGAAAATAATATTGCTAGGTAAGCCACAATGTTAGCCGTGCCCCAAAAGAACCAGGTGAAAGCATGAGGCTTCGTTTTACCCTGATGAATACCCCAAAAATAAATTACGTAACTTATAATCTCTATAGTTACGGCTAAAATTCCTATATATAATTTATAGTCAGCCATTAGCCAATTTTAGCACAGATGATTTAGTAAACTTCTTGTTGATAACAAGTTTCACAATAGATAATCTCTTTTCGCTCCGGCGAGTAAGCTGTTTCGAATTCATTTTTACAACCATCCTTCATACACTTACGGTGCCAGAGCTTGCGAGGATTTTTTCTTTGCATCCTATCTTTATTTCTACATTCAAAGTCTTTGTGGGGGATGGGTAAATTCATTCTTTTATAAAAATTTAATTCAGCTTGGGTGATGCGGAAATTCTTTTTACAATCCGTGCATGCCAGAATTTCTTTCAAGATATCTTCTGTCACACCTTCGATACTTTCTGGAACAGCACCTTCTTCGATAGTTTCTTTACCGTAAGTACCCGTCGTCCTGTCTTGCCAATTAAAGCCTTTATTTAAAGCTTCTTCTTTGCTAATGGGGTAGAAATCGTAGCCCAGAGTTTCGTTGAAGCCAAAGGGAGAAAGTGCGGGCGGGAAGAAGTCATCGTAGACATTTTCCTGCTTCATCTTTTCCACGATTTCATTTTTGATTTTTTCATATTCGGCTTTCTCATATTGTTTATTTAATATCATATATTGCCCCTTGCGAATTGCGTTACAGCCAAAAGCGCTTGTTAAGTTGTGACAATTTTCTGAATATTCCACTTCATTGCAATAGAAAACGTAAGCACAGTTTTTACATTTACTACTTTGCAAGATGCCCATCATGTTGTAACAAAGTTCACACTTGTAATAGTAATTATTGCAATCGATGCTGTCGATAGGACTCTCGGCATCTCCCATATAAGAACAATTTTTTGCATCAGCAGTGTCGAAGAGATAAACCCCGTCATAGCAATTATGCAAATAGTCACCGGTGGCATTGTTGCACTTGGTTTGCGAAGCATATTTTACAATGGTTTTTGCCTTTAATTCCGCGTATTCTTGTTTAGCTTTTTCTATACTTTCATAATTGGCAAAAATTTCTGCCTTTTTCTTTTCAAATTCTTCTTTACTATATTTCACATTGAAAATTGAGTTAGACATGTTTCTGCCGTTAGTACAGAAGATGCAATTACTTGAATTTCGCATGTTGTAACAGAAAATCAAGTCACTCGAAGACTGGCATTGTTCACAATATAGACATTTGAAGCACTCGCGCGAGTCCAAGCATTCATAACACAACTCTGAGTCATAGATGACTGAACAATCCAAGCAATTCTTGCACCTTTGGATGAGTCTGCTGTACATGCAATCCTCATTGTATTCGGCGGCGAAAATTAGGTAACTATCTTTATTGTCTGAGGCGCCATTGGTATACTCACTACGCACAGAATTAAGCATCATTAATGCTAGTCGTGGGACTTTCTTTTGTAATTCTTGATACTGCTCCAAAAAACTTCTGTTGGAGTCATATTCTTGGCCGAAACTCTTTGGATCCCAAGCGTCGCTCCACCAACATTCATGACAATAAACAGGGAAGGGGCTGTCCGCAGAATAAAGCGAAATCATATCTTTTTTACACAAGTCGCAAGGTCTCTTATAAAAAGTTCTTTCGTTGCGAAAAGCCAATCGTCGCATTATTCGACAATCCCGACAGTGCTTCGGCGGAAGAGCATTCACTTGTTGATACAAAACAAGATCTTTCTCATTTATTTCAAAATCCTTACCACAAGTTTTACAAGTTTTATTCATCATCTTTGGCGTCGCCTATGGTGAAATCTGTGAATTGATGATTGGGTTCTTTCCAGATTAAAAAGAAATTGTCTATTGGAAAATAGTTCCCCTTTTTTATTTCTTTCGCAAATTCTTGTAAAACTTTTTCTTCACCTTCGGCAATAATCTTCAAAGTACCATCGTTTTTGATAAAAACGATACCGACGAGGCCCAGCTCAAGAGCATAATCCTTGATGCTGATTAGGTAATCGTTATCCAATGTTTTTGCCGATACCCCGCTCTCTATTCTTTCCCACATATATTTAAAATTATTATTCGCTCCAGAAGAATTTCGGAAGCATATTGAAAAACCTATTGATGATTTTTGTGCTGGTCTCTGAGAAGTTGAAGAGGACCGCGAAGGTAAAGAGTCCTAAGGACCAATTCTTACTTATGAAAGAAAGGAAGATGGCGAGCAGGGCAGAGATTATCGGCACGAAGATGCGGATGGTTCCACGATTGATTTCTCCCTTGCTGACCTCGATGTTTTTTATATGGTCGGATTGAAAGACATAACTTCGTATCCAGAAGAGACAGATGCCAATGAGGATGGTATGAATGCCGAAAATAATTGTGGTGAGCTGACTCCCACTATATTTGCCCAGGAGTGCAGTCGAGAAGGGCACGAGGGTAATGAAGAGGAAGAAGAGAGCATTGATATTCGTCAGGTGGGTATCAATATTTTTCGCATAAACTGAAACGAAGAAGTGGTGCGCTCTCCAGTAGGTGAAGAGTAGGGCGAAGCTCAAAACATAACTTAGGAATATCGGTAGCATCAACTTGAGTGCATTGGCAAGCTCGAGTGTGTTATTGGCATCTATTAAATTAGGCACCTTAATTTCGAAGACCATAATGGTCATAACGATGGCGAAGAGACCGTCTGCTAATTGATCTAATCTAGATTGTTTCATGCCTAAAATATAGCACAAAACTTTTGAAACATAAACTTTTTTCGGTACGGGTTTTTTGAAGCTTAAAAAACCCTGAAGTTTGCTCGCCGTCGCTCGCAAAACCCCTACAAAAGCTATGTTTCAAAAGTTAAAATATTTCGATGTAAATAGGGCAATGGTCGGAGCCCATAACCTCTGGAAGTATGCCGGCTTTCTTTATCCTTCCAGAGATTTTCTTACTTGCGAAGATGTAGTCTATCCTCCAGCCCACGTTTCGAGCTCGCGCATTCTGGAAGTGACTCCACCAGGTATAATGTCCGCCATCTTTTACAAACATTCGGAAGCTGTCCACAAATCCGCTCGAGACTACGTTGTTTAAACCTTCGCGTTCCTCCGAAGTGAAGCCTTTTTTACCCACGTTCTCCTTCGGTCGAGCTAGGTCAAGCTCCGTGTGGGCGACGTTCAAGTCTCCGCAAAATATCACGGGTTTTTTCTTGTCTAATGCTTTCACATATTCTAGAAATGCTGGGTCCCAGCCCTTGTGTCGGAGTGGGATGCGGGACAAGTCGTCCTTCGCATTCGGAGTGTAGACTGTCACGATGTAAAACTTTTCGAATTCGGCAGTGATGACTCGACCCTCAGTGTTCGGGTCTCCATATTTGTCTTTCAATTTATATTTCTTGGCGATTGATGCCGGGATATTGAGAGTGACGGAGACAGGCTTTTGTTTAGTGAAAATCGCCGTCCCGCTGTAACCCTTTTTACTGGCGGAGTTCCAATACTCTACATAGTCTGACAGATCAACCTCGTTTTGGTTTTGTTCTGCCTTGGTTTCCTGCAAGCACAGAATGTCTGGCTGATACTTCTTCAAAAAAGGAACCAACAATCCCTTCCTATGTACTGCCCTTATGCCATTTATGTTCCAAGAAATTATTTTCATGTTATTTTTTATTGTGAAACTTTTTATGCACGTCGCGCAGGTGTTTGTCAGTGACGTGGGTATAGATTTGTGTCGTGCCGATGTTCGCGTGGCCGAGGATTGCTTGGACGGAGCGGATGTCTGCGCCATTGCCCAGTAAGTCAGTGGCGAACATATGACGCATCACGTGCGGAGTAACTTTTTTCGAAATCCCAGCTTTGATGGCGTGCTGTTTCACGATTCTCTCTACAGAACGACGAGTTAGGTGTTTCACATCTTTGTTGTCTGGCTTTTTCTTGCTGATACCGCTATCGATTTGCACGAAGAGTGCCTCATTCATATCTTTACGCGCGGATAAATATTTTTTTACTGCACTTTTTGCTTCATCTGAAATAAATACAACACGCACCTTGCCACCCTTGCCCCGGATAGACAATTCATCAGAGTTTAAATTGATATCTGAATTCAATGAACAGAGCTCTGATACACGTAATCCCGTTGAAAAAAGTAATTCTAAAATTGCTCGGTCTCGTAAATCTTTCAGGTCGCTACCAGAAGGGGAATCCATTAGTCTTTTCAATTCAGCATCAGTGATGAGGTCGAGCTGTCGCTGAGTAACCTTCGCTAGCTCGATGCGGTCTGGGGGGAGAGCCTTGATTTCTCTCTTGGCGAGAAATTTCAGAAACACACGCAGAGCAATCATATAATAGTTCTGTGTCTTCTTCGAAACAGTTTGCCCGGTCATTCTGTTGTTGCCGGTGACTTGTCTGTTGAGCCAGAGGCGAAATTCGCGCACTGAGGCGTCGGTGATATCATTGGGACTCTTTATTTTCCCAAATTCGAAAAATCGAGCGAGGTAATGTTCGTAATTTTCAATAGTCCGCAGGGCTGAGCCTTTTTCTATTTCTAGATATTCTAGGAATTCTCTTTTTAGTTTCTCAATCTCTTGTGCCACTTTTATATTTTACCATGTCGCACAATATTTTTTGTATTGTTGACTTTTTAATAATGTGTGGTAATTTATGAATGGACACTAACTGGGAGAGCTTTTGCTCATCAAAATGGTTCGTCGCTGGTTCAATGCGTACGTGAAGGTGTTCTTCGCCTTCGTGGTTCTCGACAAGGGGAACCTGGACATCCTCTGCGGGGGATTCCTGTGCGGGGTCCAGGCGCTTCCCACGTGGGAGAAGTATGGCGCCGGCGTCGTTATTCTTGGCGCCATCATCGAGCTGGTCCACCAACTTCGCAGGGACCGGCAGGAGCAGGAAAAGGACGTAACAATCCAAATGCTCCTTGACGCGGACTCGGCACGTCAGCGTTCTCGGCGTGGCGGCGGGTACTAACACATCGTTCGCATCGCAGTTCGTTGCCACCCTCACCCAGGAAAAACGATGATCATTTTTTTGACGGGTTGGGCCGTGATGGCGACGCTAGTCGCCATCGGCCTGTGGGTTCTGCATTTTCGGAACCCATACCCCTTGATCCAGATTCCGGATCGGGGGCACCGCCTGTTTGCCTTGCCGGACAAGCGGACACACGACCTGTTGCTGGAGGTGCTCTGGATGGCCGGTGCGCCGGCCTACGGAACGTTCTTCGCGGGCGTCAACCAGACGCTCATGATGGACGGCTTCACTGTACTTGCGTACGGTGAAGGGATTCACCAGCCGGCGATTTCTATCCCCGTGGAGAATCCCTGGAAATCTGCGGCAGCTGCCCAGGACTTCTTGTCGGACCAGGGGGTGCACACCTCCCTGATGTATCCATCGGAGGAGCTGGGGGATAAATTGGTCCTCCTTCGGCTGCCATTCGGCTGGGACATCGTCTTCCGGCTGAACGGCAAGGATATGCCCCCTCCGCAGTGGATCGCGAAGTTCGACCCGCCGGCGCGCATCGGGTAGCAAGCACATCGCAGTTCGCATCACACGGGCAGGTTCCCTCGAGGAACCTGCCCGTTCCTCGTTTAGGCTATTTTAAGTTTTTGAGTTGTTGCAATTCTTTCTCTAGGTTGTCTATTAGCGCGGTACGTTCATCTTCAGTTAATGCGTCGTATAAATTAAGCCAGAGAGTAAGTTCATCTTTGTCTTCTCCTTCTTTACATAAATCATTTATTAATTTTTCTAAATATTCTTTTGAATTATTGTTCATCTTTTTTATCCTCTGTTATTCTTTGTAATAATATTCTCATATTTTCATATCCATACTTTTTGAAAACTGCTTCTACGCTCGTGAAAAATTTAACAAGCTCTGGCTGGTTGTATCTCTCCGCCAGCTCTCGAGCATTGATTACTAGTTCCGGACTTATTTGGGCGATGAAAATCGCCCAAGATGTCGCATATAATTCAGCTCCACTTTTTAATGCACCCACATCCCTTCTTGCAACACCATAAGCGAGTAACCCATGAGCAGCTAGACTTGTCGCCGCGACGAGCCCATACATTATTCTATTCTTGGTATTTACCTTTTCCCCAACTGCTGTTCTGCCCAAGATAGCTTCGGTTCCCATTTTGATGGGACCAACAGGGGTGAAGTTCGCTGCTTTGGAAGCCAAACTTAAAATAGGCTTCGGTATATGGTCTCGCACGTAGCCGATAACACGACTAATTATAGAATTAGATAAAGCTAAGCGTCCCTCTCTAGCTTCTTCTATTATTCTTTTGCGCCCTTCTACGTTCTCTAAATTTACGGGTGTTGGGGGTGTTTCTTTAGAATTCATGAAATAACTATGACATAAAATTACTAAAAACAAAAAGGTTACGATTCTTCAATTTGGCCGGCCGACTTGCAATTTTAAGGACTTTATGCTACTATATGAACATGTTAGCTACAAAGAAAAAGCAGACAATTATTAAGAAAAATCAAATTCACGAGAAAGATACTGGCTCTTCAGAGGTTCAGGTTGCTATTATTTCTACCCAAATAGACGAATTGGCTAAGCATTTGAAGAAACACAAGAAGGATAATCACTCTCGTCGTGGCCTCATTAAGATGGTGGCCGACAGACGTGCTCATTTGAAATACTTGGAACGTAAAAGTAAGCCTCGTTACGACGCACTCATGAAGAAAATGGGTCTCGTTTAAATTTCTCGTCGAAAGATTATATAATTTCTAGGGTACGGATTTTTCGAAGCTTGAAAAATACTGAAGTTTTCGCGCCGTCGCGCTCAAAACCCCCTAAAATCATATAATCTTTCTTTTTAATGTTATACTTTATCTAGGTCGATTTTTAATATTTTTAATTAATTTTTTTATATGACAATAATCAAACACAAAGAACAAAGAGTTGGTGTTTTCATTGATACACAAAACCTTTATCACTCCGCTCGCAATTTATATAAAACTCGGGTTAATTTCGGTGCTGTTCTGAAAGAAGCAGTGGCTGGCAGGAAGCTCGTTCGTGCGGTAGCTTATGTCATCACGACCGAGGCAGGAGATGAGAAGAATTTTTTCGAAGCCCTAACCAAGCTCGGCATAGAAACCAAGACAAAAGATTTACAAATTTTCCATACTGGGACCAAGAAGGGGGACTGGGATGTCGGCCTTACTGTCGACGCTATCAAGATGTCTCCGCGACTCGACTCTGTGGTGATAGTCTCTGGTGACGGCGACTTCATCCCACTCGTCGAATACTTACAATCCATCGGCATCCAAGTCGAGGTTGTTTCATTCGGTAAATCAACATCTGGGAAACTACGCGAAGTGGTGGACGACTTCGTCGACCTCTCCGAAAACCCCCGTAAGTTTCTAATGTAAAACGGCGCAATATCGTTGCAATCTGGCACAAAAGTGCTAGTATTTCAATATATTTAATAGTTAATCGGTTCGCGTCCAGACACATAGTTATGTTCTATTTGAGGAACAATACTGTAGTCTGAACACGAACTCAACCCATTTTGTGGGTAATCAAATGCAAAAAAAAGAATATAGCGTAGAAATTGGAGGTAAAACTTTAACAGCTAGTTTTACTGATTTAGCAGAACAAGCACATGGCTCCGTAATGCTCCGGTATGGGGAGACGATAGTTCTCGCCACTGCTTGTATGTCGAAAGACAGCCAGAGCGGGCTAGGATTCTTCAACTTAACAGTGGACTATGCGGAGAAGTTTTACGCCGCTGGTAAAATCTTGGGCTCAAGGTTTGTGAGGAGGGAAGGTAAGCCGAGTGAAGAAGCTGTGCTTGCGAGTCGCGTCATTGACCGCACTCTTCGACCACTTTTCGAGCAATCCATTCGCCACGCCGTGCAAGTCATCGTCACAGTGCTTGCCGTGGATGACAATGATCCAACAATTTTGGCTGTGAATGCGGCCTCACTTGCTCTCGCTGTATCTAATATTCCTTGGAATGGTCCTGTTGGTTGTGTCCGTATAGGCAAGTACGACAGTGATATTTTAACCATCAACCCTTCTCAGACATTACGTGAAGACGAATCTCAATATAAATACGACCTAACTATCTGTGGCAAGGATGGCAATATCAACATGATAGAAGCCTCAGCTCACCAGACCAGTGAAGACGAGCTCGAAGAGGCGTTCAAGAGAGCGAGCGAGGAGATAACCAAACTAGAAGACTTCCAGAAAAATATCGTAAAAGAAATCGGCAAAGAAAAAAGAGTTATCGAGAAAGAAGTAATCAATCCTGAATCAGTTGAATTATTCAATCAAGAAATTTTACCGAAAATGGAAGAAGCAATTTTTTCTGGTCCAGGTAAAAAGGAAATCGACCACTTGCATTCCGTCTGGAATAAAATGGTCGCTGACAAATATGGAGATAGGAAGGATTTCGCCCCAGAAGACAACCTTTTCGATGATACGGAGAACGACATCATCCACAAAAAAGCGATAGAAGAAAATAAAAGAGCTGATGGACGAGCGATGGATGGACTACGAGATTTGTATGCACAAGCTGGCGGACTTTCCTCTGTGCTTCACGGTTCGGGGATATTCTATCGTGGAGGCACACACGTGCTTTCTGTCCTTACCCTCGGTGGGCCAGAAGATAGAAATCTAGTTGATGGTTTGCAATTGAAAGTCGAAAAGAGATTTATGCATCATTACAATTTCCCTCCGTATTCGGCTGGAGAAACTGGACGCTTCGGTATGACCAATCGTCGTGAAGTGGGACACGGTGCACTCGCGGAGAAAGCATTGGCTATGATTCTGCCTTCCAAAGAAGACTTCCCTTATACGATGCGCATTGTTTCTGAATCGATGGCTTCCAATGGTTCGACTTCACAGGCAAGTATTTGTGCGGGAGTTTTGGCCTTGATGGATGGTGGTGTACCGATAAAGGCACCAGTCGCTGGCATCGCCATGGGTCTCATGTATGAAAGTGATGACAAGTATAAGATTTTGACTGATATCCAAGGCCCAGAGGACCATCATGGAGATATGGATTTCAAAATTGCTGGCAGTAGTACTGGAGTAACGGCAATCCAACTCGATGTAAAAGTTGAAGGAGTACCAATAAAGATTCTTGGTGAAGCAATGCGTCAGTCAAAGAAGGCACGTCTCGCCATCCTCGATAGAATCAAGGAGGAGATAGCTGAACCTCGTAAGGATATATCTGCCAATGCACCAACTATTCTGATCATCAAGATTGACCCAGCTAAAATAGGACTTGTTATCGGTGGCGGTGGTAAGACAATTAAGGATATTAAAGAAAGAACGGGAGCTGAAATAACTATTGAAGATGACGGCACTGTATACCTAACTGGCAAGAATGGTTCTGCTCAAAAAGCGAAAGAAATAGTGGAAGAAATGACTCATGAATTCAAGCCTGGAGAGATGTTGAAGGGTGAAGTGGTGAAGATTGCTGACTTCGGTGCCTTCGTACGACTTAATGACTTTACCGACGGGATGGTTCATATTTCAGAGATGGCCCCATTCCGTGTTGAACGCGTTAGCGATATAATAAAAGAGGGAATGATTGTGCCAGTCCGAATCATCAACGTAGATAAAGAACGAGGAAAAATCTCTTTGTCTATAAAAGAAGCGGATAAAGATTTTTTCAAGAAGGTTTAAAGTTTCGCAGTTTTAGATTTTTATTCAGGTCCTTGGAAAAAATCCCCAGACCATTCATAAAAATCAAAACTGCTTCATCAAAAATGGAGAATGAAAAAATAAAAATTACTCCACCAGTCGACGAAGGAGTGAAAAATAAAAGTATCGAGACTTACGCTGAAGATATGGCGAAGGTTATTGAAGGTACGGAAGGAGGGCTCATCAAGAAAATAATCCATGAACAAGAGATACATGACCTAGAGAAGAAAAATCTCTCCCCCCAGTCCAAGAAAAACCAGCTTTTTATGTTCGTCGGGTCCCTCCTATTATTCCTGGCTCTTGGGCTCTTTATTTTCTTGTCTTTTTTCAAAGATAAGGTGAGTGTCGTCAATGTGCCGATGCAAGCCGTCCCGATAATATTTACTGATAAAAATTACTACCAGGACATAACAAAATTGAACTCCGTAGCTATTGCTCAGAGTGTTTTAAACGAAGTGCGTGGCACCGACGTGAAGACAGGTGGGGTAGAAGCTATTTATCTAACCCTAGATGGTAAGATTGTTGGTTTCCGACATTTCATCCAGCTCATCGAAGGCAATTTCATTGCTCCAACTGCGCCAATCATCGATGACAATTTTTTACTTGGAGCTGTCAGAAGCGCTACCCCGGACATCAACGGGCAGGACAAAAATTTATTTATTCTCTTGAGGAACCAATCCTTCATTGATGCTTTCGACAATACGAGGAAGTGGGAAGGGAAAATGTTTAATGATTTGCATGGTTTTTTTGGCATGAGAATCTCTCCCGAAACGAAGGAACTGCTGACCAAGGACTTCGTGGATGGCAGAATTTCCAATAAGAACGCTCGTATTTTATACGACAAAAGTGGAAATATTGTGTTGATGTATGTTTTCGCTGATGAAAATTCTGTTATTGTCTCCAATAGCGAACACGCCGTCGATGAAGTAATCTTCCGATTAAATAGCAGTCAAATAAGTAAATAACATAAGCTTTTTCGCTCT
>Ga0172379_10009504_pt1 | contig 11978 bp, 10 predicted proteins | sample GrowelOW334metaG_FD_119756 | JGI IMG/M metagenome (GOLD analysis project Ga0172379, IMG submission 119756) | Groundwater microbial communities from an aquifer near a municipal landfill in Southern Ontario, Canada - Groundwater well OW334 metaG | ecosystem: Environmental > Aquatic > Deep... | reverse complement strand
CTTCAGCAGTATGGTTGGGCCGGTGGATGAAAGGTGTGGATGTTCGAAATTTAGGAAGCGGCAATGCGGGTTTTGCCAATGTGATGCGGAACCTTGGACCGGTAGTCGGGATCCCGGTGCTGATCATCGATACCATGAAGGGCTATTTTGCCGTTCAGCTGGCCTTCCTTATCCCGGGGATTGAATCAGGCAGCGAAACACTTTATTTCTGGCAGATCATTTTTGGCATGGCCGCCTTGGTGGGCCACCTCTTTCCCTTATTTACCGGATTCAGGGGTGGTAAAGGAGTCGCAACAGGTCTGGGTATTGTTCTGGCCTTGTTCCCCCTTGGCGCCATCCTCTCATTTGGGGTTTTCCTCATTGCCGTTCTGATCAGCCAGTATGTTAGTCTGGGATCTTTACTTGCCGGAATCTCTTTCCCTCTCTTCGTGCTCTTTCTCCTGGATGGAAATAACATTCCGCTTATCGTATTTTCATGGGTAGTGGCTGCGCTTCTGCTGGTGACCCATCAGAAAAACATCGACCGGATTTTTAAAGGTGAAGAACGGCGGGCATCGATTTTCAAGAAAAAATAGCGTCTCCAAGCACTTCGGTCAGGACTTTCCTTAATACATTACCATCAACCCGTTCAACCAATTGCCCTTGGTTGGCATAGGATATTTGCCCGGTTTCTTCGGATACGACAATGACCAGTGAGTCGGAACTTTCCGACATACCGACGGCAGCACGGTGACGAAGTCCCAGCCGGGACGGGACGGATGGATTTTCGGTAACCGGAAGAACACATCCCGCAGCGGAGATCCTGTTCCGGCTTAGAATCATCGCTCCATCATGTAATGGCGCATCCTTGCGAAATACGGATTCGATCAATTCCGCCGAAATTATAGAGTCCATCTGACAACCGGTTTCTGCAAATGCCCTCAATTCAGACTTTTTTGCCAATACCATTAACGCACCGGTCTTGGTTTTTGAAAGCTTTTCACTGGCTTTAATGATAGACTCAAAATCCCAGCCGGATTCACGCTGGCCGGCAAGCTGAAACAAATGATCAAATGACATTTTACCGTTCCGGAAATAGCGTGTTCCCAAAACCAGGAGAAACCTCCGGACCTCCTGCTGGAACACTATCAGTAAAGCAATCAGACCCAACCCGATAAACTGTCCAAGGATGGTTCCCAGCAATTGCATATTGAGTGCCCGGACAACCAGCCAAAGCAGGTAAATCAGGAATACACCATAAAAGATATTGACTGCAACCGTTCCCCTGACCAATTTATAGACCTGGAAAATCAGAAATGCCACCAGCAAAATATCAATCAGGTCGATTAATCGAATCGTGTCAAAAATAAAACCCATAAGTTTCAAAAATTAAACTGATCAACTAACTGAATACATTCCTGCGCCTGCTTAACATCATGAACCCTAAGAATATCGGCCGATTTTAAAAGGGCAACGGTATTCAACGCGGTGGTTCCGTTCAGCGAGGATTCAGGCACTCCCCTGATCACCGAATAAATCATTGATTTCCGCGAAAGCCCAACTAACAAAGGGCGTTCAAACATCCGGAATTCATCAAGTCTCGACAGGAGTTCATAATTATGGTTCAGTGTTTTACCAAACCCAAACCCCGGATCCAATATTATATCTGAAGCACCCCGGTCAGTAAGCTCCTTGATCCGGGAAGAAAAGAAACCCGAAATCTCAGCGACAACATCGGTGTACCGGGGACTGTCCTGCATGTTACGGGGAATCCCCTGCATATGCATTAACACATATGCAACCCTTAATTTACCAATGATATCGAACATATGCGGATCCTGATTGCCTCCTGATACATCGTTGATCATCTGAACCCCATGCTCCCTTACCGCCCATTCCGCAATCCCGGAGCGATAGGTATCCACTGATACAATAGCCTCTGGATAATTTGTCCGCATAACAGACAATGCCTCGTCCAGTCTGTTCCGTTCGGTCGATTCATCAGGTTCGACCGATCCGGGCCTGGTTGAACAGGCGCCGATATCAATGATTGCAGCGCCTTCCTCAAGCAGCCGGCCGGCTTTCATCCTGACCATCTCTCCGGTCTGATACATTCCCCCATCATAAAATGAATCGGGCGTCACATTTATTATGCCCATTATCAGTGGCTTCCCGATAGAAAGTAACTTTTTGCCCAACCTGATATGGCGAGGTTTCCTAAATATCTGATCCGGTGGTTTCATGCATGAAGAAATAAGCTCATAAATATAAAACTTAGTCGGTGCTTTTCAGCAGCAATTCGTATTTTAGACCCTTATTTCATGGAAGATGAAGAAAACACTTTCACAATATAATCAGATAGTTACAATATGCCGGGACATTTTCGAAAAGAAAATGAAGGACTATGGTACCTCCTGGAGAATTCTCCGTGCGGAATCGGTTACCGATCAGATCTATATCAAGGCCCAACGGATTCAAAGCATCGAACAAAAGAAATTGCAAAAAATCGGGGACGATATACGGTCGGAATTCATCGGAATAGTCAATTACAGCATTATCGGACTGATCCAGCTTGGTGCAGTAGATGAAACACCCGTGAACATGGAACCTGCCGAAGTCATGGCGCTTTACGATCAGAAGGTTGAAAACGTTCGAAACCTGATGATCGCCAAAAACCATGATTATGGGGAAGCCTGGAGGTCCATGCGGATTTCATCATTTACTGACCTGATACTGATGAAGATATATCGAACCAAGCAGATCGAGGATCATCTCGGACAAACCCTAGTTTCCGAAGGCATTGATGCAAATTATATGGACATGATGAATTATGCCATCTTCGCTTTGATAAAAATTGATTTTAAAGATTAAAGTCCTATGAAAGTGACACTTAAGATTGTCAGCAGACTCATCATAGCAGTGGTGTTTATTTTTTCCGGATTTGTCAAGTGTGTGGATCCGACCGGATTTGCGATCAAAATGGAGGAGTACCTGGCCGCTTTCGGGATGGACTTCCTGTCTCCCCTCTCTATGACCATGTCAATCCTTATGTGTGCTGCAGAATTTCTGGTAGGGGTAATGATTTTGTTCAATCTCAAAATTAAATGGGCAATCTGGCTGGCAGTGGCGTTAATGGTATTCTTTACACCGTTGACCCTTTGGCTGGCCATCACCAATAAAGTGACTGATTGCGGATGTTTTGGTGATGCCATTGTACTGACCAACTTTCAGACATTCCTGAAAAATGTGTTTCTCGATCTATTTCTGGTCATACTTTTTATCAACAGGAACAGATACAAGTACCTGGTCAAGCCGATGTTACAAACTGCAGGAGTTGCAGGCTTTGCGGTGCTGATTCTCGGCTTCGAATTTTATAACCTCAGCCATCTTCCCGTGATTGATTTCATGCCCTATAAAATTGGAGCCAACATACCATCCGGAATGGTAGTTCCGGCAGGAGCCCCCACCGATGAGTATAAAACCACCCTTTTCTATGAAAAAAATGGCGAGACCAGGGAGTTCTCGTTGGATAACTACCCGAAAGATGATCCAACCTGGAAATGGAAAGACACAAAATCGGACCTGATTAATAAAGGATATGTGCCACCCATTCACGACTTTAATATCCAGACACCTGATGGACAAGACGTTACTGACATGATCTTATCTGACTCCGGGTATTCGCTATTGCTGGTTTATGAGTCCCTGAAAAAAGCGAGTTTGAAAAATATCGGGGAGATCAATCGGTTGGCCGATCTCGCCATTTCAAAAGGATATAAAGTGTATGGATTAACCTCGTCAGTCCCTGAAGAAATTGAGGTATTCAAGGAAAAAGCCAAAGCCACCTACCCCATTTATATGCTCGACGGAACCACTCTTAAAACGATGATCCGTTCCAATCCCGGACTGATCCTGATCAAAGGGGGAACAGTCAAGGGAAAATGGCATCACAAACAAGCAAAGCATGTTAAGGACTTCTAGTCTAATATTCTGATTTTTAAATTACTATCTATGAGAAAAAGAATCGTTGCCGGTAACTGGAAAATGAATACCGATGTTGCAGCCGGTGTGAAACTTGCGAGTGAGTTGATGCAACTTTTGAATAATCAGCCGGCACCTGACAATGTGGGTGTTGCCATCGCCCCACCCTACACCCATTTAAGCGAGGTGAACAAGGTGATCGATCCGTCTAGAATTTGCCTGGCTGCCCAGAACTGCGCATCCGAAACCAGCGGAGCTTATACCGGTGAAGTTGCAGTCAGCATGTTAAAATCAACTGGAGTCATGGCTGTAATTATCGGCCATTCTGAAAGACGAGCCTATTTTAAAGAAGACCATGCTACTCTTGCAAAAAAAGTTGAACTGACCATAAAGAACGGAATGCGGCCTATTTTCTGTTGCGGCGAAGTGCTCGATGAGAGGAATGCCGGCATTCAGAACAACATCGTTGAAACCCAATTGAAAGAAAGCCTTTTTCAATTGAGCAATGAAGATTTCGACAGGGTAATTATTGCCTATGAACCGGTTTGGGCGATCGGCACCGGTGTGGTGGCATCACCCGATCAGGCTCAGGAAATGCACAAATTCATCCGCTCTTTGGTTGCTGCCCGGTATGGTATAAAAATTGCTGATGATCTGACAATATTATATGGTGGCAGCTGCAAATCATCCAATGCGGTTGAGATATTCTCAAAACCTGATGTTGACGGCGGATTGATTGGCGGAGCAGCACTTGATGCTGCGGAATTTCACCGTATCGTTCTGTCATTCTGAATATGAAGAAATCCGGCGTTCTGTTATTTTTCCTATCGGCATGCCTGATCCATTTGCTGGGCCAGGAAACCTTACGTTTTCACCCGGATCCCATACTGTTTGTTCAGGAAGCCCGTGACTTCTTCGGCAGTCGCCGTCCGGAAGACACACAGGTGATCCTGTTACAGCTCGAAGCAGCGCAGAAAGATGGCCTGCTTGAGGAAAACCACTGGATCGACCTAGCCCGCAAAGCCAATTCATTTGATCGTTACGGAGCACAACCCTATCCCGACTTTTACCTTTTGCTGCAAACTTTTTTGGAAATTTCAGCGCATTCGCGGGGAAGGGACATTTTTCTGCAATGGTCGGGCTACCTTGACAAACTGCTTTCAGAGTACAAGAAAAATCTGACCCAGGTCAAAGCGTTTCTTGAGTTTTCGCTGGATTACTCCCAGAAAGGGATCCTGTTCAAGTCAAGCGCTTTCAGTTGGAGTGTCAAGCCCGGTTTTAACCGGTGCGGAGCGGATTCCCTGTTTTACGTTAACATTTATCCTTCCAGTCTGGTAGCCAGAGGGAGCGGTGACAGCACAGTCATAGTCTCGGCAAGCGGCCGTTACTATCCTGAAACCAATCATTTTTACGGCGATGGAGGAGTGGTTACCTGGGAAAGCCTGGGTATTCCCGCCAACCAGGTTTCTGTGAAACTCAACCGTTATAAGCTCGACCTGTCAAAATCGGTTTACACCGTTGACTCAGTTAATCTTATCGATAAACGATATTTTACTGAACCCATAATGGGTCGGATCGAAAATAAAATCGTTCCGGGCGTCTCCCCGGAAATGGCTGGTTATCCAAGGTTTACCTCTTATGAATTAAGGAACCGCATCAAAAATATCTACCCCGGAATGGATTATGAAGGGGGATTCTCGCTTCAGGGCTTAAAAGTACTCGGGACCGGGTTGCCCGATAAAAAAAGTGTGTTAATCGTGTTTTATAAGGAGAAACCACTACTGCGACTGGCATCAAACTATTTCTCGTTTCAACCGGCACAAGCCCGGGGTATCAATACCGAGGCCAGCATTTACCTGGAAGCAGATTCCATTCATCATCCCGGATTGTTGTTCCAGTACAGCGGAAAGCAGAAGGAAATATTATTGATACGCGATGGCCAGGGCCTGTCACCTTCACGGTTCCTCAATACCTATCACGACTATGATCTCAACGTAGAATTAATCAGATGGCGTTTAGGTGATAATTTCATGACCATGTCGGGATTGCCGGGGAATCCTGAAAACCGTGCATCGTTTGAATCCGCAGATTTCTTCAATATCGACCGTTATAATGAAATCCTGGTTGCCGATACCAAGCACCCGGTGGCCGCGGTTAAGCAGTGTGCCGACTATTACTATTCGCGGTCCTATACCCTGACCGACCTCTCTAAATTTATGAAAAAGCCGAACGATAGGGTTGAGGAGATGCTGCTAAGGCTCTCCTTCCTCGGATTTGTCAAATATAACTCTGAGACTCAAAAGGTTGAAGTGATGGAACGTGCATACGACTTTCTAAAAAAGAATGCCGGCCTTCAGGATTATGACGTGATCCGTTTCGAATCGGTTCATCAGGCACCCGAGGTCAATGCCACCCTTGACCTGACGAATAATCACCTCAAAGTATCCTGGGTTAATTCTGTCGAGATCAGCCAGACCAGGCAGGTCAGTATTTTCCCTACCAATCAGACCATTGAAATTCTGAAAGGACGGGATATCCTTTTTAATGGTGAAGTTCAAGGGGGATTGGTGCGGTTTTACGGAACAGACTTCCGGTTTGTATATGATGATTTTTCAATAAGGTTCGGCAAGCTGGATCGAATCAAGATGAAAGTGTATGAGAAACCCGCAAAGAAAAATGCAGTCCCCTTACTCGCTGATGTAACCTCGGTGATTGAAAACACCCGCGGCGTGCTCCATATAGATGAACCCACGAATAAATCAGGCCTAAAGATGAAGGATTATCCTGAATATCCTATCCTGCAGACTGATACCAACGCATTTGTCTATTATGACCAGCAAATTATCCTGAATGGTATTTATCCTCGAAAAACATTCAATTTCAATATTTCGCCTTTTACATTACGTGGCCTGAACCTCTATACTTTCAGCGACTCGTTGATTTTTCCGGGTCTCTTCATCACCGCTGATATTTTTCCGCCCCTCGAACTGGCCCTTCGTCACCAAACCGACCATTCACTTGGATTTGCAACCCTTTTGACACCTGAGGAAGGCTATCCGGTTTACAAGGATAAAGGAAGATTTTATAACAGTCTTGCTATGAGTAAAGCCGGACTTAAAGGATCAGGAAAACTCGAATACCTGAATTCGACAGTGGTTTCCACTGATTTCCTGTTCCTTCCGGAGCAGGTGAGCATGGTGGCTGACCTGGCTGTTTCGAGGGATACAGTCGAAGCAGGCAATCCTGCCACTAACGGACAGAAAATGTCGGTAAAATGGTATCCCGGAGGCGATAAGCTGGTTGCCCAGGGTACTAAAGAGCCATTGAACATGTATGGAACGGGCAAATTCGACGGGGTCCTCTCGGTAGAGCCGCAGGGACTGACCGGTAAAGGAACCATGCATTTCAAGGATTACTCACTGACTTCCAATGAATTTAAATTTTTCCAGGACAGTTATGAAGCGTCGAAAGGCATTTTAAAAATTTTCAGGGATTCGGCTTCAGGAAAGCCGGATCCGGAAATTCAGAATGCTGACGGTGACCTCCTGGTAGCGCAGCAATTCAACGGGTTAGTGGATGTAAAAAATCAAAAGGCACGTTTTGATCCCGTTCCTGACGGTTCCAAAGTGGTATTTACACAAAACCGGTTCGAGGGTATAACCAAGGGTTTTAACTGGGACATGGCGAACCAAAAGTTGTCATTTGAGGAGGTCCGGTTCAAAATGGCGGTAAAACCCTCCGATTCATTGAACTTTACTTCTGGGTTGGCCGATTTTGACTTGAAGGATCTCACGATCAGGGCTCACAGCGTCACCTCCGTGGATGTGGCGGACGTCCGGGTTTTTCCTTTCGACAGGAACCTGGTATTAAGAAAAAATGCAGTCATCGATTCACTGACACAAGCAACCATCGTAAGCAAGGATACGTCGCTTGTACACAAGATCATCAATGCCACCGTAACCATCAGTGATGATAAAAAATACAATGCCAGTGGTTCCTACCAGTACAAGGATATAGCCGGGAGGGAATTTCCAATCACTTTCTCAGATATTCAACCCGATAAAGCGGGGATTTCAACCGGTAAGGGGCAGATTACACCTGAAGGCAATTTTAACCTGAGTCCGGCATTCAAGTATTACGGATTGGTCGAATGGAACAATAATGAAAGATTCCTCCTCTTCGACGGGCAAACCCAGTTGAGCCACACCTGCCCGAACATAACCCTGCAATGGATAAGGTTTACCAGCAGGATCTTTCCCGATTCCGTCTCCATTCCAATCGATTCACTCACAACCAACGACCAGAATGAACGGTTGTTCAAAGGATTTTTCCTTTCAAACCAACCGGTCGAGCTTTACTCAACTTTTGTCGGCCCGCATACCCGTTACAGCGACCAGCTATTGATATCGGCTTCAGGTCAATTGTGGTATGATGAAAAGAAGGAGCGATACCTGTTAGCCTCACCCGCAAAAAAAGCTGATCCCGAAGCTGACGGCCCTATCCTTACCCTAGATGCAAAGTCCTGCATCACTGTAGCCAACGGGCCTTTGACTCTTGGAGTCGATCTTGGACAAGTAAAACTTAACGGGGCCGGAACCCTGGTTCACGATCTCGTTAAAGACACCATACAGGGATCGGTGATCATGATGGTAGATTTCTTTTTCGATCCCAAGCTGTTGGAGTTCATGGCCAAATCGATCAATAATGCATCCGGACTTGAACCGGTTAATTACAGTAATCCTGAATTTCGTGATGCATTCAAAGATCTTCTGGGGAGAACCAAAGGCGAAGAACTGCTGGAACAAATCAGTCTGACCGGTAAATGGAGGAAGATACCGGATGAATTGCTTCATACCCTGGTGTTTACTGATGTCCATTTCAATTGGAATCCTGAAACCGGATCCTATCAGTCAACTGGTAAATTAGGGATTGGCAACATCATGGAAGAAGCGGTCAACCGGAAAGTGAACGGTTACATTGAGGTGGTTCATCGCCGTGGCGGCGATGCACTTACGATGTATATTGAACTTGACCGTCAGAATTATTTCTTCCTTTCCTATACCCGTGGAGTCATGAGCTGTGTTGCCGGTCCGGGTTTAGAAAAGTTCAACACCATGATCCGTGGAACAAAAGAAGGGAAGCTTAAACAACAGTCCGGTCCCGGAGAAACTGAATATCAATATTATATGGGAACTTACCAGCAGGTTTCGGAGTTTTTAAGGAGATTCAATGTTGAACGATAACAAATATCTTAAGTATCATCGGTCAACCTCCCACAGATCCAGGTTCTCGATCCTGTCCTTATTGATCTCAAATCGCACTGCCGTCCGTACCTGGTGAATCCCATATTTCCCGGCGGCCCCCGGATTAATATGGAGCATCTGCCTGTCGGGTTCGTTTTTGATTTTGAGGATATGTGAATGGCCGCAAATGAAAAGTTTGGGTTTAAACTCATTCAGGCGGTGAACCACTTCATTCAGATAATGGCCTGAATAAAAGCCAATGTGTGTGATAAGCACCCTTACTTTCTCAACGGTAAATTCAGCAAATTCAGGCAATTCCCTCCTGACTTCCCATCCGTCGATATTACCGTATACTCCACGGAACACCCTGCCGTTGCCTAATATTTCGATAAGGTTTGCATCACCGAGATCTCCGGCATGCCAAATTTCATCGCAATCCTTGAAAAAATCCAATAGGGGCTGGTCAACAAAACCATGGGTGTCTGATAAAAGTCCGATTCTGATCATGCAGCAAATATAATCAGTTGTGGAATTTTTACATTTACACCAATAATTATAAACAATAACCGATGAAAAAGCTCATTACGTTAATTATGACCATTTTCCTTGTTGCAGGCATTCAATCAACGCATGCCCAGGAAGCCAAGGATCCCAAAAAGATCTATAATCCTGAAGCCAATGCCAGGGAGGAAATCAGTGCCGCGGTAAAAAAAGCCAAGGCTGAAGGTAAACATGTCATGGTTCAGGTTGGAGGCAACTGGTGCGGGTGGTGTATCATGTTCCATGCCTTCATCAATGAAGATGCCGATATCAAAAAACTGATCGCTGACAATTATGTTTTTACCCTGCTGAATACCAGCAAAGAGAATAAGAACGAAGAGGTTTTAAGAAAATACAAAAATCCCGGTCGGTTGGGCTATCCTGTTTTCCTCATTCTGGATGCCAAAGGGCAGGTCATTCACACCCAGGACTCCGGACTATTGGAAGAAGGAAAAGGCTACAATAAAGTTAAAGTCATGACTTTTTTACGCAACTGGTCTCCGGCGGCCCTGGATCCCAAGAATTATAAGTTCTAGCAGCGCTCACACCTATCCCCTGCCTCAAGGCTCGTGGAATGACTAACCTCTTATAGTTATGCATCTTTTTTACGCCCCCGGCCTTTCTGATCATTCCGACTTTACCTTAAGTCCGGAGGAATCACATCACGCAGTCAGGGTATTAAGGCTAAGCATCGGAGATGAGATTATTCTGGTTAACGGGAGGGGTGGCTGGTACCAGTCAAGGATCACCCACCCCGCTCCAAAAGCCTGCAGGGTTGAAATTATGAAAGCCCTGCAGGATGTAGGCAAACCCGGCTATGATCTGCATATTGCCATTGGACCAACCAAGCAAATCGACCGCTATGAGTGGTTTCTTGAAAAGGCTACCGAAATTGGCATCAGTGAAATCACACCACTGATTTGCGAACACTCGGAACGCAAAGACGTTAAGACAGAAAGAGTTATGAGGATCGTAGTCGCGGCAATGAAACAATCACTTAAGGCTTTTCATCCCATCATTCATGAACCTGTGCCATTTAAAAACTTCATCAAAGGCAGTTTTCCGGGCGTTAAAACCATTGCCCATTGTCAGGTGGGAGATAAAATCTGGCTAAACGAAGCTTATCGACGCGATCAACCGGTGACCATACTGATCGGACCTGAAGGAGATTTCAGTGATAAAGAAATCGCGCTGTCAAAAGACGGTGGCTATTTGCCGGTAACACTCGGCAGCAGCCGTTTAAGAACCGAAACAGCAGGCATTGTGGCCTGTCAGACTATTTCCTGGCTGGCGCTGAACAGTTAGTTTTTTAGGAACAGATTTATTTGTTATCTTGTAATGGGTTGGTATCAGCCCGAATAACCTCACGGAATTATGTTGGGACGTACAAGAAACAAGCGGCAACTTGACATTTTCGAGGTACCGATCGAACGGTTCATTGATAGGAATCATGAGTTTGTTATCGGAGCCGATCACATTAACTGGGAGTCGGTTGAAGAGTATTTCAAACCCTTCTATTCCACCCGCGGCCGTCCGGGCATTCCTCCACGGAAAATTATCGGGATGCTCCTCCTGAAGGAAAGATTCAGTTTGAGCGATGAAAAGGTTCTTAAAATATGGCCTGAGAACCCCTATTGGCAATATTTCTGCGGTGAGGTTCACTTTCAGACTGATAAGCCATTTACTGCCGGTGAACTGACCCGTTTCAGGCACAGGATCGGCGAAACAGGGATGGAAATGATCAGAAATATCACTTTTCAGGAGTTTGGTAAGCCGGACGGAAAGAAATATGAAGCTTACTCCGACCGGAAGAAGAGGAGTTTTTGGAGAAGGTTAATAGGTTAAGAGAGGTTAAGAGAGGTTAAGAGAGGTTAAGATAGAGTTGGTTTGATATGGATAGGCGTGCGTCGGTGGCCGCATCATTTTATCCTTCCGATCCGGCAGAATTAAGAAAAATGGTTGCAGGATTTTTGAAATCCGCAAAACCTGGTATCATGGCTGGTCCCGTCAGGGCACTCCTGGTGCCCCATGCCGGCTATGTATTCTCAGGCGGGGTGGCTGCTTCAGGATTTAACCAGCTGGATCCGGATAAGCAATACATGAAAATCTTCATACTGGCTTCTTCGCATCGGGTGAGTTTTGGTAAAGCCTCGGTGTATACCGGCGGCGATTACCTGACCCCTCTTGGCAGAGTTGAGGTAGATACCGAAACCTCCCGGGAATTGATTTCCCGTT
>Ga0172379_10009503_pt1 | contig 11979 bp, 9 predicted proteins | sample GrowelOW334metaG_FD_119756 | JGI IMG/M metagenome (GOLD analysis project Ga0172379, IMG submission 119756) | Groundwater microbial communities from an aquifer near a municipal landfill in Southern Ontario, Canada - Groundwater well OW334 metaG | ecosystem: Environmental > Aquatic > Deep... | reverse complement strand
TTCAGGGATAAATCACGAAATAGAAACTGCAATAAATGACAAAAAAAAGATATATTCTTATATACGTCTAGGGTTGTTTGGTTTCGGTGATAATACTGATAGACCTGAAATCAGGGAGTTTAAAGGATTTCAATGATTGGAAGAATTGACGAAGGGACTCAGGGTTTATAAACCCATGCCCCGCCTCTCTTCCGGCTGGCGGCGAGGTAATACTCACTTGGCCATCGGATAAAATTGAAATCTACAAAAGCATTGACGATTTCAGGCAAAATGGAACACCCCTGATAAGCCCGCAGACAATCAAGGTTTCCGATTTTCCACAGGTGCAGAATCCGCATCTGCCCTATGTCTTGAATCCGATCAAGGAGTCTTCTGTTGGAAAAGACATCCTTGTCTGCACTTCATACAAATGTCCAGATGGGACAGTGGTGGAGGATAAAATAAGAATTACAGTGATTGGGGTGGGGAAAGTCGAGTGGATTGCCAAGGACAGTCCTCTGGACAAAAATGAAAACCCGGGAGGAGGGTTGAGGATATTCCCAGACAAAAATGAAGCATCCGACACGGCTGACCGCAGCAAGGTTATTGTTAAAGCAACCATAAGTCCGAAAATTAAGGATATTCCTGTCTATCTCAAGATATTTGATGTAGACGATCCTTCCTCTGACAAAGCGCCTGTTGATGATGAAGACGACCAACGCCTCCTTGGATATTGACATGGGCGTTGCGGAAGATATTACGGTGGATCCCATGTCTACTGACATATAGCACTACCCAACATTATTTTGCGGACATGGATTTCTTTATGTCCGTACCCAGTTCGTAAGCCAGCACGATCCTGAATCCCATGTTGTCGTAGGAGGACTCGGGGCTGTCGAAGCCCCGGTAGGATGAGGTGCATTTATCAGACGGTTCGTCCCAAGCTCCGCCACGGTTGACCCTGCTCGAACCTGATTTACCGCCTGTAGGATTTTCAAGAGACTTGCCTTTGATGTCGCCATACCAGTCAAGGCACCATTCCCAGACGTTGCCGTGCATATCGCATATTCCCCAGGCGTTGGGCTGATATTTCCCGACCACTGAGGTTTTGTCGCAGCCGTCGTCATGCTTTCTGTCCTGGTGTCCCAGTTTGTTTGTATTGGCTTTGTCACAGTAGTTGCCATATTTGAAGAACTCATCCGCAGGGTTGCCGAAACTAAACACCGTGTCCGTACCCGCCCTACAGCAGTATTCCCATTCAGCTTCAGTCGGCAGACGGTAGACATATCCCTCCGGCATGGATTTCTTCTTCCGTTCCTTTTCCGTAAGCAACCTGCAGAACTCCTGCGCATCATTCCAGGACACCCTTTCAACAGGGGCGTTGAAGCTCTTGTATGCGCTTGGGTTCTTGCTCATTATCTTTTCGTACTGCATCTGGGTGACCTCGTATTTGCCGATCCAGAACGGCTTTGTGATTTTTACCTGCACCTGCGCCGCCCCGCCCATCTTGAACTCTCCTGCGCTTATCGGCACGAAGAGCATATTGAGTACAGGGACAAGCATCGGCTTTTCAAACTGGTTGCCGTAGGTGTTTCCAGCTTCGCCAAGGAGCGTATCAAGGAACTGCCCCTTGTCCCTGAGGAAATTTGTGCCACGGTATTTCTCCCTGTACGCTGTGATCGCCTTCTGTAGCTTTTCCAGTTCGCTTGCGGTCATCTTCTTCTGTGCCAACTCAGCCTTGAGCCTGTCGGAATTCGCCTTGGCCACCTTGAATCCTGCACCATAAAGAAGGGCGGAAAGTTCCTTCTCCGCTTCGTAGTCTTCAAGGGCGGAAAGGACACCTTCTATCTTGTCAGCAGGACAGTTCTTGGCTTCAAGTTCAGACTTCACCTCATCGGCATTGAGGGAACGTCCTTTCAGCCCCGCTTTGCCTAACAGCTTGATCATTTCCTCCCTGGAATCGGCATCGGCCTTTTCCTTCTGCAACTGGAACATGTACTTGCAAAACGCCTCAGAAAGTTCCCCGCTGTCCTTTAAAGACTCTTCGGCCTTTGCAAAGTCCTTGTATTGCCCAAGGGCGATTAGTCCGGCATAGATGTTCCTGGCTTCAGTCGGCATTTTCGCTGCATGCCTGAGCTTTTCGGTTTCAGTCAGCTTCCTTGCCGGGAGATCCATCTTGGCCGTAATAACACCCTTCTTCTCCTCTATGGAAATCCTGTCCGCCTTTACCTCCCTTACGATTACTTTCCGCATGCCGTCCATGGTGTCTATACTGACTTCCTTGCCTATATCTGCGGTAAAAGATTCGAGTACTATTTTATCGATACCGAGCATTGACTCCAGATTGCCCCTGAGCTTATCCAGTGCTGTTACGGAATTGGGATATGCGCTGCCGTCAGAAACTTTCTTAACTTCAGCAAGTGCATCCTCGTATTTATTGTTGACCAGCTTCAGGACGATAGAGTCCAGAAACTCGTTGAACTTCCCCTTTTCCGCCTCATCGCTCTTTGCCTTGGTCGGGCTTGCAGTTTCCTTAACCTTGTATTTTGGAATATCTGCAATCGGACTGACAACGGCATCTTTGGACAGTTGCGCGTTCACCATTTCCATTATCTTCCTGTCGGCAAGAGCTTCATACTCGGAGCCTGCAAGTTTTATTTTAACTTCACGGAACTTGGATATGACTTTTTCACTGTCATCGGTATTGTCCTTTGCGAAGGCAAGAACCTCATCCCATATTTCCTTCCTGTCCATCTTCTTTTCAATTGCCGGTGCCATTGGGTTGATAGTTGCGATCCGGACAGGCTTTGCTTCAACGGCTTTTACGGGGGAAGTTTTGTCCTGTTTAATGTCAGGAACAGGTGGCTGACTGCTCTGAACTGCAGGCAATGCTTCCTGAAGGCTCGGCTTACCCTTGAATAATACCATGCCGAAGACAACCGCTACGACAATCAAGATAACTGCAATTGCAGTAAAGACTCTGGCTGAACTACCCGAAGATTTCTTGGGATAGTCGGATTTTGACTGACTTGATGTTTTTCCTGAAGAACTCCGCTGACCGCCTGTCTGAGTTCCAGACACGATCCTTGCGATCGTAACCTGTTTCCCTGGAAACTTCCCCGCCATGGCGGCATCAATGTTCCTGATAACTTCCTTCCAGTTTTCACCCCGGTCTTCCGGGTTCTTGGACATCATGATGTCTATCAGGGCTGAACACGGGGCGGATACTGCGGGATTCCTCCTGTCCGCAGGTGGAAGGGGATCTGTTATATGCCGGGTCACTATCCCCATCGGGTTCTCGGCGCTATACGGGGTATATCCGGTCACGATATGGTAGAAGGTTGCACCCAGTGAATACACGTCGCTCCTGAAATCAATGTTTTTTCCGCCGCGCGCCTGTTCCGGGCTTATGTAATGAGGTGTACCCATTATTCCGCCGACCGTAATTGTCATGGAGGAATCGCCTGAAATGCACTTTGAAAGCCCGAGATCCATAAGGCGGACTTTCCCCCTGTCGTCGATCATGATGTTCGCGGGCTTGATGTCGCAGTGCAGCAGCTTGAACTCGTTCCATGCGTAGTCAAGGGCTTTTGCCATGTCACGGACTATCCTGAGAGACTCCTCCTCAGGAATCGACTTGTTCAGGGAAATGCGGGTTTCGAGATCAATGCCGTCAACATAGGTCATGGCCAGGAAGTAGAATCCCTTGTCGACCCCGGCATCAAAGGCGGTGACGATGTTGGGATGCTCAAGCTTGGCAGAGTTCCTCACTTCCCTGAGAAACCTGCCCACAAACTCAGGGTCGTTTGTGTGGGCAGGTGAAAGTATTTTGAATGCGACCTTGCGTTCCATCGCGGTGTGATGCGCCAGCCAGACCTCGCCCATGCCGCCCTTGCCGATGGGCTTTTCAAGCACAAACCCGCTTATTTCCAGACCGGGGTAGATGACATTTGCGGGGATGACTACGGAAGCCGAGCACCCCGGACATGTCGCCGCCTGTCCGAGATGGGCGGCGTCGGTGGCAAGAGATGATTTGCATTGCGGGCATGTAAAAATAATATCGGGCATCTTTTTCCGGCAGTTTATGAGTTTCAGGATTCCTTCACGGGCGGCTTGATGTCGGGTTTGGTCTGACCGCTGCCGGACTCCCTGAGATCCGGGAACTTGTCCAGGAAATCATATTGCAGGTTCTTTATGTAGAGGAGCGGAGAACGCACGAAAATAATCTCATTCCCTTTGACACCCGGTATCTGTGGTTCGTCCTTGCTGAGGTGATGAACTACTCCCTTGACGATGGCGCAGGGGTCACGGGCAACGCATTTTATGCGGTATACGATGAAATCCCCGGAGTTGAACTGGGATGTGTCGGGTTCAATGCTGGTCATTGCGGGGATGACCATCGTCCTGCGGTAGGCTATGACCTTGCCCGACTTGGTTTCCAAAGGCGGGAAAAGACTCCTGTCCTTGATTTCCTTTTCATTGCAGCTTCTTATTGCAGCCTCAAGCGTCCTCGCCGCCTCCGCGTAAGGTGTTTTCGCATAGGACTTCTGTATCTGTCTGCCGGTCTCCTCGGCTTTCTTCAGATCTCCGGTGTTGACTGCGGTAACAGCAAGAGCCAGCAACGCCTTCGGCGCCAGATCGTCATCGCCTTTTTTCCCCTTCTCGCCCAGCGACTCGAAAATGCCGTACACCTTCTGCCTTTCGGAAGGCCTGTTTGCCAGAATGCATGCGTACAGATACGATATCCGCCTGTACAAATCCTGCTTCTTGTGTTTTGAATTCGCAATGATATCCGCCAGGATCTTCTCGGCCTGCGTGTTTTTGTTGTCGGAAAACAGGCAGTACGCCATTGCCAGGTTTGCCGCGTCCCGGGCATATGTGCCGGGCTTCAAGTCGTCGTCAAGCAACAGATTCTTGAACATCTCCCGGGCAATATCCTTTTCCTCGGAAACGAAATAGAAGCATGCCAGGGACAGCTGTCCGACGTGTTTCTGATGGATTCTCCTCCTGCATTCGCCGGGCAACAGATAGAAATCGTCCAGAAGTCCGGCAAGCAGTGACGGCAGCGTATCCGGCAAGGATATTATCCTCGCTTTTCCGGGCTTCATCGCTTTTTTATACATTAGGGCCGCCTCGGCCTTATCTCCTTTTTCACCCAGAAGAAATCCACGGAAAAGGTTTGCCCTTGTCTCAATGTTCGGAAGATACCATGGTGCCGTAACACGGTTGGCAATGCTCTCGGGAAGCACCACAGTCCTTATGAGGTTCCCGCAGTCATCCGGCTTCAGGAACAGCTGGGGAATCTCATCGACAACATCTTTTTTCAAGGCCTCGTTTATCCCCTTGATTTCAATCTTGCGGGTGGAGTCGGAAATGACTTTCAGCGTTTCCTGGAATTTTGTGATGAGAGCCAGTGCGTCATTCACAGATTTCTCACCGGTACCTGTCCGATACGTAAGCACGGCCTCGTTATAAAGCGCCTCCTCCCTGTAAAGCCCGCAGGGATCGCTCTCGTAAAAGTCGGAATACGTTTTCAACGCCTCCCTGGTTTTTCCCAGTCTGGCTAGGCAGTGCCCCGTGTAGCAAGTACCCGCATCTCTAAGAGTGCCGTCCTTTATTTTCCCGTACCAGGAGATTGCCTCTGCATATTTTCCATCAAGTTCTGCAACCCGCCCAAGACGATACCATGCGTAATCTTCGCCGTAAGCCTTGATGTCGTAGAGATGCCGGGCTTTCTCGTAGAGATCCTTGGCGAACTTTTTGAGTTCTTCCAGGTTCTTCAGCTTCTCCAAGTTCTCCTTGCACACTGCTGAAGTATCACCCTCTGAACTCTTCTTCAGGACAAAGTTCAGGATGCTCTTACAACTCCTCATGCAGTCGAGGTAGTCCTTCATCTCAAACCGGATCCTGGACTTCAGCCACATCGCCCTGACGAAGAGCAGGTTGGACTGGTTCGTCTTCTCGTCATAGAAGTTAGAAGAATATATCGCATCCTCATACTTCTTCCTGAGCAGCTGGGTCTCGCCCATTTCGAGATAGAAGTCGTCGGGTTTGCTTCCGGCTAGCCCCTTGAGAGCCTCAAACGCCCTGTCATCCTGCCCGCTCTTCCGGTAGGCTGTCGCAAGAAGAAGGGCGGTTCTGCACTTATCCTTGTCGCTCATCCCTTTTGCCTCCGCCATCTTGACAAGCTTTGCTATCGCGGCCTTATAGCGTTCCTGATCGACAAGCGCCTCCGCGCTTTTAATCTCCTTTTCAAAGCCGGTGCCGGCATGGACACGGAATATGCAGGCACTCCCAAGAACCAGAATCGCCAATGAAATTTTAAAACATGGTTTCACAAGATCACTTGCCTCCGTTTTTCAACATGGATTCAACAGATTCATTTCCGTAAATCAGTTTTCCCTTCCAGTATAATATTGGTGTCTTATCGCCCTTGCTTTTCAGCTTCTCCTCAATCTCGACAAGAAAAAGGAAGTTCTCATTCCTGTCAATGTCAACCTCGACCACGACAGGTTTCCCCTTGAAGTGCTCCCTGTCAAATAGCTGTGGAAGCAACATCCTTCTCAGATAGTTGCACCCTGGACAGTTCTTTCCGGCGAAGATCCATGCCCCGGCTTCGGGATACTTCTCAATGCCACCTTCCCTGTAGTCCCTGAACTCAATCTGGAATCCCGCTTCATCCGCCTTCTCGCCATTCCCTGTGACGCCCTTGTCCTTTGGTGGTTCGGAATTTTCCTCCGCCACAGTGAACTTTACTGGAATGCCGATGTCCTTTGCATTGCCCTCTATCTCGATCTGGCATATTATGCTTTTGTTGAAACTGCCCGACAATCCTTCAGCATCAATACTGAACCGGATATCTTCGTCACTGTTTGCTTTTACAGCATCGGGGAGAACCTTGAATTTGAAGCAGTCCTCCTGATAGTTCCACTCGCGTATCCTGACTGCCTTGTTCAAACTGTTCCTTATCGTTATCTTGAAACCCCTGTCTTCCCCGAAAGCCTTGAGCCTGCCTGCGTCCACGCCGGACTTCGGCTTGATTTCCACTGTCAATCCGTCATCGTTCTTGTTTATCAAAACTTCCAAGTCTGATTCCGCAAGAACAAAAGATGCCAAAAAGAGCATCAGGCAGAAGCATAGATATTTACATGTTGTTATCAAAAAAACTTGATTTCAGTTGTGATTTTAGTTGTAGTTGGGTTAAGGTGCGCAGGAGACAGCACAGGCCTGTGAATACTGATGTCTTTGTAAAATCCAATGTCATCCATTAATTCAAAAATCCACTCATCCGTCTCCTGGGGGGATGACACTGTTTACTTTTCAATTTTCAGCGCCCTGGCCTTGACTTTTGCCTCCTTCAGGATTTTCCTTGCGCTGTCGTCGAGGGCGTATCTGTTCCGGTAAACGACTTCTTTTATTCCGGCGTTGATTATCATTTTCGAGCAGATGAGACACGGGCTGAAGGTTGTATATATTGTCGAATCCTTGACGGCAATTCCGTGATATGCGGCCTGGACAATGGCGTTTTCCTCGCCGTGACTGCAGAGGCATTCTCCGAGTTTTGTGCCGGGAGGGGCGGTTGACGCGCATCTTTCGCATCCGCCTTCGTGACAGTTTTTAATTCCGCGCGGAGTCCCGTTGTAGCCGGTGGAGATAATCCTTCCGTCCTTGACTATGACTGCGGCGACATGTCTGCGCATGCAGTTGCTTCTTGTTGCCACGACTTCGGCAATATCCATGAAGTAGCGGTCCCAGGTCGGCCTTTTTGTTTTTTTATTGGATTCGGACATGCCTGGCTCCTTCCTTATTTCAATTTCCAGCATCCAATGGAATTGATTCCCGTTGTTTTTTATCTATAACCTCTGGACATTCCGTGTCCGATATTGGATGTCTATTCAGTCTCCGGTGCTTGCCAGGTTTATAATATCCGGTGCGACCCTGGAAATAAGCTCAGCCGACATATCCATGACTTCTTTTGAAGAGCCTGCCCGGAGGGCTTTTTCGACGAGTTTGTGCGCATCATGCATTTTCAGGCTTCTTATCAGCCGTCTGACCGGACCGATTGACGCCGGGGTCATGCTGAGTTCGTGTATCCCCAGTCCGACAAGAATCGGGGTGTATCTCGGATCGCTTGCCATTTCCCCGCACACGCTGACCCATATTTTATGTTTTCTTGCAGCGAGCATTACGGTTTTCATAAGCTTGAGAATTGCAGGGTTGGCGGGCTGGTAGAGATATGCGACTTTTTCGTTTGTCCTGTCAACTGCCATTGTGTACTGGACAAGGTCATTGCTTCCAATGCTGAAGAAGTCAACTTTCGGGGCGATAAAATCGGACATTATTGCGGCTGAAGGTATTTCAATCATGATCCCGGTTTCGATTTTCTGATCGAACGGGATTTTATTTTTAATCAGATCCCCTTTGACTTCACGTATTATGACGTTAAGCTCGTCAACCTCCTCCGGGGAGGTTATCATCGGGAACATTATCTTGACTTTCCCGTGTGCCGAAGCCCTGAGTATGGCCCTTATCTGGACGGTCATGATATCCTTGCGTTCGCGGAAAAGTCTTACCGCGCGGCATCCCAGGAAAGGGTTGGCTTCATGATGCGGGGTGATTATGTCCGAAAGTTTGTCGCCGCCCACATCAAAAGTCCTGATGATGACGGAATGCCCCTCCATCCCCGATGCGAGTCCGGAATAAATCGAATACTGCTCTTCTTCGGAGGGAACATTGTGGCTGCTTATAAGAAGATATTCGGTCCTGAAAAGTCCGACACCTGCGGCACCGTAAAGTTTTGCATTCAAAAGTTCCGCCGGCTTGTCGATATTGGCCGCAAGCTGTACGCGGAAACCGTCGAGAGTTTCAGGCCTGAGATTGCTTTCCTTGAGCATTTCATCGTAGAACTTCTGCTCCTTGGTCTCTTTCTCCGCATAAAGCGCCAGCGTTGACTGTCCGGGATTTACGATTATGTTGCCCGCATGTCCGTCTATAATCACAAGATCGCCGTTCCTTATCAGCGTCAGTATGTTTTCCTGGATGCCTACAACGGCCGGAATCTGCATGGAGCGGGCCATGATGGCGGTATGCGAAGTGCGGCTTCCTGACTCGGTTGCAAACGCCTGGACGTTTTCCCGGTCTACCCCCGCCGTGTCGGAGGGGGTCAGATCATGGGCGATTATCACCCTCTGTCCGGGAAGATGATCCAGGAAGTAATCCTCCCTGCCGTGGAGGTTTTTAAGTATCCTTTCGGACACATCCCTTATGTCGGACGCCCTTTCCCGGAAATACTTGTCCTCGATTGATGATATGGCGACGATATAGCGCTGAATGGTCTTGCTGAAGACATAGTCAATGTTCTTCATGTCTTTCCTGACGGTATCCTCAATTTCGTCCATGAGTGTTTTGTCATCGAGGATGAGGAGGTGGGCGTCGAAGATTTTCGAATCCTCTTCGGAGAGGATTTTAAGGATTTTAAGCTGAAGCTCCTGAATTTGTCCGCGTGTCTTGTTCAGAGCCTCCCTGAAACGGGCGATTTCACCTTCAACTTCCGGGGAGGTGATTCTCCTCTGTTCCACGGAAAACTCATTTTTCTTCAGGATGAGAACTGTGCCGATGGCGATGCCCGGCGATGCCGGTATGCCGTGGAATACGGATTCTTTGGCAAGGGGTGCCATAAAACTTATTCCTCGTTAAATTTGCTCTCAATAAGGGCGGTAATGGCAAGATGGGCGGCATCAGCATCGTCTCCGCTGATAGTCAACTTGATTTTTGAGCCGCAGCCGGCAGCAAGCATAAGTAGCCCCATGAGACTTTTCCCGTTAACCACGTCACCGTCTTTTTCGACAAGTATTTCAGATTTGAACGAAGATGCGATCTGTACAAAAAGTGAAGCCGGTCTGGCGTGGAGGCCAAGCGAGTTTTTTATCTCATGGGAAACGCATATCTGTTTAATAGTTTCAGTCATATCTCAATTTGGAAATCCCTGTTGCCGATTTTAAAAATCAAAACAATGTGAATATAACTCGGATTGCATTAAATTAAAGGCGTATAAAGTGCTTTACTTTTATATTCTTATCCAGTAGGTTATTGAAAAAAAACACAATATTTTTTCCGGAAAAACCATGAGGACATCATAAAAACACCGAAAAACATCCTGAAACATGCTGTTTTCGCCCTTTTGATAATGGGCCTTACACCCTTCAATACCGGAAAGACGGATTTCTTCTGTGTTTCTGTTTTTGCATTGGCGCCACCGCCAGCAGTTAATGCCAAATGCGCTAAATGCGGAAAGGAAATAAAACCCGCAGACTCCGCGCTGAGAACTCAGGACGGCAAGATATTCTGCAGTGAAAAATGCTTTAAGTCGTCATTGCCGGTATGCAGTATCTGCGGCAGGATTCTTTCAGGAGGCTTCAAAAGCAAAGACGGAAAGCGTTTCTATTGCTCGGAGAAATGCCTTTCAACCACATGGCCCGCCTGTTCCATGTGCGGGAAGAAAGTTCCCGAAGGTGTGAGCATATCCGGAGCCGGGGGAAAAGGCTTTTTCTGCAATATCTGCGCCTCGAAACCGAAATGTTTCTGCTGTGACATGCCTGCAAACTGCGGCAAGCTTGATGATGGCCGCCGGATTTGCCCGGAATGCGCAAAGACATCTGTAATGGAGGAATCTGAAATGCTGGCGATATCCAGGGAGGTCAGGGGTAAAATGAAAGAAAAGCTCAATCTCGGCACAGACCACAGGATATTGTTCAAGTTCGCCGACGTGTCCGAGCTTTCCCGAAAGACTCCTGTAAAACAGGAGGGCATGGAGCTTGGACTCTATCTTTTCGAGGAAATTACTGAAAGGACAGTTACAACCAGAGGTGCCATATCCGGGGGGACGGTCACAAAAACCGAAGATGACAGAGTTGTGAAAAAATACACTGTTTATCTGCTTTACGGCATGACAAGAAGCAAGCTGACAGAAGTTCTGGCCCATGAAATCGCGCATGACTGCATGCAGTTGAATTACAGGAACATCACTGACCTGAAAATAAAAGAGGGCTGGGCTGAGTATGTTGCCGCCCGCGTGAATTCGCTTTACGGCAGGGATTACATGAACAGGCGAATGGAGGAAAATCCCTCGGATATTTACGGGGGGGGCTACCGTTTTATTTCAAATATAGCTGAAAAGGGGGATGCGGCACTTAACGCATTTCTTGAAAAGTATGACGCCGAGTCCAAAGGAAAAAAATAGAAATGGACGAACCAGGGAAAAATCCGGATCTTTCAAAAGTCTGGTGTGTCATACCCGTATACAATAACGCGACAACGGTTGTGGATGTGGTCAGGCGCTGTCACCGTCAAATTTGCAACGTCCTGGTTGTCGATGACGGGAGCACCGATATTGACCTGAGGGGGAAACTCGGGGATTTGGATATACATGTCATTCGCCATGAGACTAACAGGGGGAAAGGGGCGGCAATCATTTCCGCACTGGATTTCCTCCGGAAATGTGACGCAACTTATATGATCACAGTGGATGCCGACGGACAGCACTACCCGGAGGATATCCCCTCGTTTTTTCCCCTGATTGCGGATAACGATTGCACCATGGTGATCGGTTGCCGCGACTTTTCTGTCGCCAATATCCCAAATTCCAGCAGGGTCGGGCGCAGAATATCCAATTTCTGGATGAAGATTGAAACCGGACTCGACATTTCCGACTGCCAGAGCGGTTACCGCGCATATCCGGTCAAGAGCCTGCTTCAGATGAATTTTATCTGCCGCCACTACAATTTTGAAACCGAAGTGCTTGTGCGCGCGGCATGGGGCGGTCTGGAATTCAAATGTCTTCCCGTGAGAACATTGTATCCCGAATCCCGTCTCAGGATTTCACATTTCAGACCCTGTCGGGACAATCTGAGGATATCTTTAATACATTTTCACTTCGTGATTCTTCGTCTTCTCCTAACGCCGACACAAAAACTGACGGGAAAAAAGATTCTCTGAATCCGG
>Ga0172379_10009502_pt1 | contig 11979 bp, 14 predicted proteins | sample GrowelOW334metaG_FD_119756 | JGI IMG/M metagenome (GOLD analysis project Ga0172379, IMG submission 119756) | Groundwater microbial communities from an aquifer near a municipal landfill in Southern Ontario, Canada - Groundwater well OW334 metaG | ecosystem: Environmental > Aquatic > Deep... | reverse complement strand
TTTTCAGTCGATCCACCAAGAGCAAATTCATCCATATTTGTCCTACCCAAGAAAATAGCTCCTTGTTTTTTTAATTTCTCTATAACTGTCGCATCATATGAGGCTACATAATTTTCAAGCATTTTAGAAGCAGAAGAAACCTTTCTACCCTTAATCAAAATATTGTCCTTAATCGCGAGAGGAATTCCCAAAAGAGGATATGATTCCCCTTTTGTAATTCGGGCATCTGCATCTTTTGCTTGTTCTAATACATCATCAAAAACTTCAAGATATGCATTGAGTTCTTTGTTTTTCTTTTCAATCTCTTTTAAATAAGCTTGCGCCAAATCAACAGCAGAAAATTCTTTGCTGTCTAGAGCTTTTCTGGCTTTTATTATTGTTAAACTTTTTAAATCAATCATAAACTACAAAATCTTTTTTACTTTTAAAAATCCATCATGAGAATCTGGAAATTGCTTTATAATTAACTCTTTTGAAGATTCACACGGTTCTCCGTCTTCTCGCCAAATATTTTTCAAATCATAATCGGCTTCTACTTCACTTACTTTTACTTCTTCAATCTGCTTCACATAACCTAAAATACTATCCATATCGGAAAGCAGTTCTTTCTTTTCTCCTTCTGTAAGCTCTATTCTGGCAAGTTGTGCGAGATTTTCAACATCTTTTATTTCCATAAATTATTTTTTAGATTTCATTTTATTATAACTTGATATTACAGAGGTAATGTAATCACCAGAACATCCGAGATTCTGAATCTTGTTTTGGTCAACATTATTTTCTAAAAATAATCCAAGTGTTCCATAAAAATATATTTGACTGGCATATTTACTCAAATTTCCAACGTCTGGAGCATTAAAAGACGGAGTACTTTTGCTTTCATCTACTGATTTGACTATGCCAAGAGGGCAAGAAATATACTGACCAGCCAAATTTTTTCCATTAATATCTATTAACGCACTGTCTTGGCCATAAGAAAGCTTGAAGTGGCAGGTACTTTGATTGTTGTCTCGAATAATTTCGAATGTATTTGGAAATAAAACATCTTTTAAAACAGCTTTAGCTTCTGTGCAATTCAAAGCACTATTACCCAGACAAGTTAGTACAGCATCATCTTCGTATGTTTTAGGATCTTTTAAATCCGGCGTCGTTCCAATTCCACAATCTTTTACCGAATTAATAACTATCGGTTCTGTTACTAAATCCGTCTCTGGTGTGTCACTAGTTTTATTAAAAATGCTTCCGATTTTGTCAAAATTAAAAGAATTTGTCGCAAAATTTAAAAATTCAGTTATTTGTGGTTGATAAAAGTACCAAGAAAATACACAAGCCAAACCTAAAATGATAAAAATGGTATTCTCTATAATTGCCTTATATGATTTTCTGGTATTTATTACTCCTCCCATGACAACAGTATTTTGAGCAACTTTACTTTGCTCAACAAAAGTCTGCATCGGAATCAAAGTTCTAAATGCTTCGCTTATATCAGCTTCACCCCACCCACCTTCATTGACTAATACCACATGAATATCTTCACGCTTGCGTCCTTTTGCGAGCTCACTTTTTATATACCCCATGAGTTCTGGTGTAATCATAAAATAATTATAACACAAAAACACGAAAAAGAGCCAGTGTTTTTCAGCTTGATATTACTATTATTTCTTGTTTTTAGATTGCCATTCTTCTACCAATATAAGAAGTGGTGAAGCAAAGAAAAGTGAAGAATAAATACCAAAGAAAAGACCAATAGTTAAAATAAGCGCAAAATTCTTTGTCGTCTCTGGACCAAACAAATAAAGCGGAACAAGAACGAAAATAATCGTAAGGGTAATGTTGATTGAACGAACAATCGTTTGGCTGGTACTTGTACCGACTATCTCTGCGAAATTTTTACTGTCCCCTGTTCTTAAGTTTTCCCTGATTCTATCAAAGACAACAATTTTATCATGGACAGACAATCCAAGAATCGTCAAAAGGGCTAAAATAAAAAGTGTGTCAGCTTCAGCATTGGTATAAAAAGCTATCAAAGCAAAAATTCCAGTTGGAATGATGATGTCATGAAGAAGAGTAACGATTGTAATAACTCCATATTTCCAAGAAGCCACTGGCCTCGAAACTTTATGAAAAGCATAAGTAATGAAAAGAATAATAGCGAGAATAACCATGGAAATAGAAACAATTGCTTTTCTCGTAAGCTCACTTCCGACAGAAGGTCCGATAGATGTAAAACTTTTTTCTAAAACAGGATATTTATTATTGAATGCTAATGAGCTCAAGAGGGCTTGGTGTTCTGTCTCGCTCAAATCACGAGTTTTTATTATGTAACCAAGTTCTCCAGTCGGCTGAATAAGCGCTTGATTTATATTTACTTTCTTTATATTTGCTTCCATCAATGAAACCTCAGGACGGCCGGCAGAATATGAAACTTCCATCAAAGCCCCTCCCTTAAAATCAATACCTGGATTTAAGCCAAAAATAAAAATGGAAACTAAAGAGACAACTACCAAGATAACTGAGAGAGAAATGAATATTTTTTTGTATTTTACGATAAACATAAAAAATTAATTTAAATTTTTAAAACCACTGCCGAAAAGAAACTTTGTAAATGAATTGCTCTTTTCAATACCGAGAGCATAAAGGAAAATGCGAGAAATGGTAATAGCGGAAAACATTGAAACCAAAACACCCAGACCGAAAGTTAAAGCAAATCCTTTTATGAGAGGAGTTCCCAACCAGAATAAAATAATCGAAGTGATGATACTTGAAGTATTTGAATCTCGAACTGAAGGCCAAGCTCTAGAAAAACCAGCATGAATACCATCATAAATATTGTGCCCTTTTCTGATTTCCTCTTTCATTCTTTCAAAAATAAGAACATTGGCGTCCACAGCCATTCCGAGAGAGATGATAAATCCGCCGATTCCAGCAGCCGTCAAAGTGACAGGAAGCAATTTAAATATTGCCAAAAGGATTGCAGTATAAAGAGAAAGTGCCAAAACTGCGATAAGTCCAGGCAATCTGTACCAAAGGATAAGGAATAAAGCCACTAAGATAAATCCTATAATTGATGCTTTTACTCCGGCATTAACAGCGCTTTCGCCCAACGTTGCACCGATGGTCTGAGTAGAAAGAAGAGTTATGGGAACAGGAAGAGCGCCAGAATTTAATCTACCCACCAATAATTTAGCTTCTTTTGGTGTAAAGTTTCCAGAGATAACTGCTTGACCATTTGGAATTTCTTCGTTGACTGTTGGGATAGAAACTGGCATACCATCAAGGAAGATAGCCACCTTCTTGCCAACATTTTCTTTGGTTATTTTTGCAAAAAGTTTTGTTCCAGTCTCATCAAATTGCAAGCTTACTTTTGGTTCACGAGTATTTTGATCAAACTCTAATGTTGCCTTTTTGAGATATCGCCCAGTAAGCTCTGTTGTAACAAATTGAGAATTTAAATCTATAGTTATATTCCCATCTTTCCCGACAATTGCATTTTGTACAGCATCTTTTGAAGCTTCAGTTTTAAATTCCAAGACTGGAGTCTGCCCAATCATTTCTACTGCCTTTTTTACATCAGTTATTCCAGGAAGATCCACTATGAGTTGTTCTCCCCCGCCAGAAATAAATCCACCATGTTGAACTTGTACTACTGGCTCGGAAACTCCAAAAAGGTTCACTCTACGTTCTATGACGTCGCGAAGCGCTTCCATAGAACTTCCAACTTCATTTGAACTTATGGCGCTAATATCGGCTTTATATATCAAATGGCTACCACCAGAAAGATCCAATCCTAAGCGAAAAGGAAACTTTTTAAAAAATGCATTTTGAGTCTCAAAATTATTATTTAATTTGGGCTCAGTTTTATAAACAAAAAAGGCTATTCCGGAGCCAAAAATCAATATAACAACTGCTAAGATTATTTTTTTTATCATAAAGATAGAACTATTCTATACGCTTTTTATAAAATATGCAACCAAAGAGTTAGATCTTATCTAATTAATAAAAACATTAATTTTTTCAGAATAGTTTATAGTTTCTAAGAGAAATTATAATCTTTCTGTTAGTTTTTTAATTTCTACCTCTAAAGCAACTTGTAGATTCTGTAATCCATGATAGAAAACAATGTCTGGATGTGAAGCAATATTTTTTAAACTAGAAACATCAAGAAGTCTGTTGCTCTCCAAATCAGATGGCGCAAGATGACCTAATTCTAGTAAAAGATAATAGGTTTTCACAAAAGGACTTTCATGCCGTAATTCTTCAATTTGATTTCTAATTGAATCACGTTGATCTTCATGTCTTGTTAATTTAAGTCTAAGTTCTGTGGATTCTAAATTTGACACTTTTCCTTCATTCATAATTTTAATCCCCTGCTGATTTACCAGCAGATACATATTATTTACTAATACGAGCAGTATACCATACCAAATTTTTCCAGTAAATATTATCCTCCTCCGCAAGGTCTTGCCTTTTAGAGATACTAAACATGCTACAATACTTTCTGTGGAATATTTAACAAATTTAATAGAACTTGCCGGCTATTTTGGTTATGGCATTTTATTTTTAATTATTTTTTTTGAATCCTTTCCCCCAGTCTTTTTCTTACCAGGAGACAGCCTGCTTTTTATCTCTGGATTCCTAGCATCAGAAGGACATTTTAATATACTCTTATTAATTGGAACGCTTTTTATAGCCAGTATTTTGGGATATATATTCTCTTATATGATGGGGAAAAAATTGCGCGAATTTATTTTAAAAAGTAATGATAAATATTGGTTTAAAAAGAAACATTTGGATTATACTGAAGAATTTTATAAAAAGTACGGAGAAAAAGCGCTCATTATCGGCAGATTCGTTCCAATAGTCAGGTCTTTCAACCCGACTTTGGCTGGAGCATCAAATATGGATTATAAAAGATTTATAAAAGATACCTTCATCGGTGGTTTGCTCTGGGTAGCGGGAGTTATAGGTGTGGGCTTTTATTTAGGAAAAACAATTCCAAATGGCGACAAGCTCCTCGTTCCAATCGTTTTCCTTATTATTTTTGTTTCTCTTATCCCCACTTTTGCAGGACACATTATCGAGAGGCTGAAAAAGAAAACGAACGACAAATAAAAACAATTAACGTTCCTAAAACAAATCCGGCTAAAATATCAATTGGAAAATGCACTCCAGCAATAATACGGGATAGGCCAATTAATAATGCGGAAACTAAAAAGAAAATACCGATATCTTTTCTATAAAAATACATACTAAGTCCTAAAGCAGAAAAGGCTGAAGCATGGCTAGAAGGAAAAGAATATTCTTGATTTGGACTAAAGAGAGGCGTAATTTTATCAAACTGAACAAAAGAACGGTCAATTTTTATCACATCTTTTAAAACTGAAGCAACGAGAAAAGCGATTATAGCGGGACCAAAAATAATGACGGATTTATATAGTAGCCTCTTTACACGAACTAAAATTGAATCTTCTTTATTAAATATCTTTGATTCTATCAAAACAAAAATTCCAGCCACAAAAACTATTAAAAATGGAAGGACCATTCCAAAAAAAATAATTATCCAATCAAAAATTTCCGATTTATGGGAAAAATTATAAAAATAATAAAAAATTTCGTTGTTCATATATGTTTATTGTTCCCTAAGTTCGACTTAGGGAACTGTTCTTCGCTACTTTTAATACATTAGAGAGAAGCGTCGCGACTGTTACTGGCCCTACTCCCCCCGGAACAGGTGAAACATAACCTGCCACATCTTTTACTGATTCCAAATCAACGTCTCCGACTATACCCCCATCCGATTCTGAGGTTCCAGCATCTATCAAAACAACTCCCCTTTTTATCTTATCACCAGTAATGTATTTTCCCTTACCAATGCCGGAAATTATCACATCCGCTTCTTTTATAAGCTTTTCTTTGTTTTCAGTTTTAGTCCTTATTATGCTTGGAGTCAAACCACGAAAATTTAGTAAAGCTGTGACTGGTTTGCCAACCAAAATCCCCTGCCCTAATACAACGATTTTTTTATCTTTCAAATCTAAATTGATTGAATCTAAAAGCGCCATACAAGCTAAAGCTGTTGGAAAAGCTAAATCTTTTTTACTATCATAATTATTATAGAAATTTTCACTAGCTTTAGACCCGAGACAATCAACATCTAAATGAAAATCAATGCTATTTAATACTGCCTCTCTGTCTAAATGCGCTGGCAAAGGAAGCTGAATGATAATTCCGCACATATTTTTTATTTTATTCAGAACTTTTATTTCTTTTATTAATTCCTCAGTTGTTATAGATTCTGGAAAATCGGCATTATGAAATTTGATACCGACGGATTCTGCCTTTTTTGCTTTCATTCTGACATATTGAGCAGAAGACGGATCATTACCCACCAACACATCACAAAAAATCGGCTGAAAATCGAGCTTCGCGACTTCAACCTTCACCTTATTTAAAATTTCTTGATTTAATTTTCTTCCATCTATAATTTGCATAAATTAAACACCTAAAAACTCATTCTTTGTATCATCTCGATGAACCGACCGCGCATATCTCTTCATACTCATTAAAATTCCCAAACCTGCAAACTCAAATATAAGATGCGAACCGCCATAACTCATAAATGGAAGCGGTATACCCGTGACAGGCAAAAGCCCTAAATTCATCCCAATATTTACCATGATATGGCTCATAAAGAAGATAGCTATACCCATTCCAAAAAGTATTTCAAAATTATAGGCTCCAAAGGTAGCAAAGTAAAGAATTCTCCAAATTATAGCTACGTAAAGCAAAAGTATAAAAATAGAACCGACGAAACCCCACTCTTCGGAAAACGCAGCAAAAACGAAATCGGCTTGTGGTTGTGGCAAGAATTTTAATCTTGATTGCGTTCCAAAACCCAAACCTTTTCCAACAATTTCCCCAGAACCCACTGCGATAGTGGACTGAAATGCGTTATATCCGGAACCATGTATGTCAGCAAGCGGATTTATAAAACTGATAATTCTGGCTTTTTGATATGGAGCAAAAATGAAAGACCAAAAAATTGTAAAAATCAATACAGCAGAAATAAACACCGCAAATAAATGAGTTTTTGAAATTCCAGAAACGAGCACCATGCCAAGCCAAATGAAAAATATAATCATTGCAGACCCAAAATCAGGCTGAAGTAAAACTAAAACAAAAGGCACGAGCGCGTAAAAACCGGAAATGAAAATGTGTTTTATGTCTCTGATTTCAACATGCCGACGAGAGAAATATTTAGCTAAAATAAGCACTAATACCAACTTCATTGAGTCAACTGGTTGAAAAGAGAAAAATCCAAAATTGAGCCAGCTTTTTGCTCCATGAGAAACGTATCCTAAAACAAAAAGCAAAAGTAAAATACATGCATTAAAAAGAAAAATGAATACTAATACATCAGTTCGTTTCAAAAAACGAAAATCTATAAAAGAAAAAACAAAAAAAATCACAAAACCGATTAAGACCCAAATGATTTGTTTATTAAAAAAAAGACCGGAATCCTCCAGTGGGGCAAAGCTTTTCATTGTGACAAGCCCAGCAGAAATTATCGGAACAATGAAAAGAACCAACAACCAATCTATTTTTTTAAAAGCCTCTATTATACTTTTCATTTTAGCTTAACAGAAAAGATATTATACAAAGGTATTATCTCTTTTGAAACCACTTTTTCAGCAAAAGGTTCCGGCCAAGTAAAATTAATCTCCCTTGATTCTTCTCCGGTCAACTTTTCTAAATAAGTGCTACTAACGGAAATGGCATTATGATTCGCATCGTATAAAATAACGACCACATCCATTTCTGGAATAATGAAAAAAGAATTGTTCTTTATTGTGGCTGAAAGTCTGGGACTGGAATCTTCATTCATAAGAACTACATTTGAAACCAATATCTGGAGCTGATTGATTTTTTCCTGCAAGACTGTCACCCATTGTGGTGTTTGTGTAAACTCAAAATTTGTATAAACAGGAATTGAGTTACCCACATCTATCGCCGGCTCAAAAACGACGAATTTACCTGATGGTGGAATAAAGGTGCTTCCCTCTCGCTTCCCAATGTAAATATTATTCGCATCTGCAAAACGGAATTTATAATTTATTTTATTTACCGCAGTATTTTTATTATGATTTTCAAGATAAGCGACAGCATTGAAACGTCCAGCCACAACTCTAAAAGAACGAGACCAAATGATTGAAACAGGGTCCACTTGTACAAGACACGCATTCGCACAAGAGCCTCCACAATCTATACCTGTTTCTGTTCCATTTTGTTTACCGTCCGTGCAACTCGGAGCTTTTTTGAAATTTGGAGAAATAATTAAAAAGGCAATAACCGAAAAAAATAAAACAATAACTAATACGTAGAGAATTTGCCGTTTTAGAGCCCAAGATGTTGTTGCCATAATTAATATAATAACACTAATATTGCATAAAATAAACGCCATAAAAGGTAAGAGCTCGGCCACCTACGTGACCGAGCTCATTTCTTTTGAAACTTGCTCCGTAAAAAACACGAAAACCGCCTTATGCGGTTTCTGACTTCCTTTTCTATCTTTCTCGCCTTTTTAGGGGCAAAAACGAGACAGAGAAGGTAAAGAACTACAACCTCAGTGATCATGCCACGATCTCCTTTCTATCTAAAGATTAGCACAAAAAAAGCAAAAAATCCAGTAATTTCTTACTAGATTTGATACAAATTTATTTCAAACAATTTTCTTTAGAAAGATATATAGAATATCGTTTCGTTGTATTTACAATGTTATACGAGTAACCAATATCTATTCCATTATCAAGATAGGAACGTAGAATTTTATTCTGGCAAGTAGTTGAAAGAAAAGAATCATTTCTTAAAGTAATATCATTTATTTCAGCAGTTGCATCACCCGAAAACTCATAAACAAAAAGAATAGCGTTCGATTCTGGTAAAACATCAACTAACTCTGTCTGTTTGTTGATTTTTTGAGGAAATACTATATTCACTTTTACCTCTTTTACTGCTGAATCTATCAAATCAACTTTTTGTTTTGATATATTAAATTGAAAAATAATAAATAAAACAACAATTATTACAACCACAAAACTTATCCAATCCTTTTTACTTAATTTTTTAAAATTCATATAGTTTTTTTAAACACATTCATTATAACACAGAAAATCCAGTAATTATCTACTGGATTTTAGAATCAAGTACTTAATGCAGAAATTTTATTTCTACTTTAAGTCCTTCAATATTTCTTCAATTCTTTGCTTCTCTCCAACTAACTCAGCAATCTCACTAATTAATTTATCTAAATCGGCCTTAGAAAGTCCTAATTCTGGCGAAAGATTATATCTTCCTTTTTTATATATTATTTCTTGATTAGCTTTTTCTAGTTCAGTTTCTAGTTGAGCTCTTTTATCACCATTATTTTCTGAACCATTGATTCTTTCTGTTACCATAGTCTTATTAGCTAGATTTATTTATAAAATCAATACTTGTTTAAAGTATAGTGTAGTTCTATTAAAAACACAAAAAACAGCGGAGATTTCTCTCCGCTGTAGTTTTTTGTCATCACACGTCTCTATACTAGAGCGTAATCATGACGATTCCTCTGCCTCCTCGTTGTTTCTGCATAAGTAGGTAGAGGATTACCTGCCTTTGCGTGCGCCAACTTCATCTGGAGACGAGCAAGCGCACACCTTCGATACTCCTGCTTTTTTGGCCCTCCTTTCCCTTCTCTGATATTCGCCTCGATTCTCACTATGTTCTCCTCATAGATTTCTATGAGAGACTTAACTTTCTCAGTCATGGCTCATCCTTTCGTTTGGTTTGGGGTTTTTACAGGTTACAACAAAGAACAAAATGAGCTTTCTATTTCTAGAAAGCTCATTTTTGGGTTGTAATTTAGAATTTATTTTACAGCACAAACATCAGCCTTCTAGTTTGAAGACTGAATGGGGGGATATTTTTAGACACCAATTTGTTTCGCTGTATATTTCCGCTCATACTTTTATAATATCAGAGGCATTCCAAATATGCAACACAAAAAAAACCAGTTATTATCTACTGGTTCTTGAGACCCTAAATACATTGTTCTGGCGCCTAGCTACCCCAGCATTAAAGCCAAGCTTAGTGCGGGGTATGCTTTTACTTTAAAAACTATCATCGCCACTAGCGAGTCGCTTTATAGAATTCTCTAATAAAATTTTTCCATTCTAAACTTGAAGCATCTTTCCCACATTTAACCCAGTTATTAAAAAATTCGTTTTTAGTACCTGGAAGCTGAATATGATATTTTTCTACTAGGGGTGTAAAAGTATAACGACATGTTTCTGCCCACGCCTCCGCCTCATCCTTTGACAGTTCGTCAAGTGAAGATATATAACCGCGAACTTTTCCCAAACCATGGCCAAGTTTTAGATGATCAAGCTCATGCATAAAACTTGTTACAACAAGAATTTGAAATCTCTCTTCAAGATTGGGCTCATTTTTTTGTGCAAGTTCTTTATACTCATCCATCACCTTTGGAATTATAAACTCAACAACTGGAACATTTTCTGGAGTAAACCCAGATCCAGCAATTATATCCTTGCTCGCCTTATTATAAGTAGTGCACATCTTTAATTTAAGGTGTGCTCCATGCTTATCCGCAATGATTTTCATAATTTCAGCATAGCGATCTCTAATTTCCGGGATGTTATATTTACCTGCACTAAGTTCATCTTCAATTATTTTTTTCATGTGAGCATCGTAAAACAAATGCATTTCTGCATCAGTATAGGGCGAAGTAATACGATCTTTTAAATTAGCTTTAGACTGATCTTCCCATAATTTTTTAACACCAAAAAAAGCAAGTCCTCCTATTCCTATCCCTCCTATAATTTTTACTCCAGATTTTAAAAAATCTCTACGGCTTTGTTTCTCTGGATGTTTTTTATTTTTACCTGGTTTAAGAAAAGATTCTTTCATATAAATATATTAACACAAAAAAACCAGTTATTATCTACTGGTTCTTGAGACCCTAAATACATTGTTCTGGCGCCTAGCTACTTTTGCTTTAAAAACTATCATCGCCACTAGCGGGCTTAACTGCTCTGTTCGGAATGGGAAGAGGTGTGGCCCCGCCGTCAAAGCACCAGAACATTATATTCAGGGTTATAAATTTTTATGTGGTTTGCAAAGTTCTTAACAGGAATCGAAACATTAGTACTTCTCAGCTGAGCGCATTACTGCGCTTACACTTAAAGCCTATCAACGTGATCATCTCTCACGGTTCTTAACGATTCCTAATCTTAAAGCTGGCTTCCCTCTTAGATGCTTTCAGAGGTTATCCAATCCCGACATAGTTACTGAGCAGTGCCCTTGGCAGGACAGCTCACACACCAGAGGTCAGTTCACTTCGGTCCTCTCGTACTAGAAGCAAATCTTTTCAAGAATCAACGAGTGCAGTAGATAGGAGACCAACCTGTCTCACGCATCTACAGTTTTACTCTTCAGTAAAACTTTTCTCATATTCCTATGAGGATCGGACTATACATTCTTATTTTTCAATAAGGCTGGTTTGTAGTCTCTACAAAGAAAAATTAAAATTTCTTCTCGGTGTTGTCCTATCATTTTCATGATGTTGGATTTCACCGAAAACCCCAGCTTTTCCCTAAATATAATAATTTAGAGCCGCCGTGATATTGCAAACAGCAATATGATTGATTTCGATTAAAACAGTTCATTACTTAAGTTCATTAAGTTCAAATTCCTCTGAGGGTTCAAACTGTCAAAACCACAAATAAATTATGATTTTAACGGTCTGAACCCAGCTCGCGTACCTTTTTAATTGGCGAACAGCCAAACGCTTGGCAGCTTCTTCGCCGCCGCGCTAAGGTGAGCCGACATCGAGGTGCCGAACTCCGCCGTCGATATGAACTCTTGGGCGGAACTAGCCTGTTATCCCTAGAGTAGCTTTTATCCGTTAATCTTCCACCGCGTCTA